>Ga0209355_1000577_pt1 | contig 21866 bp, 19 predicted proteins | sample LauGreSBDMM110SN_3_FD_187563 | JGI IMG/M metagenome (GOLD analysis project Ga0209355, IMG submission 187563) | Freshwater lake microbial communities from Lake Michigan, USA - Sp13.BD.MM110.SN (SPAdes) (version 2) | ecosystem: Environmental > Aquatic > Freshwater > Lake | place: Lake Michigan... | reverse complement strand
CTTGGGCCAATCTATTTTTGGCAACGATATATACAAAATCGACATCGGCATGCCCAAAGACCCGGTGATGGCGTTTGAGAATGTTTTCCCGGGAGGTCTGCTCATTAACCAAGAAGATTTGATCGCTGCACTCATTGCTGCCTTGTTGGTGGCCTTGTTGTCTGTGTTTTTCCAAAAAACTGGCACCGGCCGCGCCCTGCGTGCCGTGGCGGACGACCACCAAGCAGCGCAGTCGATTGGCATACCACTCAACCGCATCTGGGTCATTGTGTGGTGCGTGGCCGGCGTGGTGGCCTTGGTGGCCGGCATGATTTGGGGCAGCAAACTGGGCGTGCAGTTTTCCTTGGCCACGGTGGCTTTGCGTGCTTTGCCGGTGGTGATTTTGGGTGGCCTGACCTCGGTGCCAGGCGCCATCATTGGCGGCCTCATCATTGGGGTGGGTGAAAAACTCTCCGAAGTGTTCTTGGGCCCCTATGTGGGGGGCGGCATCGAAATTTGGTTTGCCTATGTGTTGGCATTGCTGTTCTTGCTGGTGCGGCCTCAGGGTCTCTTTGGCGAGAAGATTATTGATCGCGTCTGACTATGTTTTACAGAGAAAACGGCCAATTCAAAACCAGCTACCAAGCGGACCAGCAAATCTTCCCGATTGCGCAAGACCGGGTGTTTGTTGTCTTGTTGCTGTTGGTGGCTTTTGCCGGCGTGCCTTTCTTCGCGTCCGACTATATGTTTCGCGCCATCTTGATTCCGTTTGTCATCATGGCCATGGCGGCATTGGGCGTGAATATCTTGGTCGGTTACTGCGGGCAAATTTCTTTGGGCTCGGGGGCATTCATGGCGGTGGGTGCTTATGGCGCTTACAACTTCTTCGCCCGCGTGCCCGACATGCCGTTGTTGCCTGCTTTGTTATTGGGCGGTTTGTGCGCCACCGCGTTTGGCATTTTGTTTGGCCTGCCCAGCTTGCGTGTGCGCGGCTTGTACTTGGCCGTGGCCACCTTGGCTGCACAGTTTTTTGCTGACTGGATGTTTTTGCGGGTGAAATGGTTCACCTTGGACACACCCTCGGGCTCTGTGTCGGTATCCAACCTTCAGATATTTGGTTTCCCCTTAGACAGCGATGTCAGCAAATACCTGTTTTGTTTGTCCTTGTTGGTGGTCATTGCTTTGTTGGCCAAGAATTTGGTGCGCGGTGCCATAGGCCGTGAATGGATGGCGATTCGCGACATGGATGTGGCTGCTGCCGTCATTGGCATTCGTCCCATGTACGCCAAACTCTCGGCGTTTGCGGTCAGCTCCTTCATCATTGGCGTAGCCGGCGCATTGTGGGCATTTATTTATTTGGGCTCTTGGGAGCCGGGTGCTTTCTCGGTGGACCAGTCTTTCCGTTTGTTGTTCATGGTCATCATTGGTGGCTTGGGCTCCATCATGGGGGGGTTCTTGGGCGCTGCCTTCATCATTGTGTTGCCCATCTTCTTAAACCAGTTTTTGCCCATGCTGGCGGGTTTGGCTGGTGTTGAAATATCCACTACCGTGGTTTCGCACACCGAACTGATGATTTTTGGCGCTTTGATTGTGTGGTTTTTGATTGTGGAGCCCCACGGTTTGGCCAAGCTGTGGGCGATAGGAAAACAAAAAATGCGTGTTTGGCCTTTCCCATATTGATTTGCAATTCTCAAGGAGACGATGATGAAAACAAACAAGCGCTTACTCCCCGCCTTGCTCGCTGCTTTTGCACTGTCAGCAGCCATGCCGGTGCTGGCGCAGTCCAAAGACCAATTTGTGCCGGTACTGTCTTACCGCACTGGCCCCTATGCGCCCAATGGCACGCCATGGGCCAATGGCTTTGTTGATTATTTGAAGTTGGTCAACGTCAAAGGTGGCATCAACAACGTGAAAATTTCTTACGAAGAATGCGAAACCGGCTATGACACTGCGCGCAGCGTGGAGTGTTATGAACGCCTGAAAAGCAAGAACCCCAGCTTTGTACAACCCCTCTCCACGGGTGCCACTTTCGCCATCACCGAAAAAGCCCCTGTCGACAAAATTCCGGTGCTGACTGTGGGCTATGGCCGCAGCGAAAGCGCGGATGGTGCGGTATTCAAATGGAACTTTCCGATTGCTGGCACCTACTGGGTGGCGGCTGACACCATCTTGCAAGCCATCGCCAAAAAAGAGGGCGGTTGGGACAAGCTAAAGGGTAAGAAAATTGGTTTGGTCTACCACGACAGTCCGTTTGGCAAAGAACCTATTCCCTTGGTGCAAGAGCGCGCACGCAGCCACGGCTTTGAGTTGCAGTTGTTGCCTGTGACAGCCCCTGGTGTGGAGCAAAAAGCCACTTGGTTGCAAGTACGTCAAGCGCGTCCTGACTATGTGGTGTTGTGGGGCTGGGGCGTGATGAATTCCACCGCCATCAAGGAAGCGCAGGCCACCGGCTACCCCAGAGAAAAAATGTATGGCGTGTGGTGGGCCGGTGCAGAGCAGGACGTCAAAGACGTGGCCGACGGTGCCAAGGGCTACAACGCGGTCACGATTCAACATGGTGCCGAACCGAATGCTGATATTGTCAAAACCATGCTGGCCCAACTCCACAGCAAAGGCCAAGGCACTGGCCCCAAAGAAGAAGTGGGTCAGGTGCTGTATTTGCGCGGTGTGATGAGCGCCATGATTGGCATTGAAGGTATTCGTGCCGCACAAGAGCGTTTTGGCAAAGGCAAGGTCATGACCGGTGAGCAAGTACGTTGGGGTTTGGAAAACTTGAACCTCACCCAGGCCAAGTTGGACGCCTTGGGCTTCAAAGGCGTGATGCGACCCATCAGCACTTCCTGCATGGACCACATGGGCGCGGCTTGGACCCGCATCCACACCTGGAATGGCAAAGCATGGGAATTCACTTCCGATTGGATGCAAGCCGACGAACAAATTTTGAAGCCTTTGGTGAAAGCCACGGCCGACAAATACGCCGCCGAGAAAAAACTCAACCGTCGCACCGGCCAAGACTGCCAGTCTTGATGGTTTGAACCGGACACACGCATGAGCTCGCCCAACATTGTTTTGAATGTGAATGGCATTGAAGTCATTTACAACCACGTCATCTTGGTGCTCAAAGGCGTTTCTTTGCAAGTGCCCGAGCGCGGCATCGTCGCGCTCTTGGGCGGCAACGGCGCGGGCAAGACCACCACCTTGCGCGCTATATCTAACTTGTTGCAAGGCGAGCGTGGCGAGGTCACCAAAGGCAGCATCGAGTTGCGCGGTGAGCGCATTGAAAACCTCACGCCTGCAGATTTAGTCAAGCGTGGCGTGGTGCAGGTGATGGAAGGCCGGCATTGTTTCGCCCACCTCACGATTGAAGAAAACTTGCTCACCGGCAGCTACACGCGCCGCGACAAAGGCGAGGTGGCTGCCAACCTAGAGAAGGTTTACAACTACTTTCCGCGCTTGAAAATCCGCCGCGGCTCGCAAGCGGCTTACACCTCGGGCGGTGAGCAGCAAATGTGCGCCATTGGCCGCGCTTTGATGGCCAACCCCAGCATGGTGTTGTTAGATGAACCTTCTATGGGCTTGGCACCGCAAATCGTCGAAGAGGTGTTCAACATCGTCAAAGACTTGAACCAAAAAGAACACGTCACTTTTTTACTGGCCGAACAAAACACCCACATGGCTTTGCGCTACGCCGACTTTGGCTACATCATGGAGTCGGGGCGTATCGTCATGGACGGCGCAGCCCAAGACTTGGCCAACAACGAAGATGTCAAAGAGTTTTATTTGGGCATGGGCGGCGGCGAGCGTAAAAGCTTTAAAGATGTAAAAAGTTATAAACGCCGCAAGCGTTGGTTGGCTTAAAGGGATCAATATGACCGATTTCTACGACTCCCTCGAACAGCGCGACCCCGCTCAGCGTGAAGCAGCCTTGTTACAGGCCTTGCCGCTGCAAATCGCACAGGCACAAACCCACACCCCAGCGTGGCGGCAAATTTTGCAAGGCGTTGATGCCGCATCGGTGAACAGTCGCTCAGCTTTGGCGAAACTACCGGTCACTCGCAAATACGAGTTGTTGGCACGCCAACAAGAACAGCGCGCCAAGAATGTGTTCGGTGGTTTTTCTGCGCTGAGTTTTGGCAAGCAGATGCCACGCGTGTTTGCCAGTCCGGGTCCGATTTACGAGCCCGAGGGCGTGGCCAAAGACTATTGGCGCATGGCGCGTGCTTTGTTTGCTGCTGGTTTTCGCTCTGGCGAATTGATTCACAACTGCTTTAGCTACCACTTCACGCCAGCCGGTTCGATGATGGAAAGCGGTGCACATGCTTTGGGTTGCAGCGTGTTTCCTGCAGGTACGGGGCAAACCGAACAGCAACTTCAAGCCTTGCTGGAACTGCGTCCCAGTGGCTACAGCGGCACGCCCAGTTTTTTAAAAATCTTGCTTGAAAAAGCGGCCGAGTCACAAATCGCCTTGCCGTTTTTAAGCAAAGCCTTGGTCAGCGGCGAGGCGTTTCCTCCTTCTTTGCGTGACTGGTTAGGCCAGCGTGGGGTGACGGCTTACCAGTGCTACGCCACCGCAGACATTGGCTTGATTGCTTTCGAGACCGCAGCGCGAGAAGGCTTGGTGTTGGACGAAGGCGTGATAGTAGAAATTGTGCGCCCGGGCAGCGGCGACCCCGTGGCCGAGGGCGAGGTGGGCGAGTTGGTGGTGACCACCCTCAACCCCGATTACCCCTTGATTCGTTTTGGCACCGGCGACTTGACAGCGGTCTTGCCAGGCATGTGCCCCACGGGGCGCACCAACCAGCGCATCAAAGGGTGGATGGGGCGCGCCGATCAAACCACCAAGGTGCGCGGCATGTTTGTGCACCCGGGTCAAGTCGATCAAGTGGTCAAGCGCTTCCCTGAAGTGCTGAAAGCGCGTTTGGTGGTCAGCGGCGAAATGGCAGACGACCAGATGCATTTGCATGTCGAAACCACGCAAGCCTCAGACAGCTTGCAAGCAGCACTGGCGCAAGCGGTGCGCGATGTCACCAAGCTGCGGTCCGAGGTTGTCTTTGTCGCCCCAGGCAGTTTGGCTAACGATGGTTTGGTGATTGCTGATGCGCGCAGTTACAAATAGTTGTTTCCTGCTGCTCTGCTTGGGCCTTGGCTCGGCATGGGCGCAAAGTTTTCCTATTAAAGATAAGGCCATCACGATTGTTGTGCCTTTCACGGCTGGCGGCCCCACAGATCGCTTGGCGCGAGACATGGCCGAGGCATTGCGTAAGCCCTTGGGCGGTGCCGCAGTGGTAGTGGAAAACGCTTTGGGTGCAGGTGGCGCTATCGCCACCCAAAAAGTAGCCCGTGCCACACCTGACGGCCACACCTTATTGATTCACCATATTGGCATGGCCACCATGCCGACCCTCATCAGAAAACCCACATTTGATGTGCTCAACGACTTCGAGTATTTGGGCATGATCCATGAAGTGCCTATGACGATTGTGGCGCGCCCCTCTTTGGAAGCCAACAACTACAAGCAACTCAGCGCATGGGTGGCTGTGCAAAAAGACAAAGTCAATTTGGGTAATGCAGGCATTGGTTCAGCTTCGCATTTGTGCGGCTTGTTGTGGCAAGCCGCCACGCGCACCGAGATGACCACCATTCAATACAAAGGTGTGTCCATGGCCATGACCGATTTATTGGGCGGGCAAATTGATTTGCTGTGCGACCAAACCACCAACACCTTGACCTACATCGAGGCACGGAAAATCAAAGCCTATGCGGTGACGGGCAACAAACGTTTAACGCAAGCGGCTTTGAAAGATTTACCCACTTTGCAAGAGATGGGCTTGAAAGGCTTTCAGGTCAGCGTGTGGCATGCGGTGTATGCGCCCAAAGGCTTGCCCGCTGAGACCAAAAACAAGTTGCATGCGGCTTTGCGCAGTGTGCTCAGCGATGCAGCCTTTGTGCAAAAACAAGAAGCACTGGGCGCGCTCATGATTGTGGACAAACGCACAGACCCGGTAGAGCATAAAAAATTTGTCGCCGCAGAAATAGCCAAGTGGGGACCCATCATCAAGGCCGCAGGCGTTTACGCAGATTAAACCCGCCAGCAACTTACTGTTTGAATCGCTTGCGAGTGAGGTGAAGCGCTGTCCACCAAGCCACGCTGGCGTACAGTGCCAACACACCCAAATGCAATAAAGCTTGATCGGGCCACTGGTCCATGAACAAGGGACGCACCAGCGCTACCGCGTGGGTCAATGGCAAACACCAGGCCACCCACTTGACCATCTCAGGCAAGGTGTCTAGCGGGAAAAACACCCCGCTTAAAAACATCATGGGGGTTAAAAACAAAGTGAAGTAGTAGGTGAAGAAGTCGTAGCCTTTGGCCAGAGCATTAAAGATCAAGGCCAAGCAACTGAAGGTGATGCCCACGCCCAACAAAATAGGCCAAGCTATCAGGAGTTTCCAAGAGTGGCTGATGTCCAAGACCAGCATCACGATCAATATGGCGGTTGCCGTGAAGATGGCTTTGAAGGCGGCCCACAGCATTTCAGCCAACAGCACATCGTCAAGGCGTACCGGCGCGTTCATGATGCCGTCCCAGGTCTTTTGTACATGCATGCGAGAAAAAGCCGAATACAGCGCCTCGAAGGTGGCGGCATTCATGGCGCTCATGCACACCGAGCCGCTGGCCAAAAACAAAATATAGGGTACTTTTTCGTCGCCTTGTTGAACGCCGCCCACCAGTGCGCCCAAGCCATAGCCAAAAGCCACCAACCACATCAAGGGCTCGGCAATATTGGCAATCAGACTGGGAATAAAGAGTTTGCGCCAGACCAAAAAATTACGCAAAAAGACAGGCCAAAACCGCAACTGCATCATCCGTCCTCTCGAATCTGTCGCCCAGTGAGTTTGAGAAACAGGTCTTCCAAATTGGCAGGGCGGTGCAGGGTGCGTAAACCCGGAATGTCCCCTAAGGCTTTTAGCAAAGGCGCCGCCGTGTCGCTGTAGAAAAACACCGTGTCGCCACTCACCTCCACCCTTTTCGCGTAGTTGCCTGCCACACAGGCGGCAATAACTTTCGGGTCGCCGCCAAACACCTCCACCACATCGGGCTCCAAGTGTTGGTTGATCAAGTCTCGCGGCTTGCCTTCGGCAATTTTCTTTCCGTGGTCCAGCACCAGCAAGCGGTCGCACAAGCGTTCGGCTTCGTCCATGAAATGGGTGGTGAGCAAAATCGACTTACCTTGTTGCAAGAGTTGCTGTAAGCGCTCCCACATCAAATGACGCGCTTGCGGGTCTAGGCCGGTGGTGGGTTCATCTAACAAAAGCACTTGCGGGTCGTTGATCAATGCTCGCGCCAAACTCAGTCGGCGTTTCATGCCGCCCGACAACTCGCTGGGCTTGGCGTCGGCTTTGTGGGTGAGCGCGGCAAACGACAGCAGCGCGGGGATACGCTGGCGTATGTCGGCGCTGGCCATACCGAAATAACGGCCATAGACCATCAGGTTTTCGCTGCAACTGAAATCGGGGTCTAGCGTATCGAATTGACTCACCACACCAAGACGCGCTTTGATGGCCAGCGTCTCTTGGGGCATGGGCATGCCAAACACGTTGATGCTGCCACTGTCGGCAGTGGTCAGGCCCAAGCACATGCGAAAGGTGGTGGTTTTGCCCGCGCCATTGGGGCCAATCACGCCCAAACATTCACCTGCTTGCAAATCGAACGATAAATCATCAACCACCGTGGTGGTGCCAAAACGTTTGAACAAGTGGGAGCAGCGTAGTTGAGGCTCAGTCATAGAAGGGTGTCGCGCAGTCAAGTGTGTATTGTGCCTTGAATGCTGGGTGATATAATTTCACCCCTTGGCCCGGTAGCTCAGTCGGTAGAGCAGAGGATTGAAAATCCTTGTGTCGGTGGTTCGATTCCGCCCCAGGCCACCATATATATCTATCAAACGGCTCTTTGGTTAACCCGTTTAGACAGTTCCTCGGCAGTCTCTTTGCGCTCGCTGTAGCGGTCGGTTAAATAGCTTGAAACCGATCGCGTCAACAGTGTGAATTTAACCAACTCTTCCATGACATCCACCACGCGATCGTAATTGGCCGAAGGCTTCATTCGATTGTTGTCGTCAAACTCTAAGAACGCTTTGGGTACAGACGATTGATTGGGAATCGTGATCATCCTCATCCATCTGCCCAACACACGCATTTGATTGAGGGCATTGAAAGACTGCGAGCCGCCGCTTACTTGTAACAAAGCCAGCGTCTTGCCTTGAGAAGGTCTTACCGCACCCATGCTCAACGGTACCCAATCTATTTGCGACTTCATCAGCCCAGTCATTGCGCCATGACGCTCGGGGCTGCTCCACACCATGCCTTCAGACCATTGCACAAGCTCTCTGAGTTCAACAACTTTGGGATGTGTTTCAGGGGCGTCATCAACCAGCGGCAACCCCTTGGGATGGAAGAAGCGTGTTTCACAGCCCATCGCCTCGGCTATTCTTTGGGCTTCTTCCGCTAACAGGCGACTAAAGGATCGTTCTCTGAGTGAGCCATATAAAAAAAGTATTTTCGGTGGATGGTTTAAGGGAGCATTCGCTTGAAGTCGGTCAAGCTCTGGTCGGTGAAAGAGTTCTTTATCGATATTGGGCAGGTCGGTCATCAGCAGAGTTTAATAAGAAGCAGGGCGTCATCACTATCCTTTAGGCATATTAAGATCAGCACATCTCACACAAGGGGACACACCATGCGGCGCTTTCACCATCTTTGCTTGACCCTGACAGCGCTGTGCGCCATGTCGATCAATACCTATGCGCAAACCACCGACAAGCCTTTTCCCGTGGTCAAGCCCAGCGACATCGCTTGGAAAGACGCCGGCAAGGGCGTGAAGTTCGCGGTGATCTCGGGCGACCCCTCCAAGCCCGGCCCTTACGTCATTCGAGTGATTTTTCCGCCAGGCATCATGAGCGCGCCGCACTACCACCGTGAAGACCGCTACATCACCGTGCTTCAAGGCACGTGGAAAGCCGGTACAGACGACTCTTGGGACCCGCAGGCCACACAGCCTTTAACGGCTGGCACCTATATGCAACACCCCGCAGGTGCGATTCACTATGACGGCGCAGGCACCGAAGGTGCCACTGTTCAAATCATGGGCATAGGACCCAGCAGCACCACCTTTTTGTTTCCTCAGGTGGGTGATTTTGGCGAACCACGCAAACTCAATTGAAAACCATCTTTCTTTGCGCCGCTCAGGCGCTTGTCCTTGTGCCGACTGCGCAGGCCGCTTGGGTCAGCTTGGCCAACACGCCCGAGGCGCAGGTGTTGTATGACGACGCACTCAGCAAAGAAGGCTCGCGTGTCACGGTGTGGCGCCTCACCAACTTTGCCAAGCCTTTGACCAACTTGGAAGGCAAAGAAATTTCTTCTGAAAAGGCGCGCACCACGGTGGACTGTGCAAGTGGCAAGTTAGCCAATGCCCAAGTGATGCGCTTTGCCGGCAAAGACGCCAGTGGGGAGGTGTTGAACAGCTATGAAACACCCTTGCGCTTCACCACCGTTGCCCCCGGCAGTACGGATGCTGAGTTGATACAAAAACTCTGCGCCAAGTAACGCATCTTTATCTCTCTGCCTAACTGCGTTAGATACGCGTGTGCCGCGTTAAAGGGCGGCAAGCCCATGTTGCGAGCGGTTTAGTCGGCGTAACCCGGGTTGATACGGTCAAGCACTCTGAGCATGGCGGCAAAGTACAAGCGCTCGCGCTCAGAGGCGGGATGGCGGTCAGCGGGTGCGCGTTGCAAAACCTCGGCAATCACTTCTTCGCTCAAGACTTGCAAAGGCATGCCGCTGCCCATGGCCAACAGTTGGGTTTTGCAGGCTTTCTCCAGCTTGTACAAACGCCGGTAGGCCTGCGCCACCGTGTTGCCTGTGGTCACCACGCCATGGTTTTTCAAGAACAGCACTGGCTTGTCTTGCAAGACGGCGGCCAAGCGTTGGCCTTCACTCAAGGTTTTCGCCAAACCGCTGTAATGGTTGTCGTAGGCAATGCGATTGTGGAAAAACGCCGCGGTTTGACTGGCAGGCAGCAGCCGATTGTCTTGCAGCATATTGAGTGCGGTGGCCCAAGGCTGGTGGGTGTGCAAAACCACTTGGGCGCCCGTCAAGCGGTGCAGCGGCGCATGAATACATTGGGCGGACAACTCGACCACGCCCTCGCCCTCTAAAGTTTCACCTGCTTCATTGAACACCAGCATGTCGCTGGCGCGCGCCTCGGACCAATGCTTGCCAAACGGCAGTACCAAGTAGGCATCGTCACGGCCCGGCACGGTCATGGTGAAGTGGTTGTCTATGCCTTCTTCTAAGCCGTCGAGCACAGCCAAGCGCAAAGCGCCAGCCAGATGGACTTTGGCTTGCCACAGGGCATCGCTGGCAGAAGTATGCAGGGGGTGAACTGACATGGCACACGCCTTTGTAAAAGTTGCAAACGCGCCAAGGTTAGCGCATCGTCCAATTAATCGGGATCTGACCCCGATTGTTCCGATTGTTCGGCTTGCACCCGGAGCGCGAACTCGGCACGCAGGGCGCGGAGTTTTTCGCGGGGATCGTCTTTGGTGGTGGCCGTGTTGAGCGCCATTTCAGCAATAAATCGACTCGGCAGGGCGCTGACCATCTCGCGGCCCTTTTTGCGTTTGCGGCACCAACTCACCACCAAGCTGCGCTGAGCGCGGGTGATGCCCACATACATCAGGCGGCGCTCCTCCTGAATACGTGTGAGGTTCAAAGCGTCTTGTTGCAAGCTCACACCGTTCTCTTCGGGCTTGAAGGGCAACAAACCTTCGTTGACGCCGACCATGGCCACATGCGGCCACTCCAAACCTTTGGCTGCGTGCAGGGTAGAAAGAGTCACCACATCTTGGTCTTTTTCACGCTCGCTCAAGGTGGACAAGAGGGCGATGGTTTGCGCCACCTCCAACAAGGTTTTGCTCTCATTCATGAGGCTCACGCCTGCCGCGTCATCTATTTCGCCACCGCAGCGCTTGGCCATCCAGTCGATGAAATCCATCACATTGGCCCAACGCGCGGCGGCGAGTTTTTCGCTTTCCTCGCCGTCGTACAAATGCTTTTCGTAGTCCAGGTCTTTCAGCCACTGGGTAAGTAAAGCCAGCGCCGCTTCAGCGCCTTGGGTGTGGCGGGCGCGGTATTGCAAATCATTGATTTCGTTGCCAAAGGCTTGCAGGCTGTCGACCGCGCGCTGGGGCAAAGCGGCGATCAAGGAATGACTGAACACGGCTTCAAACAAACTGCAGCGGTACTGGGTGGCAAACTCGCCCAGTTTTTGCAAGGTGGTGTGGCCAATACCGCGCTTTGGGGTGGTGACGCAGCGCAAGAACGCCGGATCGTCATCGTTGTTGACCAGCAAGCGTAGCCAAGCGCACAGGTCGCGAATCTCGGCGCGATCGAAAAAGCTCTGCCCCCCTGACACCTTGTAGGGGATGGCGGCTTTACGCAAGGCTTTTTCTAGCACCCGCGACTGGTGGTTGGCGCGGTAGAGCACCGCAAAATCTTTCCAAGCGCGAAACTGATTGACACCCTCGCCAGTGTCGTTGCCCGCGCGCAAGATTTGAATGCGCGTCACGATGCGCTCGGCCTCGTGCTCTTCGTTGTCGGCGTCTATCACCCGCACCGGCTCGCCTGCGCCCAGTTCAGAGAACAGGGTTTTGGGGAACAGCTTGGGGTTGGGGCCAATCACATTGTTGGCGGCTTGCAAAATGGCCGAAGTGGAACGGTAGTTTTGCTCCAGCTTGACCACCTTTAAGGCGGGAAAGTCTTGCGGCAAGCGCTGCAAATTATCCAAGGTGGCACCGCGCCAACCGTAGATGGACTGGTCGTCGTCGCCCACAGCGGTAAACCTGGCCCGCTCACCCACCAAGAGCTTCAACACCTCGTACTGGGTGGCGTTGGTGTCTTGGTATTCATCCACCAGTACATGGCCCATTTGCTGCTGCCACAGCGCTTGCACATCGCTGTGTTGTTGCAAGAGTTTGAGCGGCAAGCCAATCAGGTCGTCAAAGTCTACGCTTTGGTAAGCGCTCAAACGTTCTTCGTAGCGCGCCATGATGCGTGCGGTGATGCGCTCGTTGTCGTTGCTGGCTTGGGCTTGGGCCATGGCGGCGTTGAGGCCTTGGTTTTTCCACAAGCTGATGGCCCATTGCCACTGGCGAGCGGTGGCCGCGTCGGTGGTGCCGCCCGCGTCTTTCAGTATGGAGGTCACGTCGTCGGTGTCCAAAATGCTGAAATTTTTTTTCAGTCCCAGCGCTTCGCCGTTTTGCCGCAACATGCGCACACCCAAGGCGTGGAAGGTGCAAATTAGCACTTTTTGGGCTTCACGCCCCACCAGTTGCTTGGCGCGTTCGCGCATTTCAGCAGCGGCTTTGTTGGTGAAGGTGATGGCGGCGATGCGCTCAGGCGCCAGCCCCAGTTGAATCAGATGTCCAATTTTGTGGGTGATGACGCGGGTTTTGCCCGAGCCCGCGCCGGCCAGTACCAGGCAAGGACCGTTGACATGCTGGACCGCTTCGAGTTGGGGGAGATTCAGGTCCGATGACATGCAGGTGACAATCATCCCACATGCTTTCTATCTTGGGTGTCACCTTTCCCTTTTTCGCCTTGGTGTTCGCTGGCTACTTGGCAGCCAAGCGGGGCTGGCTGCCCTTGGCCGCCATTCCTGGGCTTAACGGCTTTGTGCTGTATTTCGCCCTGCCCAGCATGCTGTTTCGCTTCGGTGCGAACACACCCATGGCGCAACTGCTTGATGGCTCGGTGGCTTTGCTCTACGCCCTCAGCGCCAGCGTGATGGTGTTGTTGGGTATGTGGGTGCTTAGACGCCAGCACAACTGGAACGAGTCGGCCTTTGGCTCCATGGCCGTGTCCTTTCCCAATACCGGCTACATGGGCTTGCCTTTGTTGCTGAGCCTGTTTGGCCCCGCTGCTGTGGGGCCGGCCATCCTCACCATCGTGGTCGATTTGTTTTTCACCAGCTCGGTGTGCATTGCCTTGTCGCGCTTAGATCAAGCGCAAACCCATGGCGCCAGACGCGCGCTGATGCAGGCTCTTAAAAGCGTTTTCAGTATTCCGCTCACCTGGGCCATAGGCTTGGGTGCTTTGGTGTCGGCCAACGCCTGGGTTTTGCCCGAGATGCTGACCCAAACCGTGGGCTTGATGGCGGGTGCGGCGGCCCCCGTGGCCTTGTTCACCATAGGCGCTTTGCTGGCGCGCCCCGTGCCGGCGGCGGCGTTGGGTTGGTGGCACTGGCAGCGCGGTGGCGTGGATGTTTTGCTGGTGGTGTTGAAGCTGGTGGTGCACCCGCTGTGGGTGGCCGGTTTGGGTTGGGGCTTGATTCAATGGGGCTTGCCCCTCACACCCACCGCTTTGATGGCTGTGGTGCTGGTGGCTGCATTACCTAGCGCCAGCAACACCGCCTTGCTGGCCGAGCGCTTTGGCGCAGACAGCACGCGCATCACGCGGGTAATCTTGCTCTCCACCGCTTTGGCCTTTCCCAGTTTTTCAGCTTGGGTGGCTTGGTATAAATCTTAAGCCAGCCACGCTTTAAATTGCCAGCGGATCCACATCGATGGCCCAGCGCAACACCGCTTTGTGCTGTGTGCGAAGTTGCTGCAAATCGTCTTGCCACGCCGATAAAAACTGTTGCAGGTGTTTGCGTGATTGGCTCTCCACCAGCATTTGCGCGCGCTCCACATCGGCCACGCGCTGCATGCTCATGGGCACTGCGGGGTAGACGCTCAAACCCCCACCTGCGGCGGGCAAGCGGGTTTCGCCCAAAGCTTTGGCGGCATTCAAAAAATCTTGCGCGGCGGTTTGTGTGCGCGCTTCAGCGCGCAGCAGCGCTTGAAAACTAAAGGGCGGCAGGCCCGCTTGCTCGCGCTCTTGGAGCTGTTGAGCGGCAAACCCCGCAAAATCGTGGCGCTTTAAAAACTCAAACACAGGATGGGCGGGGTGAAAGCTTTGCACCCACATCTCACAGGCTTGAATATTGCTCATTTGGGCGTCGCGCCCGGCGCGACCCGCGGCTTGCAAGAGCAGTGAAAACAGCCGCTCGGGGGCCCGAAAGTCGGCAGAAAACAAAGCGCCATCGGGGTTGAGAGCGGCCACCAAAGTCATGCGGCGAAAGTCATGGCCTTTGGCCACCATTTGCGTGCCCACCAACACGTCTACCTCACCTTCGTGCACCTCAGCCAGTTGCCGTACCAATTCACCTTTGAGGCGTGTGCTGTCCGCGTCTATGCGCGCCACGCGCAGCGGCGAGCCGTCAGGGCGCTTCAAGTCGGCCAGTAACTCGGCCAGCAGCTCTTCAACTTTTTCCGTGCCGTGGCCCATCACCCCTATGTCTTGGTTGCCACAAGCAGGGCAAGCACGCGGCACGCTTTGCGTGAGGCTGCAGTGGTGGCAGCGCAAGGTGCGGTCGCCTTTATGGAACACGCGGTAAGCGCTGCAATGCGGGCATTCGCTTTTCCAACCGCACTCGGCGCAATGCAAGACCGGCGCATAGCCACGCCGATTCAACAACACCAGCACCTGCTCTTGCCTGCCCAGTCGCTCGCGCATGGCGCTGAGTAGCGGCGCGGAGATCAAGGTCTTGCGGGGCTGGTTGTTCATATCCACCCGCCTGAGCAAGGGCAGGGCGCTGTCGCCCACCCGCGAGGGCATGGACAAGCGGGTGTAGCGCGGCGCGGGCTGACCCGCCACCGCCGCTCGGCTGTGGTGCCAGCTCTCTAGCGAGGGCGTGGCCGAGCCCAGCAGCACCTGCGCGCCTTCGAGTTGGCCGCGGTAGACAGCCAAGTCGCGGGCCGAATAGCGAGCCCCCTCTTGTTGCTTGTAACTGGGGTCATGCTCTTCGTCGACCACGATCAGCGCCAAACTGGGCATCGAAGCCAGCACCGCCAAGCGTGTGCCCAGCACGATGCGCGCCGTGCCCAGATGCGCAGCCAACCAACTGTTGAGGCGCTGCGCAGGCGTCATGCCGCTGTGCATGGCCACGATAGCGTTGTCGCCCAAATGGGCAAAGCGTTGCCTCACCCGCGCTTCCAACTGGGGTGTGAGGTTGATCTCTGGCACCAACAGCAAGACTTGGGCTTGGGGCGATTCTTCCAGCAGCAAGGCCGCACGTCGCAAATACACCTCGGTTTTGCCGCTTCCCGTGCTGCCATGCAGCAAAAATGGGCCAAGCTGCTGGGCCAGTTGTGCCAAGACCTGGGCTTGCTCTGGCGTGAGCACGGGCACATTCGTTTTTTCCACATGCGCAGGCGCCGCCGGCTTGAGGCGGGCGAGCTTGCGCTCAAACTGCAGGGCGCTCAGATCGCGCAAGGACGGCGGTAAACAGGCCATGGCAAATTCACCTGCACTGCGCTGGTAGTAATGGGCGGCAAAGCCAATCAGCTTTAACCAGTTAGCTGACAAGGCTGGAATACCCGTCAAAACCGAGTGAATGGCTTTCAAGGGGTGTAGCGAGGACAGGGATGGCGCGTTTGCAGTGGGGGGCCAGACCAAACCCAGTGTGTCGCGTTGACCCAAGGGCACGCGCACCAAACAGCCGGGCTGTACATCGCTATCGGTTTCATAAGTCAAGGGCCCAGACAAACGGCTGTAAGCCGGTGTGGGCACCAAAACTGAAATTTCCCGCCGCATGTCAAGCCCTCATTTGCATCGTCAAATTGAGACAAATCTTCATAAAGCCTGCTAAGTCCTTGATTGACAAGGGGCTTTGGCACTCATCCCAAATTTCTGTGGATAACTTTGTTGACAGTTTGTCATTCAACTGTCTCAAGCCCGAAGAATCAAGGCTTTGAACACAATGCACGAAAAATTGGCAGCCCATAGAATCTATATAAATCAATTACTTAGCTAAAAACTGAAGCCTATTAAAATATTTTTCAGATGTAAGTCCTTAGTTATTCAGTCGGCGAAAATTTGTGCATAACTGAGTTTGCGTGGGTAAAACTTTTTTTTGCAATTGGCTTTTCAGGCGGTTTGGCGCAGCTTTTTGGAGTGGCTGTGCACCGCTTCGACCAAGGCGCTGACATGCTCGGGCGGGGTGAATTGGCTGATGCCGTGACCGAGGTTGAAGATGTGGGTTGGGCCGTGGTTGAGCGGGTCTGTGTGGGGCTTGCCAAAGCTGTCGAGCACATGGCGCACTTGGGCGGCAATCGCTTCGGGCGGCGCAAACAGCACGTTCGGGTCGATATTGCCTTGCAAGGCTTTGCCTGGCCCGCCCACTTGGCCACCCACCATGGCGCGGGCACGCGCCAGGTTCACCGTCCAATCGAGGCCCAGCACTTCGCAGTCCAGGCTGGCCATTTGGTCCAACCACAAACCGCCGCCTTTGGTGAACACCAATCGAGGAATGGGCACGCCGTCCTGCTCGCGTTTGAGTTGGGCCAGCACGCGCCGGGTGTAGGCCAGGCTGAACTCTTGGAAGGCGCCATCGGCCAGCACCCCGCCCCAGCTGTCAAACACCATCACCGCCTGGGCGCCGGCTTCGATTTGCGTATTCAAATACAAAGCCACGGCATCGGCGTTGATGGCCAAGATGCGGTGCATCAGGTCCGGGCGGCTGTACATCAGGCTTTTCACCAGCCGGTAGTCGTCCGAGCCACCGCCTTCGACCATATAACAGGCCAAGGTCCAAGGGCTGCCGGAAAAACCAATCAGCGGCACCCGGCCATTAAGCGCTTTGCGGATGCTGGTGACTGCATCAAACACATATTGCAGCTTGTGCATATCGGGCACGGCCAGCGCATCGACGGCGGCTTCATCGCGCACCACCTTGGCAAACTTAGGTCCTTCGCCCATCGCAAACGACAGGCCCAAGCCCATGGCGTCGGGCACGGTGAGGATGTCTGAGAACAAGATGGACGCGTCCAGCGGATAGCGGTCCAGTGGCTGCAAAGTCACCTCGGTGGCGTAGTCCACGTTGGTGGCCAGCCCCATGAAGCTGCCCGCCTTGGCACGCGTGGCGCAGTACTCTGGCAAATAGCGACCCGCTTGGCGCATCAGCCAAACAGGGGTGTGGTCGGTGGCTTGGCGCCAGCAGGCGCGGATGAAGGTGTCGTTTAAAAGTGTAGCGTTCATAAAGCTGATTGTGGCAGGGGAATGAGGGACAAGGCTTGGCGCATCAAGTCAGGACTGAGCACCTCAGACAGCACTTGGGCGGGCTGGCCGGGCGACTGCAGCACATACACCGGCACACCGCTGCGCCCCAAACGACCCAAGGCTTGGGTGATGGCCGGGTCGCGGCGGGTCCAATCTGCGCGCAGCAGCAGCACATTTTTATCTGTAAAGGCTTTCAGCACCTGCGGGTGGCGCAATGTGGTTTGTTTGTTGACTTGGCAAGTGACGCACCAAGCGGCGGTGAAATCAATGAACACCGGACGGCCTTGCTTGAGTGCGGTTTGCACCTTGTCTTCAGACCAGCTTTGCCATTCGGAAGAGGACGCAGTTTGGGTGTTGCGCTCGGTTGCTGGCTCTTGCCAAACCAACGGCCCCCAAGTGAAAAGCAATACCGCCAACAACCCGCCCCATAAACCAAGGCCCAGCCATTTGGCGCGACCGGTCAAACCCAAGGCCCAGACACAGGCGCACACCAACAAAAGCAAGGCCAGCATCACCGCCATGCCATCGATGCTGGTTTGCTGGCCCAGCACCCACAGCAACCAAACCACGGTGGCCAGCATGGGGAAGGCAAACATTTGTCGCAGCCGCTCCATCCATATTCCTGGGCGGGGTAACCAGCGCGCCCAAGCCGGCACCCAAGTTAAAAGCGTGAAAGGCAGGGCCAGTCCCAAACCTAAAGCGGTGAAGATCAACAGACCCTGCCACAGCGGCAAAGTCAGGGCAATGCCCACGGACGCGCCCATGAACGGGGCGGTGCAAGGGGCGGCCACCACCACCGCCAGAACACCCGAAAGAAAAGCATCTGCAAGCGGGTGACGCACCCATTGCGCCGCCAAACCGCTGCTCCAATGGGCTTGAAAATTCAACACGCCCAAAAGGTTCAAGGCGATCAAAGTAAACACCAATGCAAGCATGGACACCACCAGTGGCGACTGCAACTGAAAACCCCAGCCCAGTTGTTGCCCCGAGGCCCGCAAGCCCGCCACCAACAGCGCCAGCGCCAGCATGCTGGCAATCACGCCCAGCGCATACACCACGCCAATGGCACGGCGCTCAGCTTGGTTGTGATGGTGTTGGGTAAGAGAAAGCACTTTGATGGCCAACACCGGCAGCACACAAGGCATGAGGTTGAGCAACAAACCGCCTAAAAAAGCACCCAATAAAGCTGCCAAAAGCGCGGGCAGACTGGCTGTATTGGCCGCCATGGGCTCGACGGGCGGGCTTGGATTGGGGAGGTTGCCAGCGACTGCTGGCGCTGACTCTGGGGGCCAATCGCCTTTGACCGCCACCTCCACCCGCCAAGCCTGCGCTGGCTCATCCGCAACAATAAGCAAGCCCAGTTTGGCCGGCGATTCACTGCGCAAACTGTGAAACGGCGCTTGCAACACATAGTCGCTGCCTTGCCATTGGCCTTGTTTGGGGGTGAGCCCCAAGCCGCTGGCCAAGACCTCGGTGTGTTCGGTGAAGATTTGCAAGTCTTTGCCTTGCAAGCTGGGTGCCAAACCCTGAATAGTCAGCGCCAAACCTGCAGATGACAGTTGGGCTGATTGAATGGCTGGCTGCAAGTTGCGTGGCTGTGCGTTTTGCAGTTGCTCAAACGCGCTGGCAAGGGGTGCGGTACTGCTGGCCACAGGCAGCTGAAGTTCAAACTGGCCTTCTTGCGGGATGCACTCTTGTTTACATACCAGCCAACTGGCTTTGAGTTGCACCCGAACCGATGGGGTTGAAGCTGAAAACTCTGGCGTGAAGGTCATAGGTGCGCCCAGCAAAACCTCGCCTTCAAACCCATGGTTCACCATCTCCCCCACACGGATCATCTGCGGGATCGGCCAAAGCGTGTTGCCGGCTTGCAGGCCTTTGGGCAGCGTCCAAGCGAGCTGTGTAGCCAAGCCGCTGTCGCCGGCATTAAGCCAGTAAGTGTGCCAACCCGGTTGGTGTTTCAGCAGCAAACCCAGCAGCACTGGCTGGCCTGCTTGCAAGCCTTGGGGCGCATGCGCCACCAACTCGGCGCGCACTTGGGGGGTGGTGACCACCGAGCGCGCAGGTAATTGGGCTTGGCTGGCAGCCAGCCCCAAGCCAAACAAAGCGACAAAAAGCCAGAAAAAACGAAACAAAAGCATGTGCATATGTCGCATGTTAACCAAGCCCTTAAGATGCGGCGCATGAAGGTTTTTCCACGTTACTGGGCCGATTGCACCACCACCGACTTTGCCGAGCTTGATTTGCAGCAAGCCGTGGCGGTTTTGCCTCTGGGCGCCACCGAGCAACACGGCCCGCATTTGCCCCTGAGTGTGGATACAGATTTGGTCAACGCCATGCTGGGTGCCGCGCTGGCGCATTTAGCCCCCACCGAGCCGGTGCTGGTGCTGCCCACCCAAAGCGTGGGCCTGAGCAGCGAACACGCCGCCTACGACGGCACCCTCAGTTTCGCGCCTTCATCGGTCATCGAGCAGTGGTGCAGTTTGGGTGAGTCTGTGGCCCGCAGTGGCGTGAAAAAACTGTTGCTCTTCAACGCCCACGGCGGCAATATGGGGCTGATGGATGTGGTGGCGCGCGAGTTGCGCGGCCACTGTGGCTTGACCGTGTTCAGTTGCAACTGGTACCAACTGCCCTTGGGCGAAGCCCTCAACGCCTTTGACGCCCATGAGCAGCGCTACGGCGTGCATGGTGGCGACATGGAAACCTCGCTCATGCTGGCCATCGCGCCACACAAGGTGCGCATGGCCGAGGCGCAACACTTCGCCTCAGCTTCAGAGCAGCGCTCCAAAGACTTTACTTTGCTAGGTGACGGCAAAAGCGCCAAACTCGGCTGGCATATGCAAGACTACAACCCGCACGGTGCAGCTGGCAATGCTTCAGCGGCTACTGTTGAAAAAGGCCAAGCGCTTTTACACGCGGTGGGCGTTCAATTAGCCAAACTGCTGCAGGAGTTGCAGCGCTTCACACCGCTCATTTAAGCCGCCAGCGCAACTCAGGTGAAGGTCACCCAGTCGCGGTAGGCGGGCGCATCCAAATGGTTGATGGTGTTGAAACTCACCAAAGTGTGGCGCTTGGGGCCAAACACCAACTCGCTTACCGCCGTATTGCGAATGCGCATATTCATTTCGATGATGCTCTCGGGCGGGGTGCCCAATAGCGTACCCACTGCGGTAGAAATGGGCCCACCACTGGAGACCATCAACACATCGCCACTGTGCTGGGTGCGCACATGGGCCATGGCGTCTTGTATGCCTTGCACAAAATCGGTGAAAAGCGGCATGCCTGCGGGTTGCGTCTCTCCATGCATCCATGCTTGCAGACCTTTGCGCAGCAAGCCGAAATGGTGTTTGTACAAGGCGGGCGTGTTGGGCTTGGCCAAGGGCTGGGGGTGTACAGCGTGAATCACCGCATGGCTGTCGTACTCGTTCAAGCCCGGCCACACCAAGGGCGACAAGTCTGGCGCTTGCAGGCCGGCTTGAATGCTTTCAAAGGTTTGGCGATGGCGCTTCAAACTGCCCATCAACACCGCCTCAAACTGCAGGCCGCGTTCACGGAAATAGTCGCCCAAGCGTTGGCTTTGCTGATGACCCAGCGCGGAAAGATTGTCGTAATCGTCGGCGCCAAACGAGGCCTGGCCGTGGCGCACTAAATAAAGGGTTCCCATGCGACACATTGTCGCCATAACCAAAGACAAAAAGGGGTCACAAGGGTGACCTTGGCGGCTAAATCTGCACTTTGCCTTGGATACAAGTGACCGAGTCACCGCCCACCCAAACTTGGCCTTGGGCGTCTCGCTGAAGATGTACTCGTCCCGCGCGGCCCAAACAAGTGCCTTGGCTGGCTACATAGTTTTCTGGCGCCAGTCCTTCAGCTATCAACCATTGGCCTATGGCCGCGTTCAGACTGCCCGTTACCGGGTCTTCGGTCAGTCCATTCTTGGTGGGAAAAAACGCCCGCACCTCAAACTGTGTGTCGCCGCTGGGCTTGGCGCCGACCACACCGATCTCCAAACCCTGCAGCACGTGTACATCGGGCTTCAAGCCCAAAACTTGCTCAGCTGTTACCAGCATGACGCCACGCCAATGCGGGCCGTTGTCGCACCAAGCATGGTGCAAGATGTCATCGCGGGCCACACCCAAACCCTTGGCGATCAGTTGCACATCCTCTTCGCTTAATGGGCCGCTACGCAGTCGCGGCGGGGCTGCAAATGCCAAGCGAGTCCCTTGACGCTGAATCTTCACCAAGCCCACGCCGCACTCTTGAATCACGTCTTCGCCCTTGGGCACGCCGCCTGCGGCTAACCAAGCGTGACACGTACCCAAGGTGGGGTGGCCGGCAAAGGGGAGTTCGCGTCCCGGGCAAAAAATCCGCACCGCATAGTCGGCTTGCTCGTTGGTGGGCGGCAGCACAAAAGTGGCCTCGGATAAGTTTGTCCAGTCGGTGAAAGCCTGCATTTGCGCGGTGCTCAAACCCGTGCCGTCGAGCACCACGGCGAGAGGGTTGCCAAGATAAGGCACTGCTGTGAACACATCAACTTGGGCAAAAGGACGTTGTGCCATGGCAGCTCCAAAGATTTTTAAGCTTCAGATTGTGAATGTCCGCATCACCTCTGTACAGACATTTCTCTACTCACAAACACCGTTGCCACCACGCCCAAACCAAAGCCAACAGTAAGTGCATCCAGACTTTCACCCAACAGAGGGATGGCCATCAACATGCCCAAAAATATCGTT
>Ga0209355_1000576_pt1 | contig 21879 bp, 18 predicted proteins | sample LauGreSBDMM110SN_3_FD_187563 | JGI IMG/M metagenome (GOLD analysis project Ga0209355, IMG submission 187563) | Freshwater lake microbial communities from Lake Michigan, USA - Sp13.BD.MM110.SN (SPAdes) (version 2) | ecosystem: Environmental > Aquatic > Freshwater > Lake | place: Lake Michigan... | reverse complement strand
GGCACAATAGTAGGTTCCTTTGACGTCGGTGTTCCAAAATTTCCCCGTAAAGGCGCGTTCGGTATCGGCTTCTCGAGAAACTAAGTATAAATCTATGGGGAGCACTTTTTTCCATTCGGCGTCGGAGATGCTTAGTTTTTCTGGACTGGTTCGGGAGTAATACGGATTTTTCATAGCGGTGTTTTTTGAGGTTTCTACAATTGATTCTGGTTTTTTTTGTGCACAAGCTGCAGGCAAACAAAGCACGCCTAGACACAAAGCAAGTAGCAAAAATTTTGAGGTTTTCATAACAATAAATTTAGGCATTAAACTTTGATTCAAAGATAAGCGAGTGTTCGGGAAGCCACTGTCGGCTAGTTTACAAAAAACTGTTTTTTACCTTATTTTTAACGTTTGTTGCAGGGCAATGCCAGCGCGTTGGTCGTTAATTTAGCTGAAATTTAAATGCAGAGTGAGAACACACTTTTCTTTTGTATTTTTGACTCGCAAATCACGCCATGGAAGAAGAACACGTAATATTAGTTAACAAGCAAGACGAAGCCATTGGCAGCATGCCCAAGATGGAAGCGCATGAAAAAGCAGTCTTGCACCGGGCTTTCTCGGTATTTATTTTGAACGACAAAAACGAAATAATGTTGCAGCAACGGGCAGCTCACAAATACCATTCGCCTTTACTTTGGACAAATACCTGTTGCAGTCACCAACGCATGGGCGAAACCAATATCCAAGCCGGAACGCGCAGATTGAAGGAAGAAATGGGATTTACCGCTTCATTAAAAGAGCTGTTTCATTTTATCTACAAAGCCCCATTTGACAACGGACTCACCGAACACGAATTAGACCACGTGATGATTGGCTATTACCATGGAGAACCGATTATAAATCCGGATGAGGTAGAAAGTTGGAAGTGGTTATCCATTGATGCCATTCACGATTCAATTGCTACATCACCCGAAGAGTACACCGTTTGGTTTAAAATAATTTTTGAAGAATTTTACCATTACTTAGAAGACCACAAACTATAAAGCAAACCTATGAAAGTAAAAGTTTCGCGTAAAGCACATTTTAATGCCGCACATCGTTTGTTCCATGCCCAATGGACAGACGAACAAAACGCCAAGGTTTTTGGTAAATGTGCTTATCCCAATTACCATGGACACAATTACGAACTCATAGCCAGCGTAACTGGGGAAGTCGATCCAATAACTGGTTTTGTGATGAATGTGTCTGAGTTGGCCGCAATAATTAAAAATGAGGTTGAAGATCCGTTAGACCACCGAAATCTTAATCTCGATGTACCCCATTTTGCAACAGTAAACCCTACCGCAGAGAACATCGCCATATTTATTTGGCAGGTAATCAAAAAGCGCCTTCCTATTGACTTAAACTTAGAAGTGGTGCTCTATGAAACCCCTCGAAATTTTGTAACCTATACTGGCGAATAATGGCATTAACCCTCGGCGACAAAGTTCCGTATTTTGAAGCGTATAACGCCAAAGGCCAACTGGTACAAAGCACCTCATTTATAGGCAAGCAAGTTGTAGTAGTATATTTCTATCCCAAAGACGACACCCCTGGCTGCACCATGCAAGCCTGTACTTTTCGGGATAATTTTTCTGATTACCAAGACTTGGGGGCCACCGTGGTGGGTGTGAGTTCAGATGACACAGCCAGTCACCAGCGGTTTCAAGCCAAATATGATTTGCCTTTTGAGCTTTTGGCTGATTCCAATCACGCCATTCGAAAATTATTTGGAGTGCCCACTAATTTGTTTGGTCTATTACCGGGAAGGGTAACCTATGTTATTGATGCTACTGGTAAAATAGTAGGTTTATACAACAGCCAAATGCCCGGAAAACACCACGAAAAAGCAATTGCATTAATAAAAAAAATAGCCTAATGACTTCGGTATATCCATTACTTTTTACGCCTATTTTCAAAGAACGCATTTGGGGCGGTACCAAATTGGCCGATTCTTTACACAAAGAAATTCCCTTTACTCATACCGGAGAAAGTTGGGAATTGTCAACCGTGCCTGGTGATGTGAGTGTGGTGGCCAATGGCCCATTGAGCGGAACCTCTCTACAAGCTTTGTTGGATCAGTTTCCTGCTGAGCTATTAGGCAGTAAAGTACACGCGCAATTTGGCAATCAGTTTCCGTTATTGTTTAAGTTTTTGGATGCCCGCGAAGATTTGTCCATACAAGTGCATCCCAATGACCAACTGGCAGCTTCTCGCCATAATTCGTTTGGCAAGACCGAAATGTGGTATGTGATGCAAGCCGATACCGGTGCCCGCTTGTTGGTGGGTTTCAAGGAAAATAGTTCGGCTGAGGAATATGTGCAGGCCTTAGCAGAAAAAAATATCTTGTCGTTGTTGGATGCTTTTCCGGTGCAAAAAGGAGAAGTTTTTTTTCTAGAAACAGGGACAGTTCATGCCATTGGCGCCGGTTGTTTGATAGCCGAAATTCAGCAAACCTCTGATATTACTTATCGCTTATACGATTTTGATCGGGTTGATGCACAGGGAAACACACGCGAATTGCACATCGATTTGGCTTTGGATGCCATCAATTACCAGCAGGTAGATGCCAAAAAAATCTATCAACCGCAAACCAATAGTTTCACCCAAGTAGTGGATTGTCCGTATTTTACCACCCAACATTTGCAACTGCAAGGTGAAATTTCTCTATCCAAATCGGGTGAATCGTTTACCGTATATATATGCACGGAAGGCGCTTTTGCTATTGAATATCAGGGTGAAAAATTTGCATTCGAATTGGGCTCAACTGTTTTGGTTCCGGCCGCTATGCAAAACTTTAGTTTGCACGGATCGGCCACACTTCTAGAAATACAAGTCAAATAGTTTTATATCCTAATAATATGTGTACTTTTGCACGCGAATTACCCACTTACTTAACACCACAATCATGGCAAACGTAAAAAATTTAAAAAAAGACATCAATTTCGTTTTAGGCGATATTATCGAAGCGGTTTACTTGTATGAAATTTCTACAACCGGAAAACCAACAGAAGCAACCAATGGAATCATTGACGAAGCAATCAAAACATTTGATTCGTTAATCACCAAAGTGAACGCTAAAAACGTGGAAAACAAAAAAGCACATTTCAAACAAATCCACACCGATTTAGAAATTGCTGCAAACCAATTGGTTGGTAAAATCAACGAATTATAGTCGTTTTTTTTAGCTAAAAAATTCTATCATTTATTTGCAAATAAGGTTTTGACTTTTATATTTGTACTCAAATATTTGCCGCCGGTGTAGCTCAGTTGGCTAGAGCAGCTGATTTGTAATCAGCAGGTCGTGGGTTCGAGTCCCTCTATCGGCTCCAAGAACACTTCAAGAAATTGAGGTGTTTTTTTTGTGCTATAAAAAAACCACTTCCTTAATAAGTGGTTTGTATTTGGAAAAGATATGTGCCTACTTCTCGGTTTGGCGTCTTTCTTTATAGAGCTGAATCAATTTTTTGCCATACAACGATTTGGCCACTATGGGTGCCATTGATTTTTGAATGGTGTCCAAGTAGTTCAAATTGACATTGGCAATATTTGATAAAGTTACAAACGGAGCAACTTCAAAATCTTTGTGGTTCAACGCAAAATTGGTTGTATACAAATATTCGCGCTTGGTGTTGTCATTTTCTAACACTTGAATGCTATCTACCGCCTTGGTATTTTTGTTTTTGTAGGCCTTAAATTTTTCTTCGAGTAAGGTCAATTTGATGTCGTTGTAACGCGCCATGACTTGTTTGTATTCGTCATATTTTTCGTGGTTTTTAGATCCTGTTACTTTGGCATCGGCCAAGAAATAATCCAAACTGGTTTCGATAGTAATATTTCCGGCTTCGGCAAAAAATGCCAAATTATTATCCAAGGAATTGCTTACCCCGCGATCTAAAAACAAGTAATACATCTCGGGCGAATCGATCGTTAAATTGCTCGTAAAATGGGAGTCCCCATTAATCTGAATCGTATCGAGAATGACTAAGCTGCTGTCTACCACTTTTTGAATATAAATAGTCCCTTTTTTTAATCCTGCTACATGGCCGCTAAGGTGAAGGTTACCTGGTAATTCTTTTTTTGCGCAGCTTAGCAAAAGCAAGGAAACACAAAGGCTAATAAGTAATTTCATGGAGTATAGAATTGAATTTCGACAAATTAACTAAAAAAAATCCCCAATCGAAAGGCAATTGGGGATGAAAATTTGTTTTATTTAGTTTAGCCTTTCAACCAAGCTTCTTTGAGTTTGCTGAGGTTGTTGTTGGTTGCCTCAAAACCATCGCGATCTACCATAGGAAGTTTTACTTTTCCCTGTATCACTTGGTTTTTATCGGCTCTACGAATGCGCACAGAAATCGCATCGTCTTGGTTCCAACCTTCACTTGCCATGATCATATCGTAAATGTTGTCGAGATTGTAGCTGGTGTCGTTGATAGCCAAAATTACATCGCCGGATTCTAGTCCCAATTCGGTAAAAAATGAATTCAACGGACTGGCGGGCAATACAATAATTTCTTTTGAAGCTGGATTTACGGTGATCAACGGACGTTGGTCTTTGATAAACGGATTGCCAGCTACCTGCACTACTTTTTTGGTTACCCCCATTTTTGCGAAAAATGCATCATAGGGTATAGGTGTTTCTCCGGCTACATGTGTTGCCAAAAATTCTCCAACTGCGGGGTAGGTTAATGCCGTAATCGTTGCAAATAATTCTTGGTCGTTAAAGGGTTTTTGCGCACCATATTTGGCCGATAGTTTTTGCATTAAATCCAAAATTCCACGTTGGCCTTGGCTTTGCTCGCGAATAATGATATCCAAACACATGCCAATTAAAGCCCCTTTTTCGTAAACATTCAAGTATTGTTCTTTGTAGGGTTCATCCAAGACGTTGGCACTCATCGTCGTGAAGGACATTGTGTCATTCATACTGGATGCATTGTTTATTTTTCCGGTCATGCGGCTGTAAAATTCTGTCTCGTCAATGAGGCCTTGATTCACTTGAAACAAATTGGCAAAATATTCGGTCACGCCTTCATACATCCACAAGTGTTGAGACATTTTTGGGCTGTTGAAATCAAAATAATGAATCTCGTTGGAGTGAATCGCGAGCGGCGTTACAATGTGAAAAAACTCATGCGAAACCACATCTTTGAGTTGCTCGGCCAATTCGTCTTTGCCCATAGCTTCGGGCATTACTACTGTGGTGCAGGTAGGGTGTTCGAGGGCGCCAAATCCGTGGGCGTCGTTTTCATTTTGCATGTCGGACAAATAGATCAATACGCTGTATTTTTTGTTGGAGTTGAAACTTCCTAAAAAGGTTTTTTGCGCATTCATCATGCGTTTCATATCGGCACTCAGGCTCTCAGCCGTATGTGTGCCATTGGGAGAATACACCGAAATAAGAATGTCCATGCCTTGTATGGTGAAGGTGCTCACATCTTTTTTGGCATACATAATTGGGTTTTCAACCAATTCAGCGTAGCGAGAAAGTTCAAATACATCGCTGGTAGCAGAGGCGTCCAAGTCGGTTAGGGAGCTGGCGCCCCACAAATTCTCTGGATGCATAATTTTTACTCGGTACGGGCTTTCGTTGTAGCCTGTAAAATAGCCTACAAAACCGTGTGTATTCAACAGGATGTTTTTTCCGGCTTCGATATTGGTTCCGGCAGGCGAAAATATTTTATGGGTATTTTCTGTGTCGTAAGTGTCGTTTACTTGGTAGGTAATTTTGGCCAGTTTGCTCCCGTTTTTAATGCCCCAAGAATTGTCGTCTTTTTTCTCAACAGCCAATGTTTTCCCTGCTGCATCAAAGGCGGTTACGTTTTCAATGAATTTTCCGTAATCGTCAACCGAGTAGGTGCCGGGAATTATTTTGGGGATATTAAACACCACTTCGTCTTTGGTAAATTTGGGTGTCGTTAGCGTCACATTCACTTTGTCATCAACAATATTAACCAAGTCAATTTGTACGGCAATCGCAACAGCTTTTTTAGCTTGTGCATGTGCTTGGTTTGCCCAAAATCCAAGTGCTAGGGCAAGCAGGAGTAGGTGTTTTTTCATGGGGGTTAAATTGAATTTCCGCTTTGACTAAAGGAAAACGAATTGGGTTATTTGATTAATTTTTTGGTTAATTCAGTACCATTTTTCATCGTCACCCGAAGTACATAAATTCCGTTTTTTAGCGCCGTAGAATTAAAACGTACAACTTGTTCTGAAATCAGAGAAGAGAAAATGGTTCTGCCAGTCAGGTCTGTTAAACAAAATTGATTTCCCAATACATTATCAGGAAAATTGATGGTGAACTCATTTCCAATTGGATTTGGATAAACAGAAATTGCTGCCTTAAATTGGTCATCAATTCCTAAATCATTGGGTGGACGAAGCACAATGATACTGTGCGTATTGGGATTGGTGTTTGACCAAGACGCGCCGTTGGTGGCTAAGTAAATTTCTTTTTGTGCACCGATACAAATATCACGCAATCGGCCATATTGGTTGGTTAAGTAATGGGTCTGACTCAAAACCGAGTTGCCTGTTGCGTCGAGTTGCATAGCAATTAGTTTTTTATCTTTCAATACCGTCATCAGTACTTTGTTATTGAACTCAGGAAACGCAGCGTTTTCATAATAGACTAAATCAGATGGCGCGATGGTGGGAGTCCAGGCCAAAAGCGGTTCTTTTACGTTGTTGGCGGTACAAAAACTTTGTTCGTTTGACGTATTACAAAAACCTTCTACGTTGGGCCAGCCATAATTTCTGCCCGATTCGGCTATTTGAAACTCATCGTCGGTCGAGGCACCGTGTTCTGACAAGTAGATTTTTCCGTTAGGATGAAGGAGTATGCCTTGCACATTTCGATGGCCAAACGAATATACCGGATTGTCGGCAATCGGATTGTCAGCAGGAATTGTACCATCCAAATTAATGCGCAGCAACTTTCCATTTAATTCACTCACATCTTGCGGAAACAATTGATTCTGCGCATCGCCTGTAGAAAACAATAAGGTGTTATCGGGCAAAATCTGAATTCGGGAGCCGTTGTGTGTGGTGTTGCCAATAATATTATCAAGAATAACAACAGGATTTACCAAGCTAGTCCCATTATAGGTATACTTCACGACTTTTTCTCGAAGATTTGAAAAGGTGCCGTAGGTATAGGCGATAAATACTTCGGGGTTTGTCCCAAAATTTGGGTGCAAGGCCATTCCCAATAAGCCGGATTCCGAGTTTTGGTATACTGATGAAACAAGGTTTAGAATTACAGTTTTGGTTTGGGCTACCGGATCAATTCGACTGATGATTCCTTTTCTTTCTGTAGTCCAAATATACCCGTCGGGGCCGTAAATAATTTCCCACGGAATATCGAGTCCGGTATAGATGGTCTCAACTTCAACTGTAGTTGATCCAATCGTAATGTTAGTTTGCGCTAAGGCATTAATAGAAAGGGAGAATAGGGAAAGTAGAACTAGTTTTCGCATGGTTGAAAAGGTCTAATTAATTGATAGTTGTGTGAGTGCTGCAGCAAAAATAGAGAAGTAAAACTGAAGTTTTGGTTAAACAATTCATAGAATTGCGTTGTTCTTTTTTTTCGTAAAAAAAAACTCCGATTTTACAGGAGTTCTATGCTTAATCAAATTTATTTTTGATGTAATATTTGCCGTCTAAATCTTCATCAAAATCATCAATTTTAATGGGTTTTGGTTTGGGCTTGGCGGCATTGGCCTTCTTTTTCCATACCTCAAATTTATCGGCAGTGAGCTTTTTTTTCATGATATCGAGCACTTCTTTTTCGTCGATGCCCAACTCTTTTTTAATGATTTCAAACGGATTTCTTTCTTCTAATGCCAAGCTAATCAACCGTTCGTTTTGTTCCCACGTTAATTCTATGCGTTTACTCTTTTTCATCTGAAAAGGAATTCGATTTGTATTTTAATTAGATAATTTTAAATTCAATATTACTAAAAAAATTAAAAACAATCAAAACTTGCTATTATTATTTAAAAGTCAGTTGTAGCTAAGGTACTTATGTTGTGGGTTTCCTAAATCAAAAATAACTCGAAAACGGAATTTTCCACAATTATACAATGGAGTTGGTCCATTAATTTTCTTTTTTACTGTCGATTAAATCACTCAAATGCAACCGAAGGGCATTGACCGAAATGCTAATTTCCCAAAAGGATATTCCCAGCGAAATAAGCAAACTCAATAAACTCAATCCGAACAAGTAGATGCCGGCCAATTTTTGATCAACAAATAACAATAACATGGCAAAAACAGAGAGAAATAAAGACAGTACGCCAAACAACTGCATATAGCGTATCAGCGTGAGACGGAGGTTAAGGTTTTTTATTTCCAACAACGTATTGGAACTTTCTTTTTGATCATAGGTTTGTTTCAAACTGCGCACAATGGTGGCGATAGTGAGAAACCGATTGGTGTAGGCCAATAAAATCAAGGAAGTAGCCGAGAACAATAGGGCAGGTGTTTCGATAGTGAGAATCATGATGGGTATAAATAGTTGTCAAATATATTTAAAAAAAAGACCTGAGTACTGCTCAGGTCTTTTGGTATCCGTAAATGTTTATTACTTGATTAACTCAAAACTACGTCTCACAAAGGCAGTTAATTCTTCTCCTTTGAGTAAGTTTTGAGACAATTTAGCCAAATCCAGCGCTTGTTTCACCATGCTTTCTTGTGCGGCTGCATCAGCGGTAGACAAGATGTGACCGGCTAATTCGGAATTGGTGTTCACCACCAAGTTGTACATTTCGGGCATATTGCCCATGCCAAACATTCCGCCGCCACCGCCCGATTGACTCATCTCTTTCATGCGGCGTAAAAATTCGGGTTGTGTAATGATAAAGGGTGCAGCACCGCTGTCACGCGCTTCCATTTGCACGGTATAGGTTTGTTTGGGCACAAATCCTTCTAAAACTGTTTTCAAAGTTTCTTTTTCGGTATCCGATAATTTAGAGATTTGCGTTTCGTCTTTCTTGATCAAGTTATCAATGTGGTCGCTGTCTACTCGGGTAAACGTTAGGTTTTCGTTGTCGGCCTCCAATTTTTGAATCAGGTGCGACACAATCGGGCTATCGAGCAACAATACTTCATAGCCTTTAGTTTTGGCCTCTTGGATGTAGCTGTGTTGCGCGTCTTTATTGGCAGCGTATAAAACCACCATTTTTCCGTCTTTGTCGGTTTGGCTGTCTTTGATGGTTTCTTTCAATTCATCCAACGTAAAGAAGCGATCGTCTACGGTAGGATACAATACGAAGCTGCCTGCTTTTTCGTAGAATTTTGGTTCTGACAGCATGCCGTATTCTAATACGATTTTGATGTCATTCCATTTTTTCTCAAAGTCCTCGCGATTTTCAGTAAACAAGGATTTCAATTTATCGGCTACTTTACGGGTAATGTAGTTCGAGATTTTTTTCACGGCTCCATCGGCTTGCAAATACGAGCGCGATACGTTTAAGGGAATGTCTGGCGAATCAATCACCCCTTTGAGCATCGTTAAAAATTCAGGCACAATTCCTTCTACATTGTCGGTTACGTACACCTGGTTTTGGTACAATTGAATCTTGTCCTTTTGCATTTGCATGTCGGATCCCAATTTGGGGAAATATAAAATCCCAGTCAAATTAAACGGATAATCTACATTTAAATGAATATGAAACAACGGCTCCTCAAACTGCATCGGATACAATTCGTGGTAGAATTCTTTGTAGTCTTCGTCAGCTAGTTCAGTTGGTTGTTTGGTCCACGCCGGATTGGGATTGTTGATGATGTTGTCTACCTCAATGGTCTCGGCTTTGTAGTCTTCGGGCGCATCTTCTGGTTTAGGAAGCGTCTCGGTTTTGTTGCCAAATTTGATGGGAATAGGCATAAACTTGTTGTATTTATTCAACAAGGTTTTGATGCGACTTTCTTCCAAAAATTCTACTGAATCTTCGGCGATGTGCAAAATAATTTCGGTGCCACGGCTGGTTTTATCATGGGCTTCCAAGGTAAACTCAGGGCTGCCGTCACACGTCCAGTGGGCTGCCGGCTCGTCTTTGAACGATTTGGTGATGATTTCCACTTTCTCGGCCACCATAAATGCCGAGTAAAAACCCAATCCAAAATGCCCAATAATACCAGAGTCTTTGGCCGAATCTTTGTATTTATCCAAGAATTCTTCGGCACCAGAAAAGGCCACTTGGTTGATGTATTTCTCCACTTCATCGGCTGTCATTCCTAATCCTTGATCGGAGATGTGCAATTTTTTGCCTTCTTTGTCAATTTTGATTTCAATTTGCGGTTGGCCATATTCTACATTGGTTTCGCCAATACTGCAAAGGTGTTTCATTTTTAGAGTCGCATCTGTTCCGTTTGAAACCAACTCCCGCAAGAAAATTTCGTGGTCGCTGTATAAAAATTTCTTGATTAATGGAAAGATGTTCTCTACTGATACATTAATTTTTCCGGTACTCATAGTGCTATAAATTTTAGTGTTTGTCTTTTGCTTGACAAATAAAGTACCAATTTTAAAAAGGTGACAAATTGTCGCATTCTTAGTTGAAAACCCAATTAAGTGTGCTGGTTTTTGCTGCAAAGAATTAACAAATATTTTGTTTAATAAATTATGTAAATAGTTAAACAATAATTAGTTTTACACCCACCTAAAAACACTAAAATGGCCACAACCAAAAAAGCAAAAGCGACCACAGCACCTGATGATATGCAGTTGATCAGCTTGTACATGCAAGCAGTTTTAGAACACAATCAAACCCCCAAAAATGTATTTTCGTTTTGCAAACAACAGCAGTTGGAGGAAACGGCGTTTTATGCGCACTTCAATTCATTAGAAGCCTTACGCAAAGCGATCTGGGTGAAATTTTTTGAAAATGCAGTGGCTACCGTAGAAAAAGAAACTGCCTTTGCAGGCTATTCCGACAAGAATAAATTACTCACGTTATTCTTCACTTTGTTTGAAATCCTTACACTCAACCGCAGTTATGTTTGCTTTGCCTTGGTAGAGAACAAAGAAGGATTAAAAAACCTAAAAAGCCTATCTGATTTTAGACAGCACTTTAAAAAATACCTTTCGGAAGTGGTTATTTCTACCGCCGCCCAACCCATCGAAAAACTGTCCAATGTTACCCAAACAATCTATGCCGAAGGGGCCTGGATACAGTTTCTATTTTTACTCAAATTTTGGTTGGACGATACCTCAAAAGGATTTGAAAAAACCGACATATTAATCGAAAAATCAGTGAATACAGTGGTTGATTTGGCTGATACCAAGCCGTTGGAAAGTTTGTTTGATTTGGGCAAATTTCTTTGGAAAGAAAAAATGCAATAACCCATGAAAACACTCGATAAAATTCCGACTTCAAAAATAGAACGAGCCGGACAATTGGTGAAAACTGGGTTTAAAGTTGGGGGAAATTACATGGCCTATTACGGAGAAAAAATAGTCAATCCCTCGCTCAATCGCGATAAATTAAACGAAAACAACGCTGAGGATATCTATGACGGACTAAAAAACCTGAAAGGCAGCGCTCTCAAAGTGGCGCAGATGTTGAGCATGGACAAAAGCATCATGCCACAAGCCTACGTAGATAAATTTTCGTTGTCGCAGTTTTCGGTTCCGCCTTTATCAGCGCCTTTGGTGCGTAAAACCTTTAAAAAATACTTGGGCAAATTCCCCGAAGAAATCTACGACACCTTCACACCCGATGCGTTACATGCCGCTAGTATTGGTCAGGTGCACCAAGCCACCAAAGGGTCAACCGTTTTTGCAGTAAAAATTCAATACCCAGGCGTGGCCAAAAGCATCAGCTCCGATTTGGCGATGGTAAAGCCCATTGCCTTGCGCATGTTTAACATTAAGGGAAAAGATTCAGAAAAGTATTTTCAGGAAGTAGAAAATAAACTGCTAGAAGAAACCGATTATACCTTAGAGTTAAAACAAAGTTTAGCCATTTCTGAATACTGCATTCAGCTCGAAAATTTGCGTTTCCCCAAGTATTACCCCAGCTATTCCTCGGCTCAAATTTTAACTATGGAGTGGATTGATGGTCTTCATCTTACTGAATTTGTAGCGCAAAATAAATCTAGAGCAACTGCCGATAAAATAGGGCAGGCCTTGTGGGATTTTTACATGTTTCAAATTCATTATCTGAAACAAGTACACGCCGATCCGCATCCGGGTAATTTTCTTGTCGATCAAGATGAAAAGCTCATCGCCATTGACTTTGGTTGTATCAAACAAATTCCCGAATCCTTTTATGTGCCTTATTTTGAACTGGCCAAACCCGAAGTAATTTCAAACCCGAGCTTGTTTACAGAAAAATTGTACGAACTTGAGATTTTGCGACGGGACGACAGCCCCGCAGAGATTACCTATTTTACGGCTCTTTTTTACGAGTTGCTTTGCCTATTCACCAAGCCGTTTCACGCAGATACCTTTGATTTTTCGGACGACGATTTCTTCGGAAAAATCGCCAAAATGGGGGAGGAGTTTGCCAAAGACCCGCAGCTACGCAAGATGAATGGCAATCGCGGTTCAAAGCACTTTTTATACATCAACCGTACCTTTTTTGGCTTGTATAATTTACTCCACGACCTGCGTGCGCGAATCGATACCAGGACTTTTGAAAAATACAAGCCCAGCTAAGTCTTTGTATTCTTATGTTTAATGGATATAAACGAATGGTTCGGGCGTTGGTTGTAGTAAAGTTTGTAAGTTTGTTTTTCAGAATCCACCGATGCTACACGTACACCAGTTGTTTTTTTCTTATCTGCAAAAACCTACTTTGCAACAGCTTTCTTTTTCTGTAGAAAAAGGACAAAACCTAGCTGTAATTGGTGAAAGCGGTTGTGGAAAAAGCACCTTGCTCAAACTTATTTATGGTCTTCATGATTTGGATTCTGGACAAATTTTTTGGCAGAATCAAGAAGTATTGGGTCCAAAGTTTCACCTGATACCGGGCATGTCCTACATGAAGTTTTTGGCCCAAGATTTCGATCTGATGCCGTTTACCACCGTTGCCGAAAATGTGGGTGCTTTTTTGTCGAATGCACACAAAGAAAAAAAAAATGACCGAATTGCTACTTTACTTGAAACAGTCGAAATGACAGAGTTTGCCCACGAAAAAGTAAAGAATTTAAGCGGTGGTCAGATGCAACGCGTGGCCTTAGCCAAAGTCTTGGCCTTGGAACCAGAACTATTGTTGCTTGACGAACCATTTAGCCACATTGATAATTTTAGAAAAAATAGTTTGCGCCGCAAGTTGTTTGCCTACCTCAAGGAACAGGGCATTGGGTGTGTGTTTGCCACTCATGATGTGCAGGATATTTTGGGTTTTGCCGATGCTGTTTTGGTGCTCAAAGACGGCCAACAAATTGCCCATGCCAGCGCACAGGATTTGTACAATCAGCCACCCAATTTTTATACCGCTTCTTTATTTGGAGATGTGAATGCCATACCCTGTAATTGGTTTGAAAAATCAGCTAATACGGATTTGCGTTTAATTTATCCACATCAACTCTATGTTGATCCAGCTGGACCACTGGCTGTTGAGGTGGTGAATACTTTTTTTCAGGGCACCCATTTCTTGATTGAAAGTCGATGTGGAGATTTAGCTATTTTCTTTACACATCCCGAAGCATTGGCTAATGGACTTCAACTTAATTTGGCTTTGTGCAATGGAGAATAATCTGTACATTTAACCTTTAAAATAAAGTAGAACATATATCTCCTCAATATGAAAAAGATAATCAGTTTACTTGTTGTTTTTCAAAGTTTTACCGCTTTGGCTCAATTGCAATGGGCACCGCTCAACACTATTGGCGATAACATCAACAACCAGCGTTTTGACGATGTGTTTTTTTTGAACGAAAACTTGGGTTGGGCTGCTAATGGTTACTATGCAGCGATATACAAAACCACCGATGGTGGACAAACCTGGGTGACCCAATTGGCCGAATCTACACCGCAGCTTCCACTAAATACATATTTTAGAAATGTAGAATTTCTGAATGAAAACATTGGCTTTGTGGGCACCTTGAGTGGAATCTTCTTAAAAACTACCGACGGCGGAACCACTTGGAATCCGGTTACGATAACGCCCAATCCATCGGCTATTTGTGGCTTGGATGCTGTGGGAACCTCAACAGTATATGGTTGTGGTGCTTATTTTTCTCCCGCATTTATCATTAAATCTACCAATAGTGGAGAAACTTGGCAATATATAGACATGTCTGCCCATGCAACGGCTTTAGTAGAAGTTTTATTTACAGACGAAAACAACGGCTTGGCTTCGGGCATGAATGAAATTGGGGGAGTCGTCTTGCAAACTACTGATGGCGGTCAAACTTGGACCACCTTGTACACCACACCAATTGAAGGAGAATACGTATGGAAGTTGCAGCGTTTGGCTAGCAATCCGTCTGTGATTTTTGGATCGGTTGAGTCAATTTTCCCCAACACAGGCCAATTAATCAAATCAACCGATAACGGACTCACTTGGAGCAGTAAACCGGTGCCCGACACCGATATTCAAGCCGTTGGATTCATGACCGAACTGCACGGGTGGATGGGCGGCCACAGTTCGCCGATACTCGAAACTTTTGACGGAGGAGATACCTGGATAGAAAATACGGTAGGTAGCAACTTGAATCGAATTGTAATCTTGAGTGATCAGTTGGCTTATGCTTCTGGATCAACTATTTATAAATTTAGCGAACAAGGTTTAGGTTCAGGCACTTTTGTAGAGTCCCCACGCGAAAACCTAAAGGCCACCATTTTTTCTAATCCAATTCAAGATAAACTCACGATTGAAATTGAATTTCCCGAAGCTGATCACCTGCGTTTGGAATTGTATGATGCCAGTGGCCGCCGGATTAAACTGTTGGTTAAAGCCGACATTACGGAAAAATCGACGCAAAAATACCAATTTGACTTTCCCTATGCGTCCGGTATATATTATGTGAATTTGCACACCAATACCGGCAGACAAACGATGAAAGTTGTCAAATAATTTTGCTACAGGGAAACCATTTATTGCGTAAGTTTGAAAGGCAATTTTAAATCTACTTTGTATGTATCGTTCAGTATTTTCGGGTTTGGGCTTCTATGTTCCATCCCAAGTGGTCACCAATGATGACTTAGCCAAGGTGCTCACCACCTCGGATGCCTGGATCCAAGAGCGCACCGGAATTATAGAGCGCCGTCATATTATAAAAGGCGAAGACACCACCACCAGCATGGGCGTGAAAGCAGCCAAGCAAGCCATTGAACGCGCAAAACTCACTGCTGAAGACATCGATTTTGTAATTTTTGCTACGTTGAGTCCTGATTATTATTTTCCAGGACCAGGCGTGTTGGTGCAACGCGATTTGGGCATGCGCACAGTAGGCGCGCTTGATATTCGCAACCAATGTTCGGGCTTTGTCTATGCGGTTTCTATTGCCGATCAATACATCAAAACCGGCATGTACAAACACATTTTGGTTATTGGTTCTGAGGTGCACTCGGGCGGACTAGACATGACCGACAGGGGCAGAAATGTGTCCGTGATTTTTGGTGATGGGGCAGGAGCAGCCGTGATTAGTAGAGCTGAGGAAGATTCTACAACTGGTATTTTATCCACCCATTTGCATGCCGAGGGAATTCACGCCGAAGAATTGTGTCTCAAGGCACCCGGTATGGGTGGTCGCTGGGTATCTGATATTGTAGCCGATAATGACCCCAATGACGAAAGTTATTTGCCCTACATGAATGGCCAATATGTGTTTAAAAATGCCGTGGTTCGTTTTGCCGAGGTAATCCAAGAGGGACTTCAAGCCAATAACCTAGAAGTTTCAGACATTGATATGCTCATTCCGCACCAAGCCAATTTGCGTATTTCGCAGTTTATCCAACAAAAATTCAAACTCGCCGACGAGCAGGTATTCAATAACATTCAAAAATACGGAAATACTACGGCGGCCTCTATTCCCATTGCACTCACCGAGGCCTGGGAACAAGGTAAAATCAAATCGGGAGATTTGGTAGTATTGGCTGCATTTGGTAGCGGCTTTACCTGGGGCAGTGTAGTGATTCGTTGGTAAGCATATCAAGCATAAAAACCAGGTCTCCACCCGGTTCTATGCCAATTAATTAAAATTGCTTGTCAAAAAAAAACTACTCAATTGTCAAAAAAAGTAACTACTATTTATCGTTTTAAGCTAAAGTGCGCTTTGAATATTTTGTTAATACCATCTTCGGTATAGGTGATGGTGAACCAATAATCATCTGAAGGCAAATTTTCTCCACCAAAGCTTCCGTCCCATCCTGTTCCACTTGGGGTAATGTCTTTCAACAATCTTCCGTAGCGATCAAAGATGTGAATTAAAGCAGTAGATTGGGCTTGCAAATCGATGATGTTCCAAGTATCGTTAAATCCGTCGCCATTTGGCGTAAAGAATTTAGGATAATTTACCAACAACGCTTCTGAATAGGTTTGTCCACAGCCGTTTTTGTCACGCACAGTGATGATGTGAGTACCAGACGATACGTTATCAAATACATTGCTATCTTGAAACGCGCCATTGTCTAATTGATATTCGTAATCGCCACCCACGCCTAAAGCTGTAACTGTGATTACTTGGTTGCTGTCAAATGCATCGCTCACTTCGTAGCTAATAACCGCTGGCATAGAAGGCAATACGCTGATTACTTTGGGTTGAGAATAACATCCAGTAAGGGTGCTTTTTACTACTAAAGTATACTCACCAGGCGTTTCAACTACATAATTTCCTTGAGTTCCTACTACGTCACCGGCTTCGTTGTACCACTCAAATGTATGAGTAGCAGGATTCAATCCAGAAGTGATGGTATAGGCACTTAATAAGGTATTGGTGTTGCTGTCGTAACATACGGTACCATTGGTAGCGAATGATTCGGGCGCTTTGTTTACGGTAATGTTAATCGCTTTGATGTCGTAACAAGTCGTGGTCAAGTTGTTGATCACTTTTACATATACGGTATGCAAATCGGTTGAGGTGATTGCGTTGATTCCAGCAGCAGCGTCGTTGGCTGAAGCATAGTATGTAACCATAAATTCTTCGCCAATTTGTGAACCCAAAATACTGGCATTCATGGTAGTTAAATCAAACTGAGTATATCCGTCGTTGATCGCATCGGCATCACAAACCGTAGTTTGTGCAGTACTTACTGGGTAGGCCACTGGAGTATCAATAATGGTTACCACAAATGAACTTTGATCGTAACAAGCCGAAGTCAAGTAGGGCGATTGAGCATAGATGTATACCGTTTGAGTGTGCGATAAAGTATGTCCGGGGAACATTCTAATGCCTGATCCATTTGGTCCAGTGTAGAAGTTTCCAACAGTCAAGGCAGGCAATACAAATGTTTCACAAGTAGTTACATTAGGCAATTCATCTACATTGAACACATATACGTGAAATTCTTTTTCGTCCGAACAGTTAGGCACCGAGTTGGTTTGAGCATACATATAAACTGTTTGTGAAGCTGTAATTGCATCTCCCGCTTGGTAAGCAGTTCCAGTTCCGTTTGGTTGTGAGAAGTAGTTTCCTACAGCCAAAGCAGGTAAGATATAGGCGTTACACACTTTTTCGTCGGCTTTTGGCGCAACTACTGGTGTAGGGTTTATAGTTACAACAAAGCTGTGCTCATCTGTACAGTTAATACGTGCACCCGATTCGATGTACACATACAGAGTAGCAGAAGCGGTCAATACATCACCTGCTTGCAATTGGGTATTGCTTGGGTTGTGTGGTCCGTTTGGTCCGGTATAGTAATTTCCGTTGGTTAAGGCAGGTAAGGTATACGAATCACAGTTGGTTACATTGGCCGGTGCATCGGCAGTGATTGAGAAAATCGTGATGGTAAAACTATTTTCAACAGTACAAAAAGGTGCAGTAGTTGTAGTTGCAAAGATGTAAATGGTTTGCGTTTGTGTGATAACCGTTCCAGCAGCCAATTGAGTACCAGTTCCGTTTGGACCAGTATAGTAATTTCCGTTTGTTAGAGTAGTCAAGGTGTAGCTATTACAAATATCGATGTCTGATCTAGAATCAATCAAGGGTTTTGGTGCAATAGTTACAGTAAAACTGTCTTGGTTGTAACAAGTAGGTGACGAACGTTTAAAGATGTAAAGCGTTTTATTGCTTGTAATTACATCTCCAGCATAATAACGAGTTCCTGTTCCGGCTACGCCTGAGTAATAGGCACCACTAGTCAAGGTAGGTAAGGTATAGCTTTCGCATACAGCTATGTCTTCCAACTGATCAATTACCGGTTGAGAAACAATTACACTGAAGCTCAAGTTTTGAATGCAAGCCGCATTTCCAGCTGAAGGGATGTGAATATATACACGACGTGGAGTCGAGATTACAGTTCCAGCTGGCAACTCAGTTCCTGTACCGTTTGGTCCAGTGTAGTACGATCCGATAGGTAAAGCAGGCAAGGTGTACGGGTTACATTGCAATACATTAGCAGGGGCAGTAAATCCGATAAACACTTTAAATAATGTTTGAGACACACAGTTGTTTGGCGCACCTGTAGTAGCAAAAATGTAGATCGTTTGCGTTTGTGTGATAACTGTTCCAACAGCTAATTGCGTTCCACCTCCGTTTACTTCGGTGTAGTAGTTTCCGCCAGTCAAGGCAGGTAACGTATAAGAAATACAATCAAATACATTGGGTAAAGTTGGTACTTCTGGTTTTGGAACGATTGTTACCGAAAAGTTGGTGCTGATTTGACAAAATGGGGCAACCAACGATTGGTAAAACAAGTGAATGGTTTGTGATGTAGTAAGCACCCCGCCAGCATTTAGTCGGGTACCACCACCCAATGTTTGGGTGTAGTAGTTTCCGTAGCTCAAGGTTGGCAAGGTGTAGTTTCCGCAAAAAGTGCCGCTAGCAGGAGTAATTGTATTGGGGTTAATTACCGTTACTTTAAAGCTGCTTCCTGCTCTACAGCCTTCAGGTCCATCAGGTTGGTTGTAAATATAAATGGTTTGTGTTTCTGTAATCACGGTTCCAACCTCCAAAGGAGTTAATGATCCAGAAGTATTAGAAAAATAGCTTCCGTTAGTCAATACAGGTAATGTATAGCTTGAGCAAACCAAAACGTTTGGCAATACATCAACTGCAGGCAATGGGTTTACCGTAATGGTGAAACTACCAGTGTTGTAACAGCCCATATCAGAAATGTTCTGAATGCGAATGTAAATTACTGTGTTGTCTGTTGCGGTGTAGCCATTGGTTGGCAAGGCATTTGTTCCTGCATCGGCATCGGCTTGAGAAATATGATAGCTAATTACGTTCAAGCTTGCTGATTGGGCGTCCAAAATAGCAGCATTCTGTGCAGAGAATGAAAAAATGTTGTTGTTTTGGGTAATTGATCGTGCACACTTAACAATAGCTGGCGCAGCAACTACGAATGGCACTGGTGCAGTGAGCAATTGAAAGGTTCTTACTGCGTAACAGTTGGTTTCAATGTTGTTTACTCTTACATAAACAGTCACTCCAGGAACCGTGTTGTAATTTAATGGCAATGCATTGGTTTGCGCATCGGCATCGGCTTGAGATGCATAATATGCCACAACAGTTGAAGCATCAATAGCAGGATCCAATTGAGCGGCTACTTCTGCTGTATTTTTTGATAAATCAAAGGTAAATGTAGTGGCATCCGATTCGCACAAGTACAAGTTTTTTGGCAAAGGAAAGCTAAATTCAGGGTAGTATTCTACGGTTACCAAATCTGTTTCAGGCAAACAACCCGCCATTGGTTTGATATAGGTAATGCTGTATTCGCCAGCTTGTGTAACGAGTAATGTTGGGCCAGAAGCACCAGCAATAGTCACTCCATCTTTTTTCCAAGAAAAAGTATACAAGGCAGGATCTAAGTGCGAATCCAAAAGAGTTGTAGTTCCAAAACACAATGCTGTTTGGCTAGAAGTAGTTTGGTTGGTTCCCAATACATCTTGTCCAATACTGAAACTGTCTGATGCAATGAAGATGGCCGAATCCGATCCAAAATCGCCACGGTCAGCAATAACCAATTTAATGTGGTAGGGCGTGTTTGGGATTAATATAGCTGAAGCATTCAATAATTTGGTTTGGCCATTAAAGTTGGTAGCCGATTGGGCTGCAGCCGATCCTCCGTTGTAGGTTCCAAAGTAGGCTGCATTTTGTGAGGGGCAAGAAGAGTTGTACAAGAAGTCACGAATCGTAACTACAGAAATAGGTAGGTTAGTTCCCGGAACAACTGCTAGGTTTACAGTTTCTCCGGTTAAGGTGTTTGTCAATAAAAATGCAAAGGCATCTGAAAATTGGCACTGAAAATTTCCGTATTCTTCTGAGGCAAAAAGGAAATCAAAACTAAAGTTTGGGGCAATAGGGGTGAAATCGAATTCTAAGGCAGTAGCATTGGTAGAATTCATTGGAATTCCTGCTTGAGCCAATGTGTTTTCTAAAGAGGCATCTCCAGACCAGTTGGTTGTTCCGTCATTTAGCATTGCTGTGTTAGGTCCAGCAGCATGCGCAACATCACCAGTACTTAAGATTACTCCCGAATTCATTGGGAAGTTAGGATTGGTATTTTGAAAAAATCCAATTCCGTTGGTCGAATTTGCCTGTGTTCCGGTTTTCCAAGTAATGTTACTGGCGGCCACACAAGGCGAGTTAATCAAAACTGCATTCACCAGTTGGGGAACTGTGTAGGTTGATGTGTTTACAGAAATGGCTTGACCAAATGAAAGTGAGGCAAGACTTAAAGCGAAAATGAGTAGTAGTTTTTTCATAATAATTGGAGTGAATTATTTATGCTTATTATTTTTTTTGACCCTCAAATATTTGTTTAATTATCGTTAAAATGCAAAATAAATCGATTAAATGCATAAAATAGAAAAAAATACCCATAAAAATCTTACAATTAAATTAAATTTAGATTACAAACACAACCAAAACGAGCGGCCAATTTTCAGCATATCGATCACTTCAGTTGGTTTACTCAAATTCCATTTTAGATTTGCTGTTCGAATGGTTATATTTGCCCAAAATTATTTCCTATGACACTAGCCGAAAGTCTTTCAAATCCTATAGTAAAAGCGGTAAAAGACCTGTTCTCTATTTCGTTAGAAAAAGTGGAGTTTCAGGCCACGCGCAAAGAATTTGAAGGCGATATTACGGTGGTGTTATTTCCCTTGCTCAAACACATCAAAAGCAATCCGGCCGAATTGGGTGCCAAAATTGGCGACTATTTAGTGCAGGAGTTTGATTTTGTTGATCGGTACAATGTGGTTTCTGGATTTTTGAATGTGGTAATTGCCGATTCCTATTATGTTCAGGCATTTCAGTCGATGCAGGAAAATGAGCAATTTGGACACGTAAAACCCACCGCCGAGAGCGAGGTGATTATGGTCGAATACTCGTCGCCCAATACCAACAAGCCTTTGCATTTGGGACATGTTCGCAACAATCTATTGGGTTTTTCGGTGGCCGAAATCTTGAAAGCTGCCGGAAAAAAAGTATACAAAACCCAAATTATCAACGACCGAGGCATTCATATTTGTAAATCAATGTTGGCTTGGCAAAAATTTGGCAACGAAGAAACTCCGTCTACCTCCGGCTTGAAAGGCGATAAATTGGTAGGTAAATATTATGTGGCATTTGATAAGGCCTATAAAGAAGAAATTTCTGATCTAATGGCTACAGGAAAAACGGAAGACCAAGCCAAAAAAGAGGCACCGATTATCTTGGAAGCGCAACAAATGCTCTTGGATTGGGAGGCTGGAAACGAAAAAGTAGTTACACTTTGGAAAACCATGAATCAGTGGGTGT
>Ga0209355_1000575_pt1 | contig 21890 bp, 27 predicted proteins | sample LauGreSBDMM110SN_3_FD_187563 | JGI IMG/M metagenome (GOLD analysis project Ga0209355, IMG submission 187563) | Freshwater lake microbial communities from Lake Michigan, USA - Sp13.BD.MM110.SN (SPAdes) (version 2) | ecosystem: Environmental > Aquatic > Freshwater > Lake | place: Lake Michigan... | reverse complement strand
AACGATGGGACTTGGGCAATATTCCCTCATGGAGGGCTATGTCTAATAACTCCGTGGTCTGTGATGATATCAGTGACCTTCACGAGTTCTTCTGGGATGGTTATGAAGGTAAAGGAGAACCCTACGGCCTTATCAACCTTAAACTCTCAAGAAAGGTTGGTCGTCTGGGAGAGTCTCAATACCCTGACCCAGAAGTTCAGGGATACAACCCATGCGCTGAACAATCACTTGCAAACTACGAAACCTGTTGCCTAGCAGAGGTGTTCCTACCTAACATTTCCTCTAAAGAGGAATTCTTAGATGTGTGCAAACTCCTCTATCGCATCAACAAGCACTCACTACGTCTTCCTTGCCACCATGAAGAAACACAAACCATTGTTCATGCTAATATGCGTATGGGTATTGGCATTACTGGTGTTCTTCAGGCGACTGAGGAACAAAAGAGTTGGCTAAGTGACACCTATGAACGTCTACGTGAGTATGATATAACCTATAGTATGAGTCATGGTTGGCCTGAGTCAATTAAGTTGACAACTGTTAAGCCTTCAGGTACACTAAGTCTCCTGCCGGGAGTTACACCGGGTGTACATCCTGGATATGCACAATATATGATTCGGAGGGTACGAATTGCATCAAATCATCCATTGGTTGAAACTTGTCGTAATCACGGTTATGATGTTGAATATCAGCGTAATTTTGATGGTAGTGAAGATCGTGGAACTGTTGTCGTATCCTTTCCGTTTAGTTATCCGGAAGGTACTAAACTAGCTAAGGACATGACTGCCATTGACCAACTTGAAGCAGTTAAATGGCTACAAGAGGTATGGAGTGATAATAGTGTCTCTTGTACAGTCTACTACCGCAAGGAGGAACTACCTGAGATCAAGAAGTACCTGAAGAAGCATTACAAGGGTTGCCACAAGAGTCTGTCATTCTTGCTGCATAGTGAACATGGGTTCCAGCAAGCACCTCTAGAGGAAATCACCAAAGAGGAATTTGATAAGATGATTGCCAAGTCAACCCTCATCACTGCAATCTCTAGTGTTGAGATGGATGGTGGTGATGAATGTGCAACAGGTGCTTGTCCTGTTCGTTAAAATATGTTTAACTTTATAGCCCTCGTAAGGGGGCTTTTTATTCTAAGGGAGAAGGTTATGGAAATTTCAGACTTAGTTGAGAATGATGATGGCAGTTGCGATATTCGCCTATCACTAAATGCTAAAGAGGCAGAAGCCTTAATCAATGTTGGCTTTAATAAACTGTTGCTGGACTTGATTGAGAAGCAAGAACTCTCAAAGGCCGTCCCAGCCCTACTACGGGAGAAAGAGAATGGATAAGAATGTGAATAGCGTACTTGAGAAGTACATGGAACGTGCAACAGAGGGCTTTAAGAAGTATGGCTGCACCACAGAGCGTAATGACATTGATCTTCTAGGGTGGCTTAAACACCTACAAGAGGAAATGATGGATGCCACTATTTATATTGAGCGCACTATGGCAGACCTTACTAAGGCTCAACTAGAGGCACAACGAAAAGTGTTCTCTAGTATGATTAAGACTTTAGAGAAGTAACTCTACAACTGAAAACAAGAAGCCCCTTCACAGGGGCTTTTTAACTCATATGAACTTATATTATATTTGGAAAAAGGCTTTAGGGGATAAAGCACACAGCAATGATAAGGTGGCAGATAAGGTTGCCCTTATCAGGACTATTATTATTCTTATCTATCTTGTCACTAATCTTGTCATTATTGCTGGTGTCATACACCATTGGTGATTTAATACTTAATTTTCTTAGCCTTGTTCTTTGCTGTACGCTCACCACGCATGGGCATGGCCTTCTTAGCCTTTGGCATCTTAGGCATTTTTTCTTCTTTCATACCCATGCCGTATGAGTCTTTAGTTTTTGATTTAGTCATTTTCATTTTGTTTCCTTTACTTTTTAAGAGCACCAACAACTTGAGGCACAATCTTCTCAGCAGTGCGCCCAATGACGTAACCGCCTAGACCTAACTCTACAATAGACCATAGTTTAAGTATTTCTGCATCTGAAATACCTGGAGCAGCAAAACCCATCCACCTAGCCACAATGAGAGCACCAAAGGTTAGCATCAGGATTGGCCTCCAAGACTGTGCAAGCCAACTCTCAGAGGATGCTTCAGCCTTGATGATGTCTGCCCTAGCGTTCATCTCTGCAAACTCACCCTTCTGGGCTAACTCCATCAACTTAACCTTTGCCTCTGCCTGAGCAACAGGATCAGGTATCACTTTATCTAGTACATCCCCAATGACAGGGATTAAAGATAGTAGACTCATTTATACACACTCCTATCTAGTTCAACATGAGGGCCATCTATAAACCCCTTCCAATCCACACCACAAGTAATTGGAATCTTTAGTTCCTTAGCAATTGCTTTGATGTGGTCTGCTACTTCCTTGTACTTAGGTACATCCCAATTGGCCTTCCCATCAATGATGATGCAGAAGTCAACAGCGTGACCTGTCAGGTGTCTGCTATTCATGGTCTTTGACTTTCCAGCCTCTACAAGCATCTTTTGCCTCTTGTAGGTACGTAGCCCTTCAGTGATGGAGAAGTCGTAAGGTGAGCCTTCTATGGCCCCGTAAAACACCTTCCGTAGGTCTTGATGGACTCCCTCAAGCCTCTCCTTGCTTAATACACCAAATTTGTAGGTCATTGGACTAGTCCTGCTCTACGTAGGAAGTTCATTTCTTCTGGTGGTGCTGTTGCAGGGTTGTATGCACCAGAGGAGATGTCACCCCTTAAACCTTCATACAAAGGCTTGTAATATTGCTGCATTTGTTGTGCCATCTGATCTGGAGTACCTATATCAGCAGCCATAGCAGCCTCTGCCTTGTTTGTAGGGCCTGTCACTGGTGTCTGTTCTGAGAACAAATCATCTGGTGGTACGTATTCCTGTTGTTGTGGTTCATTAAATAAATCATCAGGAGGAACATACTCATTTACTGGCTGCTCAGTTGTAGGAAGTGCCCCACTAATAGAAGTTGCCATAGCACCAAAACCTAAATTAGAAGGTCTAATACTATTTAGTTTTGTTAATGAATCTAAAGTTTCTTTACTCTTTAGAGACATTGAAGCATTTTTTAAGAAACTGCCTCCCTCTGGTGTAATTAATGCCTTCATCAACATATCATCTGTAAGATTACTTTTACGCAGTGTTGCGTTTAGTACATCTAAACTTAATTCAGTTGCTTTTGCACCAGAATAACCAGCAGGAGTTGCACCAACTATTGCAGGTAGGGAACCTGTAACTTTACTTAGTGTTGTTGCTTCTTCAGCAGGGATAGAACCAACAGCTTGCCTCCTAGTAAAAACTAGAGCATCTTTCATCCGTTTATTAAACTCATTGATATTCTGACCAAGGGCACGAGAAATCATATCTTTATCATTAAGTGATAGGTTATCCTCTTTTGCCCATGCCCTAGCTAAAGAACCTAAATCATAGCCAAATGTACCATCAGGAAGTTCTGTCTTATGTTTAGCAATAAAAACATCATAAACAGACCTATCAAGAGCCTGTAAAGATTCTGCTCTATTTGTTTTTACAAAATCCCTAAACACCGTTCTTTGTGCTGGATTTAGTTTCTGATAAGAATCTTGCAAATCTTCAAAAGAAATCTCTGATAAAGATTTATCTTTTAGAAACTTAGGCATCCCCTGTGCAATATAGTCAGAATATTCTTTTGCAGACTTTGCTGTTTGTGACCTAGCAGCACTTAGTGTTCCTAATGCCTTTGCGTCTTGAGAGGAAGAAGCAGCTTTTGTAGAAGCATTAAGATCGTCTTTTAGATTACCAAAAATAGCACTAGAAATGCGCCTCTCATCTGATAGAGAGACATCTTTAAGCAGAGTATCACCACCAGATGCCTTCTTACCAAATTCACTTAGAATAGATTGTACTTCTGCAACTGTAAGGTTTTTAGCACCTTGAGAAATAGTTGTTTCTGGTGCTCCAGGGATTACACGAGTTGGTTCTGTTGTCCCAGCAATGGTAGTGCCTCCCCTAGAAGGAGATGTAATAGTCCTAGTTTCTATTCTTGTTCTAGTCATCCCTAAATCATCAATATAGGAAACAGGAACTTGAACAGTTTGGGTTGTTGCTGGTGCTCCAGGAATCACCCTACTAGGTTCTGTTGCACCTCTAATAGTAGTCCCTGCCCTTGCTTCAGTAGTAAAAGAAGGTACAAGACGTTCTTCCATCGAACGCAGAAACTCTACAGCCTTCTCTGAACTAGGGGTGGCCTTCTTAGAATACTCTGCAATGAGTTTTCTAATTTCTGTTAGTGTTTTTTCTGTACTAACAATACGCCTATCACCACCAAGTGTTTTTGCTTTTTCAAATAACTTACTACCAGATTCAGAACTTGCTTTTCTTAAAGATTCAATCCTACCTGTCACTGCGCGGGCCATACCACTTGTTGCTTCTTCCCGTGTTTGCACACTAGGTCGAGGCTTCATATTCTTTAATGCTTCATCTGTAGCACCTTTTTCTAAAGTGGTAAAGATTTCAGAATACTTTGGATTGGTCTTTAGTTTTTGTAGTGTTGCAGCAATTACAGGATCATTGGAACCTTGACCTGTCATCATGTATTTCTTGAATACATTCTGTGTATCATCAGGAAGTTCACCTAGAAACTCTGCAATTTTCTTGGTGTTTTTCTTATCCTTTAAGAACTTCCATCCACTCTTAGCCAAGGATGCAAGACCATAAACACCAGCGGCAACTTCAGGAACATTGTATGCAAGGCCACCAGACGTAGGAAAATCTCCTGCCTCAAGTACACGGGTACGAATGTCCTTTACTTCTGGAGTTGCTTTATCCCTTAAAAGGTTATAACCAAAAATACCAATGTCAGGGATTCCAGTAACAACACCAACACCAGTTGAAATGCCTCCAGCAAGGAGTTCTAAAGCATTAGCCTTAGTTTCATTACCTTCAGCACGGGCCTTCTTAATGTCATCAGCAAGCGTATTTTTTAATTTAGTTGCCATTATTGAATTCTTCCTGCTTTACGAAGACCTGAAATTACTTGTTCCCTAGTAAAACCTTTTGATCTTGGGTCTGCCAGAGCACGAGCAATAATATCTTCATCAGATCGAGTAGGAGTTGGTGAAGGGGTTTGTCCTTGTGCTTTTAATTGCATCTTGTCTCGTAAATCTTTCCACTTTGTTTGAATGTATTTTAAATCTTCTGGGAAAGTTTTACTCTGAGGATTTAATTTACGAATACGTGCTTCAAGTAAATTGATTTCTTTTTCAGTTACGCTACCAAGACCCGATGCTCCGGTTCTTGACTGCTCTTTAAGTTTACCTAGTTCAGTAAACACCTTTGCTGCATTTATACTTCCAACAATATCATTAAGGGCTGTTGCATCCATGTTTGGCATACCACCCAAAACATAGTTAGCCCATCCAGTAGCCCAAGGATTTGTGCGTTTAATTGCCTCATCTACGTTTGCTAAGTCAGCATCTAAAGAGTCAACACTTGCTTTTACAGTTTCAAGTTCTTTTGCTTTAATTGCTTCAGATTTAGGAGTAGACAATGTTGTTACACCTGTTGGTGCTGGTTGACCCTGAGTGGGCATAGGAGGCTGTCCTGACACTGGAGGTTGTCCACCCTGTTGAGGCGATCCACCAAATAGGAATGAAGCTGTAAGAGGTGCAAGTTCATTTATATTCATTCCTGGAACTTGTACAATTTCTCCTGATAGAGGGTCTGTATAATTTTTAGGTTGCCGCTTACTACCTAAAACATATCTTGCTTGTGCTTTTAAAGCAGGAGTAATAGAAGCCCCTGTTGGATCACTTTCCAAAGCAGTTTCAATATCTGAAAGAATTGTACGCTCTTGTGCAGAAACTTGCATAGAACCTGCTTTAGGCTCTGTTAGCCTGTCTAGATATTCTTGGAATAACGTATTCCATTCTGGAGTTCCAGGTTTTGCTTTGCTATTTGCATATGCCTGAGCAATACGAATTTTTTCTGGCTCTTGCTCACGTAACGCTTTCTGCGTTTCTGCTTGAGTCTTAGCTAAGTCTGCTTGTGCTTTTCTTAGTGATACAGCCTTTGAATACAAATCTTGAGCAGCCGGAGTGTCTCCAGCTTGGTTAGCCCGTTGTGCAGCCTGTAGCAGACTCTCAGGGTCATTAAAATCAATCCCTTGAGTCATTTGCTGACGTTGCCTAGCCCTCTCCATCTGAGGATCATTAACACCAAACAAACCTTGACCTAGTAAATTACCAGCCTTATACCCTAGTGTTTTGTAAGCCTCACCACTTGACATCCTAGCAAAGGCTTGTGCCTGTTGATCTAAAGCAGCCATACGTTGTGCTGCAATGTCTTCTGGCATTATTCCAAATAAACCACCTACAATGTTATCAGCCATTTTATATTCCTATTCCTTTTAAGGGCGGTTCCAAGACAAGCCAGAGTATTGTGAGGTATCACCACCATAATAAGCAGGTTGTGCAGCAGAACCATAGAATCCTTGATTTCCAGGGTTATAAATTTCATTGTATGTTCCTGCTTGAGGGCCAAAGAACTTATCCTGTAAGCCACCAAAACTTGTGAAATTTCCTGCTGTTCCTATGCCATTACCATTAGTGTTGAACAGATTAGAGAAGTTACCAAAGCCACCTCCACCTCCAGCAGCACCGTAAAGACCACCAGTAGCATAGTTAAGGCCGTAATTGGCAAGACCCTTCACAGCACTACTTGCAAGTTTACCAAGACCGCTTCTTTGCATATCTGCTTTAGCACGTAATTGGTTTGCTGCGTCTTGTGCCCCAAGCATACCTTCTGCACCAACTCGTGCAGCATTTGAACGTAGTCCACCAATATCTAAACCAAGTGCTAAGTTTCCTGCACCCAATCCCTCAACACCTTGTGAATAGGCAAGGGCTGCTTTAGAAGGATCATAAGCAGAGGAACCAAGACGTAATCCTTCACCTTGAAGACCAGCACCAAACTGAATACGATTTCTTCCATATTCATCTGCCTGTGCTGCAAGGGCGGCATCACGCTGTGCAAGGGCATTGTAATAAGCTGCTGCCTCAGGGTTTGCAGACTGTAAGTTTCCACCTTGTGCAACAGATAGGCCACCCCTACCAGTGTTGGCAAGACGTAGTTGCAAGTCAGCATACGCCTGATCTTGTCCCGGCCTTAGCAGGGCATTTTGACTCCTAATATAGTCTTGTGCTGCTTGCTCTGGTGAAGTTGCTAGATATTGCTTACTAAGATTACCTAAACGTAAACCACCAGAGATTGCTTGATCTGCAAATCGCATACCCACGCCACCAGCATCCCTGATGCCACGTTGACTCAGTGCCTGTAACTCAGGTGATAGGGTGTAGCCAGCAGTTTCAAGTTGACCTTGAGGGTTGTAGGTGTAGTTGGTAGTACCAAAGGCATTGGTTGTCCCTACAGGCTTAAACTGTACTGCTGCTTGGTAGGCCTTACCTGCGGCTTCTTGCCTCGCAGCCTGTTTACGTAACTTCTTTTTCTTCTTCTTACTTGAAAAGAATCCCATGTCTATTCTCCTTATGCACTAATACCAGATGCTAGGATGAACAAATCATCCACATCAGTATCAGATAGGCCTAACATATTAGCAAGGAAGTTAAGTGTTGGGCTTGCTCGTTCCCATTCTGCTGCATCCTCCCAAGCAAGACGTTTAACATCTGTTTGAGGAAGGGTTGCAATGTAGGTGTTAACGGTATCGAAATAACCCGCTTGCACAAGGGCCACACGAGCTTGGAAGCGCGTCACCGTCGCAGGGATGGGTGTCGGTGGTGGCACATAAGGGTCAGGCGTGTTGCCTTCGGCGAGCCATGCTAGGTATTCTTGGTAAAACGTATTTGCAGGGTCGGCGGGAATAACCCAACCGTCTGAACGAAAAACGTCGGTTGTTTTTGTAAGTTGGTAGTTCATGGTTTACAACTCCGCCGATGCTTGCAAAATTAACGTCGAAGCACAATTGATAATCACAGCATTTCCAGCAACCAAACCAGACGCCGATGTAACAGACCAGTTGAAATTATTTACGCTAGGCGCTGATGCCAAAATAGTCCCGCCTGCGTTACTTCCTGTTGCGGTCAATGCGTTTGCGCTGCCAGTTCCATAAGTAAGGGCTGGCGTACTTATTTTGGTAACTGCAAAATTGGTTCCAAAACCAGACGCTGCCGTTGTAGAAGTTGCCTGACAAACAGAAATAACAGAACTTGTTTGGTAACGAATAGTTTCAAAATACCTCTGACACAACGCCAACTCCATCCCAATCGGACGTTGCTCGAATGGCGTGGCTACGGGGCCGACTTCAAGTTGCACTTGAGCGATACTGACGGTTTTGGAGACTTGCGTCCCAATGCCAGCGGCGCGTCCGCCAACTCCCGAAAAACTGGTTCCAGCATCTATCCAAAATCCCAATACTGTGTAACTAGTGTTTGCTGTTGTGCCAAGCGTAATTCCAGCCAAAGACGGAATCGCAAACGTCTTGCTGTATTTGGTCCACGTTGTTGTCAATGCCTGTGCCTGACCAATTCCGGGAACAGCTGCTGATGGACTGCCTCCGGTTCCAAAAAACTGATACAGTTCAAGCGCAATAGATGGTGTTCCGCTGGCTGCTTTGGCCCAAAAAGAAACAGTTACTGTTTGCCCTGCAAGTATTCTTACATCTTCAATCGGTTGCTGAAGTTTGTAATAGTTATTTGCGCCAGCAACTGAGGTGACGGCAATTTGCGTATAAAACTGCGCCCCGCCTGTGTCGTACAAAGTATCGCCAGAAACAAAAGCTCCCTGCGAAGTAGAAAATGTGTCTCCTATTCCGTCATTTTCCCAGCGGTCAGCAGGGCCATAGACGTTTGTAGTAGTAACCGCAGTCGTCCCACGCTGGAATATCCCCATATTCCCATTGATAACTTTATTCCGCAGCCCCGCCAACTGACCACCGTTGGCAGAGGCCATCTGCACGTTGCCTGTGAACGTACCAGTGGTTCCGTTAATAGTTGTTCCACTAATAGCCGCTGGCGTGGTTGCACCAATAGGCCCAGGTGCTGCTAATGCCGTGGTATCAAACTTAGTACTTACAGCCGTTGAAATTGCATTGAACTCATTGTCAATTTCAGTACCCTTAACAATCTTTAAGGGGTTCCCTGTAAGTAGGCTGTCCTTACTAGCAAAATTAGTTGCTTTTGTGTAATTAGACAAAATATTCCTCCATTATCTTCATACTGTTTTTCCGTTCTTAGCGTGAATTTCTAACTTCTGGATACTTAAAGCACTACCATTAATGTCTGCCTCATACCCAGTTTGAACAACTTTACCAGCACCAGTTGGGTAGACGGTTAAGGTATTTAGTGCAATTCCATCACTATATTCTGAAATGCCATACTCTGCAATGTTATATTCTGAAACACCTTGCACTGGTATGCCAACTGCTTGTGAATAATAATTCTCTTTAAAGTCGTAGTCCCACTTCACAATGAGGTCTTGTGCTGTACCGCCAACAACAACAACCTTAATCTTCTTTAGAATTGAGGTAACTGATGGTTGTCCAAAATCTGTATGGTTTGTATAGTAGGTCATCCGATAAGAAACACCGTTATCTGAGTTTCCGGTGTAACTTCCAAGATAACCCTCTTTACCAATCAGAAGGGTTTTATCTGACCTATAAAATAAACTCTTAGGCTCAATGTTATCCCAAGTTGTAACCCTACTACTTCCATCTTGAAGTTGTGTTTTTAAATCAAAGCAATAGACAATCTTTGATAAGGGAAGTGTTAAAAGGTAGAAGGATTCAAAGGGACTATAGACAGCTTTAATTGGCTCATTGAGTTCACCAAGAACCCCTTGCATCAAATCATCTCTTACGTTTTTGCTCAAGTCCCTATATGGTGCTGACTTCTCTTGAATGGTTCTGAGTACACTGCGTACACCAGTATCAGATAGGAAGATGATGTCAGAACCCGTATTCTGTATGCTATCCCTAGCAATACAACCAATACCTGTTGTGGTGTCACTTAATGTTATAGTTGAAGGTACAGTTGCACCGCTATAAACAAGAATGTTATTCCTGCCAAAGATAAATAGAAATCCATTGTGTGCTCCTAACCCTACAATGTTATCTCCACCATTGGGCCACACAGTGTTTACATTCAAACTACCTGATGAACCACCCGTCCACAAATGACCAGCAAGACTATCACTAAAATAAATCGTATTCTTGTCTGTAGTAGTGTCTGTAACCCATAACCTACCATAAGCAGAAATAACAACATTACCATTTTGAACTGTTCCAGTATGCCCTGTCTTTTCACTAATACGCCTATAAGTTGTAGTGCTAACTGCTGGATCAAACACCAATGGCGTGTGACCACTTTGGAATAAATAGAGGTGTGAGTTTAATGATGCCATTTGCCAATTACTATTTGTAATTGTTGGGGCTGTTCCTCCACCACCATAGGTTAGTTCTGTTAGTGCTCCAGCAGCATAAATAAACAATTTGTTATTACCAGCACAAATGGTGTAAGAGACACCACCGTTTGTTACCACTTCTCCAATGGACTTAATATCTGCCGTACCCAGTGCAGCATTAATTGCAGTGTTCTGTGGAGACCACCCCTTACGAGAGCCAATACGTCCAAACTTATCAATTACGCAATTGTTTGCAGATAGGGCAAACCCAGAGGCCAAGTCAAGAGAGGAGTCTTGAGTGTTGAGTCCAAAGAAACCTGGAGCAGAAATACTAAAGGTTTGAAGTACTTGAGCCATTAAATTGCCACCCAACTATCTTCTTCAGTATGGCGACCAGCCTCAATTGCAATTGCATCTGCAAGCACTTGACGATAGAGGGAATAGGCCTCTGAACTCTGCTCACCACCATCTTCACCACGCTCAACAAGGGCCTTAGCAAAAGCTAGATGTACCACAGGCTCTTTAGGGACAAGGAGCACGGTTGCATCAGTTGAGAGGTCTAGTTGTGGTTGATAGATGTTAAAGAAAATGGAATATGCAGCATCAGGGACAGGGAAGATGTCAACTTTGGTATCACCGTTAGCGTCTGCACCATTAAAGTTATAATAGTTAGGAGCACCAGATTGAGGTGTTGCAGTCATAAACAAGAAGTGCGTCATCTCAATAGATGAGATTGCACGTAGTGTTGTCTTGTTAGTGTTGTCAAACACCTCACTAACCTTAAACCTAGACCCAGTGTTGGGTAGGACATAGTTATAGGTTGCTGGTGTTGTTGTAAGGGTTAGGGTTGTTGAAAGTGTGTTCCAAGTGTAGGCATCTTCAACCTGACGCTTTGCATCATTAATAAACCTACCAACAAGTTTAGAAAGTACGTTTTGATTTACAGTGGACACTTCTGGTTCACGCATACGAACCATTACGTCATTAACAAGTTCCAGATATGTTGGTAGTGCCATGAGTGTGTCCCTTATTTATCTGCTTTGTTTTCTAGACGATCAAATATCTTAGACAGATATTCTTTGATTTCGTAAATATCCCTACGATAGTCCTCTTTCATAACGTAGTCTTTTGGCATTTCCTCGCGCAACTTTGCAAGGTCTTGTTTTAACTCTTTAACTGCGTTCCATAACTCTCTGGCAAACCATCCAGTAACGCCAGATGCAAGAACTAGTACACTATTTATAAGTTGCTGAGTATCCAAGATCATTCACCACTTGGCTCAGGCTTTTTCTTCTTTGGCTTTTCTTCTACGACAACTACTTCTTCTTCAAACACTTCTTCATATTGCGGGTGTGTCCTCATACCTTCAATGTCATGCTCGTTGACAAACTCATATACGCCACCACTCGCAACACATTTAAACTTAGCCATACCTATCTCCTAAAAATAAAGGTTCTCACCTTTCACCCAAAGGCTACTAAGTGAGAACCCTACCTAAATTACTTAGGCTGGAACTGCTAGAGCAACAGCAGCATAGTCACGTAGTTCTGCAACACCATAAATGACGTCAGCAGTAAAGAGACTACCTAGATACTCTTGCTTGTACTGAGTCTGAGTACGAACTTCCTTTTGCATACCAAGGATACCGAAATCACGGTGGCCTAGTAGGCAAATGCGGGTAGCAGTACTACCAGAGGTGGTATCAGCATTGTTAGTAACAAATACGGGAACTCCGTACACATTACCAATTTCACCGTTACGGATGGTGTTAGAACTACCACCTTCACCAACGAAAGCCTGTTCAGTGAAACGTGCAATACCCATTAAGGTGTTACGGGTTGAAGGAGGAACGAGTAGGAAACGGCCATCCATAGGAACATCATTGTCGTCTAGACGCTGAATTGAACGGCGAATGGCAGAATCAGCTAGAGCAGCAAAACCAGTGTTAGTACCTGCAACATAAGCAGTAGTACCATCAGCACCTGAGAAAGCTCCGCTATAGGCAGCAGTGTTAGTACCGCTTTGAACTTGACGGCCTAGTTGAATCAAAGAAGTATCAATCTGACGAGCAAGTGCATAACCAGCATCATCAGTGTAATACTGACGCATTGAGGTTAGTGCCTGAGTATCAACGATGTCTTCAATAAGAATTGAATACTCAAAATGCTGGTTGAGAGATAGGGTAACTTCTGTTGCAGTGTCGGTAACAAGGGTTACTTGCGCTGATGCCGCCTTAGCAGTTGCATTACCACGAGCACCTGGCCTAGGTAGAAGGACAGTATCGCCCTTCTTGCCAGCAAGGTTGATTTTCTTAATGAGATTTGCAAGGACAAGATTACGCTTGTATGTTGCAACAACTTCATCACTCCAAATTTGTGGAATGAATTTATCAGCAGTCGTAACTGTCTGATGGGCTGTACCTAATGGCATATTATATACTCCTAAAAATTAGTAATTATTTAACTCGACCCTCGTTATAAGCCTTGATGATTTCATCACCTAGTTGCTCATAGCGATCTGGATCGGTCATACGTAAGCGGATAAGATCAGCACGGCGATATGTCTTCCTTGAGGTTTCACCTGACCCACCAACATCCACGCCAGCAGCCTTTAGAGCCTTTGTACGCGATTGTTTCCCAGCATCTGACACTTCCTTTGACCTGACACCTTTAATCTGCTTATAGGTCGATAGAAGCTCATCTGCCGTTTCAAAATTGTAATTAGTATCTGCATCTTCATACATACGCATACGTACTGGTGATGCATTTACCCAAGCAATAAAATCCCCATCTTGAACAATGTTCCCAAAGTCAGGGTGCTTGTTAGTAAGCTGACTCTGAAGGTTCATCTGCCTCATTTGTTGTGAGGCTTGCTTTGCCGCTTTTATGTCTGGATGGTTCTCTAAAGCATTTTGAATGGCTTTTTGAGGGTTCTCAAAGAAATCAATATCTGTTTCTTCTTGTGCAGGTTTTACTTGTTTCTGCGAGAGTTGTTGTTTCAACAATTCATCAGCAAGTTTACGAACTTCACCAACCTCTTGTGCTTGCCTACCAATTAGCTGTTCAGCCTCTTGGTGCATCTTCACAATGTCTTCTAGGTTTTTGCCCCGATACTTGTCGGGAACCTTAGAGACTACAGGTTGTTCTGATTCTTCAATTTCATCATCTTCAGAATCTAGTTCATCAACTTCTTCTGTCTGTTGATCCAATTCGTCGTCATTTTCAATAAAAGCCATGCTACACCTTTCTCCTGCCCTTACGGGTTTTAGGAGTATTGCCCTTACGGGCCTATTATAAAACGAAAGTAAAAACTACGGACGTTTAATCGCTACCCGATTCTGCGTTTTTCTTTCTCTCTTGACTGAGTTTCTCAGCCCTAACTCTTTCCCACCTATCTGCTGCCCCAGGAAAACTTCCAGTAATCCCTTCAAGTTTGATAGTTGGACAAGAAATTATTCTTTTTGCGTCTTCACCACAAATCTTGCAAGGAAGTGCCCTATCTTCTGAGTTAACAAAGGATTCAAACATATGGAAGTCTTCACACATAAAGTCATAAAAACCCCTCATTCGTCTTCTCCGTTTAACTGGTTGTAGGATTCCTCACAAATTTTCTTGCGAGTGAGAATCAAAGTGAGTATGTCTAGCTGTCCCTTTTTGAAGAATAAATCTTCAGCATTTAAAGTACTAGACACACTATCAACAGTTTCTCGTAGATTTTCCATATCCTCTACAAAATATTTCCAACCTTCAGTAGAAAGCATAGAAAATGTTTCTTCGTAATACTTCTGTAGTTTCTTGTCCATTATGGGGAAACTCCTCTTATAGTTAATCTTATTATACTATATATATTAGTATAATGTCAATAGGTATTACCAATTAATTGAATCTATTTCTTCAATAGTTGTTGCATCATCTACTTGAGTTACTAAACCAGCTTCTTTTTCATACAAAGGAATAACCTGTGCAGCAATCTCTAGTGCAATTTGTTCTAGTTGAGAAAGCGTATACACACTGTATACACCATCAACAGTTTTATATCCGCACTCTGCTGGATTACCTAAGGAGGCTGCAATCTGAGTAACCTGGATGCAAAGGCTTAGTTTGTTGTTGTCTGATTCAGTAGAACCAAATACTCCAAGGCTAGTTGTCTTATCTGCATACATCTCAACAGATCGTGAAGAAGCGATCTCAGCCTTCTTCTTGGCTTTGACCTTGTCAAGATCAGATACGATTACGTCAGACGTAACAACACCGCCAAACAGTTTGCAAGTGGCGTCAGCGACCAGCAGAGTTTCTGCTGTAGCCACTAAACCTGCTGTGATGGGCGTGTAAATCTGGGTGGAGAAGCGGTCAACAGCACGATCTTGGGCTGTAGCACGATCTGCGTTGATGTAGGACGCAACCGTGGCAAACAGGTTGTCCTGCGCGTCAATGATGATGGAATTGATGCGGTGGTATTCGTAAACAATACCAGCGGCGTTAGTTAGTTGTTTTATGATTGCCATTATGCAAGGATTCCTAAGTTACGAAGTGCTTTGACCACCTTGGCAAGCGTGTAGCCGTCAAACGTAGACGCAGAATTTATTGTGGTTCCCGAGTTGGCAACAAACGTAGCGGCGGCGGTTGCGGTTGTGGGTTGAGTTACAGGCACAACACCAAAAAAAGCAAGTTCCTGTGAACCGAAAGTTGGCTCACCAAACTCAAAAACGACTTGACTGTCTGTAAGAAACTGAAAAGAAACATTACCAGTTGCAGTTGAGTTTAGGCCAGCAACAAATGAGTTTGGAGCATCAACTAACGGCGCTGTTTGCGAGCCGACAGCGTCAAAAGACCCGTTGGCAAAAGTAAAATTTGAACTGTATGCCCCGAAAAGATATATAGCCTCGTTAGATACTCGTACAGCATATTCACCGTTTGAAGATTCAAGTATTGCCTGTCCCGGTTGACCAAACCCTGTTTTCGCGCCGCCCTTTAAGCGAATTGAACCGCCATTAGTATTTGCTTTTATTGCATCTCGGCCTTGAATAAGAACTTCGCCGGGGGTCTCAAGAGAAGTTGGTGCTCTTGTCTGTATGGTCATCGCCAGCGCAGAGCCCGTGATGTTGCCAGTTGTCAGCGTGTTGGTTCCGCTGGTGTAGGTAAAGTTTGCACTAGCCCCAAACGCATTACTATTGTTGAATTGAATCTGGGTATTCGCACCAGCAGGTTTTACAGATAGGTCAACAACACCACCAACAGTTGTAATTACAACACTACCATCAGTAGAGGTGATTGAAGTTACACCACCACCACCACTAACAGAAGCACCCTGCTTTAGGGTTTGAATTACAGTGTCACCTGTCTCCTTAACTACTTCACCACAGTCAATTTCCCTGCCGTCTGACAGGTAGATTACAAGAGAGCCATCAAAGGTTATCTCAGCGTTTACAACTGAAACACCATCTTTGCCGTCTTGTCCATCTGTGCCATCAGCACCGTCATCACCATCTTTTCCTGGAGCACCATCAAAACCCCTATCACCTTGCTCACCTTTGGGGCCTTGATCGCCTTTAATTGTCTGAATTTCTTCTTGCTTTACAGACAACCCATCAACCCTATCCCTAAGACGTCTAAATTTATCTGCTAAAAGTAAAAGTTTAGTGTCATCCATATTTATTCACCCAGTAGTGATGAAAAAGTCATATCTGACTTGTTTTTACTCTCCATTTGGGTGTTTGCAATGCGTTCGTTAGAGTCAATGTCCATCTTTTTGATTTTTAGTTCTTCTTCCTTAATCATCAACTCAGCAATTTTTGCCCTACGCTCAAAATCTGCCTGTTCGTTGTCATTATCTAGGTTGGTAGATAGGGCAGCAGTGAGTTTAGCCTGTGCAATTGTTGGTGCAAGCTCTGTGTCAACAGCAGTTTGTTGTGCTTCAGCAGAATACTTCTGTGCCTGAGCGTTTAGCACGTTAATTTGTGCCTCTGCTTGAGCCATTTGAGCCTGTTGCTGCATCATTTGCATCTGCTGATCTTCTGGAGAAGGCTGATTCATCTGATCTAGCATCTGAATCATCTCTTGACGATTGGTTAGACTGCTATTCTGTAAAATTCCCTTCAAGATGATGGGTAGTACAGGAGTATCAGGGCCTAAAGTCTGAAGAAGTGCAATGAATTGCTGCTGTTCAAACTCACGAGCAAGGATACCTAGCGTTGCTGTAGGAATGAACACCATGTCTACAGAGGGATAACGCTCAGGATCAAACTGCATATAACGCCATGCAGCCTTGTTGATGAATGGAATGAGGAAATCCTCTTGGAAGTTACTAAGGGTACGCTTGTACTTCTTGATAATTCCAGCCATTGCCATAGACATTCCACCACCACCATCACGAGGAACATTAGATGGTAGGCCAGCACTATCAACAGTGCCTGTGGCTTGCAGCAACATACGCTCAAAGTTCTGCGCTGTGGCTAGTGATACAGGATCAGTTTCACCAAACTTGAAGGGCATGACAATTTGAGTAGGATCGCCATTGGTTAGGAAGGCTTTTCCAGGTTTAATCTCAAACTTAGCACCACGAGGTAGGCGAGTAGCGTCCATAGCAATCATAGGGGCCGTTGTAAGGGCCACAGAGTCCATGTGAGCACGTAGTTGACCATCAATGGCCCTCTGCATATTGAAGGCCTTCTCAGCCGTCCCACGCCCGAATACACGGCCTGGAACAGTGTCATCCTGATAGAGCATCACAGGACGATCATTCATCATGTAGGGGTTGGCCTCTGCCTTCAGAAGTTGACCATCATTGCCAATGACAACAATGGCCTCTACCAAGTCTGCATAGTCATCTGCTACAGAATCTTCAGGGAACAAGTCCACCATGTCCTTAGAACTAAACTCAGGCAGGTATTCTTTAGGTACAAGACCATAATAAGTTAAGAGTTTAACCCTACCCTCTTGGTAGATGTTGTCTTCTTCAGTTACTTCTAAATCATCATCTGGAGAAGCAAGGCCTAAATTAACCTTGCGATAAATACCTTCTTCCATGCCTTGTACAATTTTATGTACAGAGACAAACTTCTCAATAGCACAACCCATAGAGTCATCTAGTGAGGTGGCATTAGGGTCAACAATAAAGTTCTTAGGGTTTACTGGGATTAGCTTCACAGAGATGCGTTCTGTTTCCTCTACACCAATAGCAGCTTGACCCTGAACACCAGGAATGGCCTGTGTTGCTGGGGTATATTGCTTCTCAGTTTTGATGATGAGTTCACCAATGCCAGTGCCATAGATTTCAGCCATCAACTCAATTTGGTCAATGGACTTCTTAATCTTATCCCTGTCGAAATCTTCCATTAGTTGAAGTTTTAATTCTTCAACATCAATGGGGTTGCCATCTACATCGTTGATGTCATCCTTAATGTCAAACCACTCACCACTACCAAAGATGGCCTCCATGATTTCAGCATGGCGGGTTTCAATGGCCTGTTGTGTGGCAGGGGAGATGATGCGGCTACGCTCTGAATCCCTTGTACGGTCTTCTGGTTCCCAGCGACCACGAAAGATGCGCTCATAGGCCTTCCAATCGTCAAGGTAGTTCTGGTCACGCCAATCACGCCACTGGTCACAATGCTCAACAATCCAAGCAACTAAATCTTTGTCTTCTTGAGTTTCTTCTTCGTATTGAGAAGAACTAGTTTCTTTGTTTTCCATCGTGTTCCTTACTTGATTGTTGGTGCAAACGGATCAGCAAAAATATCTGTTTGTGATTGTTTCTTTTTAATCAATACACCCGCTGGCCCTAGCTTTAAATTTGTTACTTCAAACTGATCGCCTAAAGTTTCTTTAATGTATTCTTTTAGTTCTTTGTTGGTAAAACCTTTTTGGTAGGTTTGCGCTGATGTTATGATGGACATAGGTTCAGGCCCTGCTGCACCCTTAGCACCCATTACATCCTTACCACGAGTAGTGATGATGGCTGTACCACCTGGTTTTAGTACACGACCAATATCAGATACAATTGTATCCCTAATTTCTCTAGGTACAACATTTAATACATTGAAATTAGTAATCTTTTCATAACTATTAGATGGAATGGTAGAACTATCTAAATAGTTAGGATTAAAGCCAGTACGAGGAAAAGGCTCATAAGTGTCTGCTTTTAACACTTTAGCACCCTCACCAAGACCAGCACCAAAGTCTAGTGTTTTACCCTCTACTCCTACTTCCTTATCTAGGATTGCTTTTGCTTTTTCATAGGTAGGTAGAGTTCCAATAATCTGTGTCTTTTGTGCGTTTGCAGCAGGAGGAAGTGCTGATGCTGCTTTTGAAAGCATCCCACCAGCAGGTACAAAAGGTAACGCACCAGCAGCAGCCATACCATAATTCATTGGAGTACGTTGCTCTGGGTTTTGGTAAAGCCTATAGGCATCAGAAGCCAAACCCATTACATCCCCTACAACAGGTACAGGGGCAGTTGCTAGGGCAGCAGCATTAAGCATACCCTGAGTGCCTGTTCCCTCTGCTCCAAGGTAGTTACCAACACCCTGCATCTGTTGTGTCCTCAAGGGAGAACGCATCCAATTTACAGCATCACCAAATAATCCATTAGGCATATTATTCCTTTACCATTTAACCTTGTTGGCCCAATAAGCAGCACTCATCTTACCCTTGGCAATGTTCTTGGCATGACGATCTTTAAATGCTTCATTCCTAGCAGAACCATCAGGACTACCAGATACACCTTGCTGACCAAAGCGAATGAGTTTTACATCCTCTCCATCTTTAGCCAATACAACATGACTCTTTGTAGGATGGTTAGGGGTTTTCTTGGGCTTGTTATAGCCTTGGAATTCTTCTTTGCCGCGCTTAATCATTTTTTCTTTGGCTTTAGGTCTTTAGCGTGGAACAGCTTTTGAGAGGTCTTGCCATGCTCTTTGCCTGTGTTCAATTCACCATTAGGCATTTTGTGCGTAGCACCCTTCCACTCTGTACCATCTTTTAAATAATGCTTTACACCCTTCATTTCTTCTTCCTTGGTTTAGCAGTTTTAGCAGACTCTTTAAAGTCCTTTGCCGTAGGAGCACCCTTGGTTCCAGGCTTGTTCATCTTCTCACCAGAACCCGCTGCGATGCGTTTTCTTTTTGCATTAATGTTTGAGTATAGTCCCTGCATAATTATACCTCCTTAATATCCTGAAACAACATCATAAACTTCATAATTGTCTTCCTCATAGTCGGGTACAAAACTATTCAGTGCTAGTTGCTCTACATAGGCCAGAGCATCCACTAAGTCATCATGTACACCCTTTGTAGGGAACATAACTAGTTGATCCACAAAAGTATCTAGGTCTGCATCTTGGTTCAAGGTTATACGTCCATGCTCAAACTTACCTTGTAAGGCCCAGATTACCCTGTCTGTCTTCTTCTTATTGCCATGAGTTAAACTGGTGATGTGGGCATAAACATTCCTCTGCCTCATCATATCTTGAAGGATTGATAGGGCCGCGTTTTTAGCTGTGCCTTTTTCAATGCCAACACCTACAGGACGATATTCTTTAATAACCTCTAAGATTTTATTGCAGGTTTCCTTGATGTCCCAACGTCCATGCATGATGTCTTTAATCCACCAAGACCCATCATCCTTAACCTTCACAATGGCAATGGCTGTTTCATCCAACCTGCTTTTGTTTGTACTACCAGCACTAATGTCTTGAAACCCTGCCAAGTCAATAGCCACTACATAAGAGCCATTCTTAGGTTCTACATCCCTCTTGATCCACTCATGCTTAAATACATCAGCACCTGTTGTATCAAAACTAGATAGGTATTCTTGCTTAAAGGCAAAACTACTTAGGGTGCGCTTTGCAGCCTCAATCTCTTTAGGATCAATGGTTTCATTGTCTGCTGTTGTCTTGTGCCAGGATTTCCATTCCTCATCATCGCCTTCCCTACCAAGGTTGAACAGGTCATAGAACCAGTTACGTCCTGATGGAGTGGAAATAAATAATGCCCTACCTTTTTTATCAGATAGGGCAGCACGAATGATTTTCTGCCATGTATCTTCTTTAATGAAGGCACACTCATCTAGTACAACATATGTTAGGGATACACCACGCAAAGAGTCTGGGTTGTCTGCACCACGTAACATAATCTTCCTGCCATTCACCAAGGTGATTTCCAGGTTGTTTACGTGAGCACTCTTGATTACAGGCTTGCCAAGGTCTAGGAGGAGGTCATACATAATTGTACGGGCCATACCTAGCGTAGGTGCTATGTACATCACAGCAGACCCTACAGGGCAGTTTAAAGCCTCAATCAGAAGGGTGACAGCAGATAGACGAGACTTACCACAACGCCTACCAGCAGCTACAACCTTAAAGCGTGTTTCATCTTTAAAGACTTCTTGTTGCCATTTAAGTAATGAGAAATTAAGTTCCAAACTCGTCTTCCTCAATTGTTCGTAGTGACGAACTTATTTCGTCTTCTGGTTGTACAAAGTCAACACTGGGTGAATTAAGACCAGCAATGTTAATATGAATCGTAGGGGTTGAACCACTATTCTTCATACTGTCAAATGTTGATACAGGGACAATACGATCTGCAATGAGTTTCCATGCAGCCGTTTGCCCTGGATGCCCATCAGTTAGGGCCGCATCAAATATCTTTTCTAGTACAGCACTTGACTTAGGGGAATTAAGCATACGAGCTTTATACTCGTTAATAATAGCTGCATCACCCTTGGGTCTACCAACTGCATTTCTATTCCCAGGTGTTAATGCCTTAACATCTGATTTAAAAGGCCTTCCCCTTTTATTGCCTGAAGGTGCTGTCATTAATTCTTTCGTATTATGTACTCTAGTGTACGTACAAAATCTTTAGGTTGTACAAAAAAATCTTTAAGTCATTATGACTTCTAGCTTTTAGTTTTACTATTAACCTAAAATTATAAGTTATAAACTAAAAACTTTAAAACTTAGAAGTCACCCCTAGTAACTCTAGTGTTTATTATACACAATCCATAAGATTATGTCAATAGGTTTAAGGTTTTTATTTTACTTTTTACCCCCTTTTTAATAAATTGACGTTTCATGCATTTTTTGTACTTAACCCTTTGTCACCCCTAAACTTTCTCGTGTCTCATATACGCAACATTTAAGTCTATTTTTCACTTTTTGTAAGTGCTAGTGGTTCCTGTAAAAGTAATGACACACACGACACCCTCCCCCCTATGTTAATACTTATGTTATAACCTAGTACCAGGGTAAACCCTTATACTCCAATGGGCTAGTAAGTAGTAACCCTTATACTCCAAGGGGCCATGTTAGTACGGATGTAATAACCAAAGGCTTAATGCGAATGGGTTTGCATTAGAGTATTCTAGTTGAATCAACCATAATATTATGGGGATTCAGAAAAAGAGCATGGGGTTATGTGGCATCCTTTTGGCAGTACTTGAAGGGTAT
>Ga0209355_1000571_pt1 | contig 21978 bp, 23 predicted proteins | sample LauGreSBDMM110SN_3_FD_187563 | JGI IMG/M metagenome (GOLD analysis project Ga0209355, IMG submission 187563) | Freshwater lake microbial communities from Lake Michigan, USA - Sp13.BD.MM110.SN (SPAdes) (version 2) | ecosystem: Environmental > Aquatic > Freshwater > Lake | place: Lake Michigan... | reverse complement strand
GCCCGCATTATTGACTAATCCATCAATGCGTCCATAATTTGCTACTATTTGTTTTATTGCATTTTTACATTGCAATGGGTCACTTAATTCCGCTACCACTTGACCTGCTTTATATCCATTTGCTTGTAGGCTTGTGACAAATTTATTATTATCGTTTTCGTCACGTCCAATAATTACAGGTATCGCACCCTCCTGTGCCAATAAAGTAGCGATTCCTTCGCCAATTCCTTTTGCACCACCGGATACAATAATTATTTTTTCTTGCAAATGTAAATTCATGATTTATGGTTTGTATGCGATAACATTTTGTTTGCTCTTGCCTAATCCATCAATACCTAATTCAACCACATCACCTTCCTTCAAATAAATATTGGGTGTGAAGCCTAATCCAACGCCAGCAGGGGTTCCTGTACTGATAACATCTCCAGGTAATAAGGTCATAAATTGACTTAAATAGGAAATGAGGGTGGGGACATTAAAAATTAAATCATCGGTATTTCCATCCTGCATTATTTTTCCATTCAAGGATAACCACAATCTTAAATTATGTGGATTAGGTATTTCATCTTTGGTCACTAGCCATGGGCCAAGTGGTGCAAAGCTATCACAACCCTTTCCTTTGTCCCAAGTGCCACCACGCTCTAATTGAAATGCGCGTTCACTTACATCATTATGCAATACATAACCAGCAACATAATCCATCGCATCGGCTTCACTTACATAACTTGCTTTTTTACCAATCACAACAGCAAGCTCCACTTCCCAATCTGTTTTTTCAGAATTCTTAGGAATAATAATATTGTCAAATGGCCCAGTTAAGGAAGTGGTTGATTTCATAAATAAGATGGGCTCAGAAGGAATTGCCGCACCGGTTTCCTTTGCATGTTTTGCATAGTTTAATCCAATACAAACTATTTTGGAGGGCCTTGCGATGGGCGATCCAATACGCGCCTCTAGTGGTACTTCAGGCAGGTTCCCTTCTTGAACAATAGCTGCTAATTGTGCTAATCCATTTTCTCTAAAAAAAGATTCATCATAATCATATAAATGGGCACTGACGTCGTAATTTTTTCCATTGATATGAACGCCCGGTTTTTCTTGTTCACTTTTTCCAAATCGAATTAGTTTCATTGTTGTCTCTTTTTATTTTTCTATCGTGGTAGTATGATCATAAATTAAAAAATAAATGTCATCCAACCTTTTCTGTTAATTATTTATAGTGGCTTAACTATTTAAAGTGATAAATCCACCATCAATACTAAAGTCACTTCCTGTGATAAAACTTGCCTCCTCGCTACATAAATATAAAACTTGGTGTGCTACTTCGATGGGTTTCCCCATACGCCCAATAGGCTGTGTCTTTGATAATTTTTCAAACATCTCTGCTTCCTGTCCAGGATAATTATTTTTCAAAAATCCATCTACAAATGGGGTATGCACACGGCCTGGTGAAATACTATTACATCTGATATTGTCTTTGATATAATCTTTTGCGACACTCATGGTCATTGCATTTACCGCGCCTTTGCTCATACTATAAGCAAAGCGATCTGACAAGCCTACTTTAGCTGCGATCGAACTTATATTCACGATACTTCCTCCGCCACTTTTTTTCATAGCATTCACGCCCGCTTGTAAACAATGAAACATGCCCTTAACATTTACTTGGAATACTTTTTCAAAGTCAGCTTCGCTGGTGGTTGTAGCAGTTCCGATATGTGAGATACCCGCGCAGTTGACAAGTATATCTAATCCGTTTAATTTTTCGAATGCAGTGGTAACTGCTAAAAGCTTTGTGACATCTAAAGTAAGTGCTTCGGCACTATTTCCGTTTGCAGTAATTTCATCTACTGTTCCTTTTGCACTTTCGGTATTTAAGTCAACCACAATAACATGTGCACCCTGCTTAGCCAATACTTTACAAACATCCTTTCCAATGCCACTTCCGCCTCCAGTAACGAGGGCTGTTTTATTATTTAGTTGAAACATAAGGCTTATTTTATTTGCTACTTTTCTAAAATATTCAGTTGATTATTTAGAGACTACAATTTAATCCAAACTATTAAAAAATCCTATTAATGAGATACAAAAGCGCGTAACTTTACCCCATGGCGTATGTATTAGATTGGATAGTTGCAATTTTGACCATTTTATACGCAGGTTTATTATTAGCCTACCGTTATTGGTACCACAAATTAAACAATTTTGAAGGGGTTACTAGTGCATATCCATTGGCAAATAACTATACGCATTTTACCATTATTATTCCTGCACGCAATGAGGCGGCGAATATTAAGACTTGTGTGGATACTATTTTAACACAAAATTATCCTTCCGAATTTTATGAAATTATTGTCATTGATGATTTTTCAGATGATGATACTGCTTTTATCGTAAAAGCAATGCAGGAAAAAAATGCGCAAGTTCATTTATTAAGCTTAGCTGATTATTACAAGGAAAATGAAATTAGTTCCTTCAAAAAAAAGGCGATAGAAAAAGCGGTGTTGCATGCCAAAGGGGATTGGATTATTACTACCGATGCTGATTGTATGGTGCCACCCAATTTATTTTTATTGTATCACCAATTTATTGAAAAGAATAAACCGGTTTTTATTGCTGCGCCAGTCATGTTTATCGAAGAGTCGGGTGTATTAAATACTTTTCAAGTACTGGACTTTTTAGCTTTACAAGGAATTACAGCAGCTGCAGTGGGTGCTGGCAAACATTCCATGAGCAATGGGGCAAATTTGGCTTTTGAGAAATCGGCTTTTATTGCAGTGGGTGGTTATCAAGGGGTGGATGAAATTGCAAGTGGCGATGATATGTTTTTAATGCATAAAATGAAAAAAACTTTATCCAATCGCATTGGTTATTTATTTCATCCAGATGCCATTGTATTAACCAAGGCGATGGGGCAGTGGAAGGATTTACTCATGCAACGCATTCGTTGGTCAAGTAAAGCGCGTTTTTATGATGACAATTCCATTTTTTGGGTGTTGTTATTAGTGTATTTATATAATTTAAGTTTTTTGCTTTTATTGTTGATGGGGAATTTTGATACTTTAATCATCTCCCTAGCTTTTAAAACATTTTTTGAAGTTTTTTTCTTAGATGCAGTAGCCCGTTTTTACAATTTAAAACCGGTACTTAGGTGGTTTGTATTTTTTCAACCCCTGCATATTTTTTATACCATTATTGCAGGACTATTTGGCCAGGTGAAAACCTATACTTGGAAGGGCCGAAAGGTAAAATAGCCCTCTGTGGAAGGCTTTGGCCATAAAAGGGGGTATTATATTAAATAAAATAGGAATTTTTAGGGGGGGATAGGTGCAAATTTGTGGTATAAAATGTTGTTTTATGCGTAAAAATTGGCCTTGATTATGTAATTTCGCGTACTAAATAATTGATAGATATGTCGACTGAAACATTAGCCCCAACATTAGCTGCGCTAACTCCAAAAGATTTTGTAACTGACCAAGAGGTTCGTTGGTGTCCAGGCTGTGGAGATTATTCCATTTTAGCTTCTGTTCAAAAAGTAATGCCAACGATTGGCGTTCCAAAAGAAAATATTGTAATTATTAGTGGAATTGGTTGTAGTAGCCGTTTCCCTTATTATATGAATACTTATGGCATGCATTCCATTCACGGAAGAGCAACTGCCATTGCGAGTGGTTTAAAAGCATCTCGTCCTGAACTAAGTGTTTGGATCGTAGCAGGTGATGGTGATTCAATGAGTATTGGTGGGAACCATACCATTCACTTATTAAGAAGAAACTTTAATGTTAATTTCTTGGTGTTCAACAACCAAATATATGGTTTGACAAAAGGACAATATTCTCCAACATCTGAAGTGAATAAAATCACTAAAAGCTCACCTGTAGGAAGTATTGATCATCCGTTTAATCCTGCTGCTTTGGCATTAGGTGCTGATGCAAGTTTTGTTGGTCGTACGATGGATCGTGACCCTAAGCATATGCAAGCAACCATTACGCGCGCTGAACAACATCAAGGAACTTCGTTTTTAGAGATATACCAAAACTGTAACATCTTTAATGATGGTGCATTTGAAATATTCACCGAAAAATCAACTAAACAAGTACATGGTTTATTTGTTGAACAAGGAAAGCCATTAACTTTTGGTGCCAATGGTGAAAAAGGAATTCGTTTTGATGGCATGCGTCCTGAGGTTGTTGAGATTGGCGATAAATACTCAGCAGATGATATGTGGATTCATGATGAGAAAGATTTTTATAAAGCACAAATATTAACCCGCTTATTTGATAATCCTTCTGAGGAAGGTGCGGTTTTCCCAAGACCATTTGGTATTTTCTATACCAATGACCGTCCTTGTTATGAGGATATGATGGCATTGCAAATTGAAGAAGCAATGACTAGTAAAGGTCCTGGTGATTTAGATAAGTTAATTCGTGGTAAAGAAGTTTGGGAAATTAAATAGTTCAAAAGGGCTTACCCACTACTACCTAATTTTAAAATGAGTCCAATGGGCTCATTTTTTTTGGCGTATACCTTTCGTATTTCAAATTTCACTTTTTTATTTTTCACTTCTTTTTATTTTTCCCATTAGTCTATTATTAGTCCTTCGCTTTTTATTTATAGATCAATGTGATTTTGTTTTAAAGCTTTCATCACCATGGCGGTTCGTTGTTTCACATGTAGCTTTTTAAATACCCTGTCGCGATATCCGTAAATGGTGTTTATACTTTTTTGGAGCGCTTTGGCTATCTCATCATAATTTAAATCCTTGGCACATTGTTGTATAAATATGATTTCATTTTGCGTGAGTGGGGTTCGGTTATAATTAAGCTCTTTAATACTTATTTCACCCAACATATTACTGGTAATTAATTTTGATTTGTCGGAAGATAAATTAAAGCGGGTTCGATTCCGGACGGTGTACTTGAAATCAATCAATGCTTCGTCGGTAAAAAATATACCATGTAATCCATGTTTCATTAAATAGCAAATAGAGCGCATAAACTTACTATCCGATTTTAATAGGATGAAAGGGTGATTGCTTCTCGTTTTAATACATTTGATTACTTCCACAATTTCAAAATAATTATAACTATCAGCGATGATACACAAATCAGGAACCTGTTTTTCATTTTTGATAAAATCGCAAAATTCGGTAATGGATCCTGAGCTGAATATTACTTTACATTCGTCTTGTTTTTCAATGATGAGTTTCAAAGAATCACGCGTCACTAATTTTTGTTCCAAATAAATGATACTAAACATGGCTTGTTTTTAATTGAAAACTAAAACAAACCTATTGGAGTAAAAAGGAGTAGTTTTGCACAACAGAAATTATGCTAATTAGTATTCATCCTACAAATCCGCAGCCTAGACAGCTTGCTATTATTAAAGATTGCTTAGAAAGCGGCGGTATCATTGCATACCCTACTGATACTATCTATGGGCTAGGTTGTGATATTTTTCATCCAGAAGCAGTTGAGAAAATTTGTGCAATAAAAAAAGTAAATCCTGAAAAAGCGCAGTTAAGTTTTATTTGCGCTGACCTAAGTCATTTGAGTAATTATGCTAAGAGTATTAATAATTCTTTGTTTCGAATTTTGAAAAGCACCTTGCCTGGGCCATTTACTTTTGTGTTGCCAGCGAGTAAAGAAGTCCCTAAAATTTTACAAAACAAGAAAAAAACAATTGGACTTCGCATCCCTGATAATAAAATTGCATTAGCGATTATTGAAACATTGGGTCATCCTATATTGTCCGCTTCCTTCCCTGGTGAAAACATTGAAGATTATACCGATCCTGAAATCATTCAAGAACATTGGGGCAAACAAATTGATATTGTTGTTGATGGCGGCATCGGAGGTATTATACCTTCCACCGTAGTAGATTGCACGACGGATGAATATGTTATATTAAGACAGGGCGCCGGGATTTGGGAGTTTTAAAATAAATAAAAATTAAAGATCTAAAACAATCATTAAGTTTTTATTTATTTTTTTTATTTGTTCGAAATTTAGTCTACTTAGTTTTTTAATCAGTTTTTTATTTTCTATTGTTCTAATGTGATCTACTAATATATCACTATCAATATCCAGCTGTCCTTTATTTACAAAAACCCTAAGTAGTTCGTGATTAATTAATACATTACTTGTAATGGGACAAACAACAGTACTCATTGAATATTTATTTAAAATATTAGATTGTATAATTACCACTGGTCTTATTTTGCCAGGTATACTTCCTCTAGCAGGATTTAGATCTGCTAACCAAATATCATATTGTTGTAATTTTTCTATGATAACTATTTTAAGGATTAAATTTTGCATCAAACGCATTGTCTGCATCTTCCCAATCACGCATTACTTCTAATGATGATACTCGACCTTCTTCAATTTCTTTTTTTACTTGCTTTTCAATCAGTAGCCTTTGATTGAATTTATTATATAGCTCCAGCGCATCATTGATATACCTGTTTCTTGCTATTTTTAGTTCTTGGGTGACTTCTTCGGTTTCTTCAAATACCTTTTCGTCCAGTTTTAAGGATAAACTTTTCATTGTAAAGATTTTTACAAAGGTATATACATTTGGTATATACTTATCGATTCCTTGGAGATAATGTGTTTTCATATAAGATGAAGGACAATTTACTGTCTGTAATTATATGATCATTAAGTATTTACACCTGAATTAGGCAGTGTAATTAAATCAGGATGAACCAACTACGAGCAGCCTTAAACCATAGGGTTGGTTCGGAATTATAATAAGTCAAGTTGTTGGGAATATATAATGTGAACTAACTATATGGCTAAAATTACCATAGCTATTTTGTGGTATTATAATAAGTCAAGTTGTTGGGGTAAAATTTTGAAACTTTTTCGGTGTTCAAAACATAAGCCATGAAGGGCGATGGCTGCGCGGTGCACAGCGGTTCCGTATCCTTTATTTTTATCCCAGCCATACTGCGGATATTTTTTATGTAATTTTTTCATCCACTCATCCCGCGCAGTTTTGGCCAGGATACTGGCCGCGGCAATATTGGCATATTGCCCATCGCCCTTAATGATGGTTTGATGCGGTATTTTTTTATAAGTATAAAACCGATTGCCATCTATTGCAATAAACTTTGCTTTTGGTTTTAATTGGTCTAAGGCAAGGTGCATGCATTTGATGGAAGCTTTTAAAATATTGGACGCATCAATTTCGGCGGCGGATTGCTTTGCAATCGCCCATGTAATGGCGGATGCTTTTATAATGGGTGCTAATAATTCCCTTTGTGCTTCGGTGAGTTGTTTACTGTCATTTAATAGTGGGTGATAAAAGTTTTTAGGAAGCACCACCGCCGCCGCAAACACCGGTCCTGCATAACAACCTCGGCCAGCTTCGTCGCAGCCGGCCTCCAATAATTGGTCTTGGTATTGATTGATTAGTTTAGGCAAGGTTTAATATTCTTTGTTTAATGAAGGGGGTACTTAAGTTATCACTATTTAATTTATATGACTAGATTGACCATAATATCTGTAAATGTTTTTCTGTTTATTTTGGCAGCTAAATATTGTTGTAAAATTGAAACATATTAGGGACAAACCAAAATCAATCTCACTGCCTTGTTTGATTACTTTGTACCTTTGTCCTATAAATGTAAGGCATGGATTTGAACGATCATAAATCAAAAAAAGTAGCGAATTGGCTGTTATTAGGGGTATTCATGACCGTGATTCAAATTGCCTTGGGCGGCATTACGCGTTTAACGGGTAGCGGCCTTTCTATCACGGAGTGGGATGTAGTTACAGGAACTCTCCCCCCAATGAGTGCAACTGCTTGGCAGGAATTATTTACGAAGTACAAAACAACCCCTCAGTTTCAGTTACTCAATTTTGATTTTACGATTGCTAATTTCAAGTTTATCTTTTTTTGGGAATGGTTCCATCGTTTATGGGCGCGTACCATTGGATTAGTATTTGCTTTTGGTTTTATTTATTTTTTAGCTAAAAAATATTTTCAACCAAGAATGATTAAGCCGTTATTAATTTTATTTTTATTAGGTGCATTACAAGGTGCCATCGGTTGGATCATGGTAGCGAGTGGACTGGAAGGAGATGCGGTTTACGTTAAGCCAACTAGGTTAGCCCTCCATTTTGTTTTTGCATTAGGGTTACTAGCTTATACTTATTGGTTTGCCCTAACACTCACTGTAAACCCCATTCGCAGAAATACCGGTAATCAAGATGCGTCTGATAAAATTAGGGGCATCCGAAAATTTGCATGGGTTCTTTTATTGATTTTATTTTTTCAATTAATATATGGGGCATTGATGGCGGGGCATAAAGCGGCCAATGTTGCAGCAACTTGGCCTACTATCAATGGGCAATGGTTGCCTGCTGGATTATTGGGTAAGGATGATTTTTTACTCAATGCAATTAATAATACCATCTGGGTTCATTTTATTCATAGGGGCCTTGCTTACTTATTATTAGTATTGGTCATTTTTTGGACTGCTCGATTATTAAAATTGCAAGGAAATAATTTTTGGGTCCGTGTCAGAATACTTCCAGCGATATTGGTGTTCTTGCAAATTGTTTTAGGTATTTTTACGGTATTATTAAGTGCACATATTGTTCCTGGTGTTTGGGGTGGTTTTGAATGGCTGGCGCAACTGCATCAGCTTGTAGGAATGTTTTTCATGCTTTCGGTAATTAATATTTTATACGCTACGAAATAATTTTTATGCAAAAAGATATAGCTTCTCTACGCCGCGATTACCAACTAGCTTCTTTGGATGAAGCCGCTACCGCGGCACACCCAATGGATCAGTTTGAACATTGGTGGGAGGAAGCCATAGCAAGTAATATAGATGAAGTAAACGCATTTGTACTTTCTACCGTGGATGCCCAACGCGCTCCTTCGTCGCGCGTAGTTTTATTAAAAGGCTATACTCCTGCAGGTTTTGTATTTTTTACCAATTATGATAGCGCAAAAGGGCAGGAGATTGATGCAAATCCAATTGTTGCGATTAACTTTTTTTGGAAGGAATTAGAAAGACAAATTCGCATTACAGGTACTATAAAAAAAATTAGCACGGAAGAAAGCGATGAATATTTTCACTCTCGTCCACTAGGTAGTCAGGTTGGCGCTATTTCATCTCCTCAAAGTAAAGTGATTCCCAATCGTGAATACCTTGAACAATTAGTTGCTACTAATTTAGAAAAATACAAAGAAGGGAATGTACCACTGCCTTCAAATTGGGGTGGGTATATTGTACATCCTACCAATATTGAATTTTGGCAAGGACGTAGTTCTCGCTTACATGATCGTATCAAATATAATTTAGCGACAGATGGTCAATGGACTAAAGTTCGTTTAGCGCCTTAATTAAGAATAAATTTAGTGCAACTTAATTCAGCGTTACACAAATGCAAATGGTATTAAACAAAACGATCCCTCGCTTACGCGAGGGATCGTTTTGTTCGAGCTATAATTATTTTTAAAATTATTTCTTACGTCCTAATACTTTTTTAGCTGCTGCAAAAATATCGGGTGTATCCAAACCGTATTTCGCTAATAATTGATTCGGTGTTCCACTTTCTCCAAAAGTATCCTGTGTGCCAATATATTCAATAGGCACAGGGCAATGTTTTGCTGCAACTTGTGCAACAGCATCACCCATACCGCCAATCACATTATGTTCTTCTGCAGTAACTGCACATCCTGTTTTTGAAATGCTTGCAACAATTGCGTCAACATCTAATGGTTTAATGGTATGTAAATTGATTACTTCAACACTGATGCCTTCTGCTTCTAATAATTTACCTGCTTCAATGGCTTTCCAAACTAAGTGACCGCATGCAAAAATGGAAATAGCTGTTCCTTCACTTAATTTTTGTGCTTTTCCAATCACAAAATCTGATCCATCTTCTTTGGTAAAGTTGGGCCATTTTGGACGACCAAATCTTAAGTATACAGGGCCTTGATAATCAGCAATGGCTTTAGTTGCAGCCTTGGTTTGATTAAAATCACATGGTACCACAACTGTCATACCCGGTAACATTTTCATCAGTCCAATATCTTCTAATATCTGATGCGTAGCACCATCTTCACCTAAAGTTAATCCTGCGTGCGATGCACAAATTTTTACATTCTTATCTGAGTAGGCAACACTTTGTCTAATTTGATCATACACTCTTCCTGTACTAAAATTTGCGAATGTAGTAGTATAAGGAATTTTACCACCAATGGTTAATCCTGCAGCAATACCAATCATATTTGCTTCAGCAATACCTACTTCAATAAAACGATCTGGAAATTCTTTGATGAATGGGCCTAACTTAAAGGAACCTGCTAAGTCAGCTGTAAGTACCACTACTTCACTATTTTGTTTTGCTAGCTCATGAATACCTTCGCCAAATCCAGCTCTGGTTTCTTTTTCATTCAGCATCACGATATCTTTTACATTCATATGGGTATATTAAAGCTTTATTGAAGCGGTGATCATTTAGTTTTCAAAAGTGGAATAAAAATACGGTGTCTTTGCTTCAAACTCTGCGCTACAGGTATCCACCATTTTATAAACGCGGGTGATGCCTAATGCTTTTCGTTTTTCATACACTTCATCATCGTTCGTGTTTCCTTTTAATACTTTTGCAATTTGCATATCGCTAAATCCATGTTGTTTTGCTTCTTTAATTAATTCAGTGGGGATAGAATTTATATCATGGTTCATTAATTCTTTTTCAATATTGCAGATGATACGTATTTGATATAAGAACCAAGAATCAATACCAGTAGCAGCCACAATGGAACGAACCGTTGAACCTTGCATTAAGGCATCTTTAATTCTGAATATGCGATCCCACTTTGGTACTTTAATATACTCCATCAGTTCCTCATTCTTCATCAAACTTTTTCCATAATAACCTAAACCAATCGCTTCGTTCTCTAAACTTTGACAAGCTTTTTGAATGGCTTCCGTAAAGCTGCGACCAATCGCCATCACTTCACCTACACTTTTCATTTGTAAACCTAATGTATCATTTGCTCCTTTGAATTTATCAAAATTCCAACGAGGTACTTTTACAATAACATAATCCAATGCAGGTTCAAAGTAGGCAGAAGTGGTTTGTGTAATTTGATTTTTTAATTCATCTAATCTATAACCAATCGCTAATTTAGCAGCAATTTTTGCAATTGGATAACCTGTTGCTTTTGATGCTAATGCAGAGGAGCGGGAAACGCGTGGATTAATTTCAACCGCAATCAATTCTTCTGTCACTGGATTTTGCGCAAATTGCACATTACATCCTCCAGCAAAATTTCCCAAACTACGCATCATCAACATTGCTTTGTTACGCATATCCTGAAACGATGTATCACTCAAGGTCATCGCAGGTGCAACGGTTATAGAGTCACCGGTATGCACACCCATTGGATCCAAGTTTTCAACGGTACATATAATAACAACATTATCCGCTTGGTCTCTTAATAATTCTAATTCATATTCTTTCCATCCTAGTACTGCTTTTTCCACCAATACTTCGTGTATAGGGGAGGCCTTTAATCCTCTTTCCAATGCAGCATCTAATTCACTTGCATCATGTACAAATCCACCACCCGTTCCACCTAAGGTGAATGAGGGGCGTATCACTAATGGGAATCCTATCACTTGTGCAAACTCTTTTCCTTCTAAAAAACTATTCGCTACACTGCTTGGCGCAACTGCTATTCCTATTTTTACCATTAGTTCTCTGAATAATCCTCTATCCTCTGCTGTATTGATTGCAGCTACATCCACACCAATCATTCTACATTTATATTGTTCCCAGATGCCTAACTCATCCGCTTCCTTACATAAGTTTAATGCAGTTTGTCCACCCATGGTTGGAAGTACTGCATCAATTTGATTCTCTTGTAAAATTTGTTCTATGCTATCTATCGTTAATGGCAATAAATAAACTTTATCCGCCATCATTGGGTCGGTCATGATCGTAGCAGGATTACTATTAATTAGTATCACTTTAATACCTTCTTCTTTCAATGACCTCGCGGCTTGAGAACCAGAGTAATCAAATTCGCAGGCTTGACCAATAATAATGGGTCCAGAACCTACAATTAATACGGTTTTGATGGATGTGTCTTTGGGCATGGCTACAAAAATATAAATTGCGCAAACCTACAAAATTTTACCGGATTTTGCCTCCTTTTTCAGCCTAAACATTTTTGTCCTTTTTAAATGCTACCTTCACTGCCAACTCAAGTTTATGGCAGTTATCAAAGAAGGGGCTAAAGCGCCTCAGTTTAAAGGTGTTGACCAACATGGCAATACAGTTTCCATCGCAGATTTTAAAGGTAAAAAGCTCGTTCTATACTTTTACCCAAAGGATGATACACCAGGATGTACTGCACAGGCCTGTAACTTGCGCGATAATTATAAAGCATTGCTAAAGAAAGGCTTACAAGTGCTAGGGGTGAGTGTGGATTCAGTTAAATCACATGAAAAATTCATCGAAAAGTACGATTTGCCTTTTTCTTTAATAGCAGATGAGGACAAAAAAATTGTAGATAAATACAATTTATGGGGTCAAAAAAAGTTCATGGGCCGCACTTATATGGGCACTACTCGAACTACATTTTTAATTGATGAAGCAGGTATGGTTCGCTTTATCATTGACAAACCAGACACGAAGGACCACACAAAAGAAATTTTAGCGATTAGTGGTTGGTAAAAACTAACTTTCATCATATTTGACCACCCCGTTCCTTTTGGATACGGGGTGTTTTGTTTTTAAATCATTTTTTGAATTTGTAGGCAATCATTGGAAATTTATTGGAATAGTTTTTTATACTGTCTGGCGTAATAATGTACTGAATTTATTTTCTGCTCCAAAGGATTTGAGATTAAAAATCATCCAATGAACAATTGTTAATTTGCAAATACTAACTAAGTAAATTGATTTGTTAATATTTACACATGGTTTAAACTTTATTATTATTTTTACATCCAATTCGTTAAACCTTCCCCTATGATAAAAAAGATAAGCTATCTTTTAATGTTAAGCTTTTTAGCAGCAGCTTGTTCAAAAAGTTCAACAACAACTACGACAACACCTACTACCCCAATTGTAAGTGGGACAGTGCCTGATGTATATAAAAAAATATATGGTGCTTCCAGTATCACTTCCGATGGTACTTATATTACGATAAAATCAACAGGGGCTCCCGATCATAAAAGTTCCTACTACGCAACGTCGAATGCCCTATACGATAATTTTTCAGGTGCCACTTTTGGCGGATACAATTTTGCAAAAAATCCAAATTCAATTGCTGAAAAATCTTACGTTTTTAAAATTCCCGTTGCTCCTAAAGTGGCCACGAATCATATGGCTACACCCTTAGGTGCCATTGGTATTTCATTGAATGGGGTTCCATTTTTTAATCAGTATGCTGGACCGAATCAGCCTTTAACAGGTGAAATAGTTTCCTTTGATCGCTACTGGGGTCATCCAGCACCCACTGGTCAATATCATTATCATGTGGAGCCACTTTATTTAACCACGGTTAAAGTGACAAAATCATCCTTATTGGGATTTTTATTAGACGGCTTCCCTGTGTATGGACCTGAGGAAAATGGGGCATTGGTAGATAATTCAAAATTAGATGCTTACCATGGCCACACTTCAGTTACTACTGATTTTCCATCTGGCATTTATCATTATCATATTACGAATACGGACCCCTATATTAATGGTTCAGGTTATTACGGAACGCCTGGTACTGTTTCACAATAAATGAAAGGGATTTTTTATATCAAATTTTTGATGGCTTGTTTTTTAATTCAAGCATGTAATAATATTGATCTAACACATTCATTTGATGTTCCAGTTGCATCTGATACTTTGCAACCTGAAATTATTTTACCCAATCAATATATAAATCGCAAGGAACAATTTTTATCCTTTCATCAGGATACCCTTTACTATCAAGATAAAAAATACAGTGGTTATATCTATGATCATTTTGAAAATGGCGATTCTGCATTTGTAGGAAGTTATTTAAATGGCATAGAGGAGGGCGTATTTAAAAAATGGTATCGGAATAATCAACTAGGGGAGTATAGAACCTATCATTCAGGGAAAAAAGTAGGAAAGCATGTTGGTTTTTGGGAAGATGGCCAACCTAAATTTGAATTTAATTTTATTGACGGCGAACTGCAAGGCATTGTCAATGAATGGTATCGTAATGGCCAGCCCTATAAGGCATTTCATTATAAAATGGGGTATGAAAATGGCAGCCAAAAAATGTGGTGGGAAAACGGAATCATTCGCGCAAATTATGTGGTGAAACAAGGTAGGCGCTATGGTTTGATTGGTTTAAAATTATGTATGACTCCACAGGATTCAATTGATTTTAAAATTAAATAATTGGGTATGCTAAAATATAGTGGCTGTTTTATTTTTTGTTTAATTGTATTAGCTGCGTGTAACAATCCAGCGAATAGCAATATGGCCCAAAAGAAGGACAGCTTAGTTACGCTTCCTTTTTTTAATCAACCTGATTGGACACCGGAATGGATTAATCAAACTGACAGCGCGTATAATCAAATTCATACCATCCCTTCCTTTTCCTTTTTAAATCAAAATGGTAAAGTGGTGGATGAAAATATAGTTGCCGGTAAAATTTATGTTGCTAATTTCTTTTTTACCAAGTGTCGTAATATTTGTCCAAAAATGACAACCAATATGCATTTATTGCAGGAGACTTTTAAATCAGACACAGCTATCCTCTTACTTTCTCATTCCGTCACTCCTGAAACAGATGACGTTAATGTATTAAATAAATATGCTATTGAAAATAAAGTAGATGCAGCAAAATGGCATTTGCTTACCGGCGATAAAAAGGCCATATATGGTTTAGCAAAACAGCAATATTTTGCAGGCGATACAGTAGGGTACTACCAATCAGGCAATGAGTTTTTACATACCGAAAATTTCATTTTAGTGGATCAGCATCGCCGCATTCGTGGGGTATATAACGGCACATTACCCGTAGAAATAAATCGTATTAAGGAAGATATTGCGATTTTGAAATCAGAAATTACTTCCAATTTACAATAAAATAGGACACTTTTTAATTAGTCAATTTTAATATTCCTTATATTCGCATATTATTATGGAATTTCAATTTGATAAATATTTTACCGTACTTCAAAATATTACTACTCGGTATTATTTACTAGCTGGGCTTGTATTTTTATTATTTTATATTGTATTAAAAAATAAAATAGTACATAAAAAAATACAATCACAATTTCCTAAAAACAGTGATTATTTGCGTGAAATTGGATACAGCACCCTTACCATGTTAATGTTTGCATTTATTCCTATATTTTTTATTTATAACCCTGCAGTTAAAATTTATACTACCTTATATCCAAATATGAGTGATTACGGGTGGGTATATTATTTCGCAGCATTTCCTATTATGTTTGTGATCCACGACACCTACTTTTATTGGACGCATCGTATTATGCATCATAAAAGTTTATTTAATGTAATGCACTTAGTACATCATAAATCCACTAACCCTTCTCCTTGGGCTGCTTATGCATTTCATCCTTTGGAGGCAATTGTGGAAGTGGGAATTTTTGTTGTCTTTTTATTTACAATTCCAGTACACAGATCTCATATACTTATCTTTTTCCTTTTATCCATTATATATAATATATATGGTCATTTAGGTTGGGAATTATATCCCAAAGGTTTTAGTAAAAACTGGTTTGGTAAATGGATCAACACTTCTGTAAACCATAACCAACACCATAAATACTTTAAAGGTAATTATGGTTTATACTTTTTGTTTTGGGATCGTATCATGGGTACTATTCGCCCCGATTATGATGAAGCCTTTGAAGAAGTGAAAAGCAGATAATTTATTAAGCTGCGACAAAGCGCTTAATTTTTTTTCGGTTTACATTTTTTTCTGCATACCACATTTCATAGTTGCTTTGTAAATTTATCCAAAATTCAGGGGTATTGTTAAATGCAACTGATAGCTTAATTGCTAATTCAGGGCTAATACCCGCTCTTTCATTTACAATTGCAGACAAATTAACTCTTGCAATACCAATTCCATCAGCTACTTCGGTGATGGTTAATGCATATTCCTTTATAAAAAGTTCTCTTAATATTGCGCCTGGGTGAGAGGGTGCTAATTTTCTTATTTTTGTGCTCATTTGCATTTTTTTAAATTCATTAATGATAATCAACAAGGTTTAAATTCACAATATTGGGCTTTTCAAACTTAAAAATCATTCTTAAGTTTCCTGTAATATTTAATGACCAGTATGCTTCATAATCTCCTTTAAGTTTATGAATATTTTTTCCTAGCGCTATGATATCTTTTTCTTCAGCGACGGCATCCAATGAAGTCATAAGCATTTCTAGTTTATTTAAATTCCGCTTATCAAGTTGTGCAGCATCGCCTTCCTCATAAAATTTTCTTAAACCTTTATGTGTTATTGATGTAATCATTTGGTAATGTTACACTGTCATGTGTAATATTACACATTATATTTGAAATGAAGTAATAATACTTAATAAAGTGGGGTAATTTGTACCTACTTCGCCAGTACATAAACCGCCCAGCTCATGAAATAGGCGAGGCCGGTCATCATAAAAAATTGGATGGTGGGCCATTTCCAGGATTGCGTTTCCCGCTTTACTACAGCAAGCGTACTCATACATTGCATGGCCAATACATAAAATATCATAAGAGATAAAGCAGCTGCAAAGCTGTACACTTTGGTGCCATCAGGTCGCACTGCGGCTTTTAATTTATCACGTAAGGAACTATTGTCCGACTCCTCCACACTATACAAAGTAGCCATGGTGCCTACAAATACTTCTCGCGCCGCAAAGGAAGTGATCAGTGCGATGCCTATTTTCCAATCAAATCCCAATGGGGCAATGAGGGGTTCAATTTTTTTACCCATAATACCTGCGTAGGAATTTTCTAATTTTTCAGTATTGTATTCGCGATCAAATTGCTTTTGTTCTAATTCATTCATCTTTGATCCGCCATCAGCATTTGAAATTTGTTGTGCATACTTCTCTTTCACCATCTTCATTTTCTCTGCAGGTCCGTAACTACTTAAAAACCACAATAACAAACTAATGACGATAATTACCTTACCTGCATCTCTTACAAAGATGGTTGCCTTTTGGATCATTGTCGTTCCTGCATTTTTCCACAGAGGCGCGCGGTATAAGGGTAGTTCTAATATAAAATAACTCTTCTCTTTTATATTGATAAATAATTTTAAAACAAGACTCGCTAGTAATGCCATTACGATGCCCATTACATATAATCCCATCATGACCAATCCCTGTAAGCTTAAAAATCCAAAATATAGTTTATCGTCAATCACCAATGATATCAAAATAGTGTACACTGGTAATCTTGCACTGCAACTCATAAACGGCGTTACCATGATAGTCAGTAATCTTTCTTTTTTATTTTCAATATTACGCGCACTCATAATCGCAGGCACCGCACAGGCAAATCCACTAATCATGGGCATTACACTTTTTCCATTGAGGCCCACCTTACGCATGAGCCTATCACTTAAAAAACTTATACGCGCCATGTATCCTGTATCTTCAAGCAATGTAATCAAGCCAAATAGGATCATTATTTGAGGTACAAATATTACAATGCCGCCAATCCCTGCCACCAATCCATTCACTAGTAAATCCGCCCACCAAACATTGGGGAGTATTGCATTTAAATAGGTGGTCACATTGGTGAATATCCACTCAATCCCATCCATCGGGAATTTGGCCATCCAAAAAACGGACTGAAACAAAATAAACAAGACTGAAAATAAAATAGCGTATCCACCCACGCGGTGTAAAAATATATTATCTAATTTTTCTGATCTTTTCTTTTTCGCAGTGGGGTCGGGCGCCACCACGCGATTTTTCATGATCTCTTGTATACGACTGTAGCGTTGTAAAATTTCCTGCGCTTGCGTTTTTGTATGATTAAAATTGTGATCAATTTCAATTTGCTCAATGGTTTGTTGCATTTCATCCTCTAATGGAAATGCTTCGTGATGCATTAAATAATGTAACGCAGTGTATTCACTATATGTTGGGTATAATTTTTTGAAATCATTTATGGCTTCTGGCGCTAATGCTTTGTTGTCAATAAAACTTTCGACATTTTTAGCGCGCGGTGTTTGTATGATTGTATTTAATGCTGCTTTTAATTCTTGTAAACCTTTACTTTTTCTAGCATCTACTGCTACTACTGGGATGCCTAAATCTGTTTGTAATCCTGCAATATCTATTTTGATTCCTTTTTTTGCAGCAAGGTCATTCATCGTAAGGGCCAATACCACAGGAATTTTTAAATCTATTATTTGGCTACAAAAAAGTAGGTTGCGTTTTAAATTACTCGCATCTGCTATTAATAGTATGACATCTGTTTTAACATCAGGATCAACACCCATCAATACTTTGTAAGCAACCCATTCATCTTCTCTTTTTGGATAAAAACTATAGGTGCCGGGCAAATCAATTAAAGTGGTTGGCTGATCGCCTATAACCATTAGACCTGTTTTTTTATCAACGGTGACGCCAGGGAAATTACCTACTTTTTGGTGCAGGCCAGTGAGTGCATTAAATAGGGAGCTTTTCCCTGAATTGGGGTTCCCGACAAGTGCGATATGTAAACTGGCGTTCATGAGTGGCAAAGCTAACTTTTAAGATTGGGTATAGCTTACGAAATAGGAAATTGAGAACTGCCCTAAAAATGATTAAAATCATAACTTTGAATTACAACTACCTCGCCATTGGGTTATTCAAGATCAATCTTAGCCCATCGCTTAATTTTCTTATTAGGTATTTGATAAATTGCTACTAATTCCTAGCTGCTTTGCTTATTTTTGTTACACAAACAGCTATTATGCGTAAAATACTCGGGTTGGTTTTTATTTTGTTACCTTTTATTGGCTTGGCTCAAAAATTAACAAAGGCTGATAAAGTGCTTATTCAAAATGTACAAAATCATGTCAAGTATTTAGCAAGTGATGATCTTGAAGGACGTCGTGCGGGTTCGGTAGGTGAACAAAAAGCGGTTGACTATATTGTTGCACAATACCAAGCGTTGGGGATACAACCCATGGGTGTGGATGGCTATATTCAACCATTCCCAATTGATGAAGGAAAGCGTTTAACAGCAGGTTCATTTTTGAATATCAATGGCGAAGCACTTGTTTATGATAAAGAATTTATTCCATTGTCCAATAGTGGTGCTGGTAAAATTATTTCAAATGCAGCGATTGCTTTAAACGAATCAAAGCAGGTTTGGTTTAAGGATTTAAATGAAGTGTTGGATGCTGCGGTGACCAATCCGCATTTTGATTTGAATCAATGGATCATTGATTTTACAAAAGAAGTAAAAGCAAAAGGGGCTAGCGCTTTATTTTTATATAACAAAGGAACTTTTGTTGACAATATTCAATTTAATAAATTTGATACTGCCGCGTCTTTGTCTATCCCGGTGGTGTATTTTACAAGAAATGCTTGGTTGAAACATTTCAATGACGATATTGATACTTATAAAATTAATGCGAACATTGAATTTGAACACGCCACTCGAACTGCACATAATGTTGCAGCCTTTATTGATAATAAAGCTATGAATACGGTTGTTATTGGAGCACACTTGGATCACTTAGGTTACAATGAAGATCGCAATGCATTAGACGTTAATAATGCAATTCGCAATGGTGCTGATGATAATGCAAGTGGTACAAGTGCGATTATTGAATTGGCTAAATTATTAAAGAAAAAATCACCTAAAAATAACAACTATTTAATCCTACACTTTTCGGGAGAGGAGTTAGGATTGTTTGGAAGTAAGTATTGGTTAGAGCACCCAACCTATAAGGGCAATTTAAATTACATGATTAATTTGGATATGGTGGGCAGGTACGATACTGCGCGTAAATTAACGGTAGGAGGATATGGTACTTCAACTAAGTGGGCCGATATTTTAGCGAAAACACCTACCTCTTTAATTACGCATTATGACAGTGCTGGCGCGGGTCCTAGCGATCATGCTAGTTTTTATCGCAAGGATATGCCTGTGTTGTTTATGTTTACTGGCAGTCATAGTGATTATCATAAAGCGACAGACGATTGGGATAAAATTAATTATTCTGGTGAAGCAGCTATCATTCAATATGTACATAACATCATTAAAAATACGGATGCTGCAGGCAAACTTGATTTTTTAAAAACACGTGAAAACTCCATGGGCAAAAGCAATAAATTTACGGTGAGTTTAGGGGTCATGCCGGACTATGCTTTTACTGGTACAGGTGTTCGTATCGAAGGGGCAACACCAGGAAAATTAGCGGAGCGTTTGGGATTAAAGGGAGGAGATATATTATTACAATTGGGTGATTATAAGTTGGTAGATGTGATGAGTTATATGACAGCGCTTTCAAAATTCAAAAAAGGAGATACAACCACTTTAGTATATAAAAGAGTTGCTGATGAAGTGAAATTGAGTATTGAATTTTAACATAGCTGATGCCCTTGCTATTAACAATTGTTTTGTAAATTTATAAAGTGAGTAGTAAATTAATTTTAGATCAGGACGCAATTAACGAAAATGATTTCGAGGGTTCTCGCATCCTTGGCATTTCTGCACCTATCAAAAATTATCAGTTCTGTATTTTATTAAATCAATACATGGGTTTTGAATTTAGGTTTAATCCTGATCATGAAATTGCGTTAAAAAGAAAAAATAGAACCTACTATTTTTCTATGTACGAAGGAAATGAGCCCACTACTTCCATTCAACATTTTGTTTACCACAATCAATTTGATGGGGAATATTTATTGCCCGAACTCAAACACATGGATTTTATTTGGTGGATTAGAGGGGAGTGGATCGATGATGAAAAAGTAAATGATATATTACAAACGGTGCGCGACATTAAAGGTGTTCAAATGGTTGCCGAACTCACCCCTGATCAAATCAAAAACAAAGGGCATTTAATTTTTGAATAATTCGCAGCAATATAACATGCCCCCAAAAGTCTGATTTTATTTCCCCGCGTAATCATATATCATTGGTCAACTATTTTTGATACACTACTATCCTACCTTTATTCTTGATGGATATAAATTCTCTTATCCATTGCAGCACTGCATGTTCCGATAGGGTCGGTATATTGGATGCCTAAATTCTTTAAAATAGTTTGTACCTCCTGTAATGCGTCGGGTGCTACTGCGATTAATAAGCCACCATTGGTTTGTGGATCGGGCAATAATTTGGTCGCTTCTTCCTCATCAATGCCGTCGCCAAAAACTACGCCAGCACTGCAGGAGCTCCAATTACGCGCTGTAGCGCCAGGGATTGTTTTTTGTGCGATATAAGATCGAACTGCTGGAATGATCGGAATTTTATTATAATGGATGGTGGCAGATAAATTACTTCCTTCCATCATCTCAGTTAAGTGCCCTAATAATCCAAAACCGGTTACATCGGTCATCGCATGCACGTCTTTTATTTTTCCCAATGCTTCTCCTGCTTTGTTAATAGTGGTTAACTGCTTTACTAAAAAATTTAAATCTTCTTCAGTTAATAAGCCTCTTTTTTGTGCAGTTGCCATGATACCCACCCCTAATGGTTTGGTTAATATTAAAATATCACCTTGTTGCGCAGTATCATTTCTTTTTAAATTTTCAATTGCAATAATGCCATTTACCACCAAACCAAAAATGGGATCTTGACTATCAATACTATGTCCGCCTGCAATAACAATACCCGCTTCAGCACAGGTTTTGCGCGCACCTTCCATTACCTTAGCTGCTTCACTCGCAGGAAGCGATGCTAATGGCCAACCCAATACAGCCAAAGCAAATATAGGTTTTCCGCCCATCGCATACACATCACTAATGGCATTGGCTGCTGCAA
>Ga0209355_1000567_pt1 | contig 22018 bp, 27 predicted proteins | sample LauGreSBDMM110SN_3_FD_187563 | JGI IMG/M metagenome (GOLD analysis project Ga0209355, IMG submission 187563) | Freshwater lake microbial communities from Lake Michigan, USA - Sp13.BD.MM110.SN (SPAdes) (version 2) | ecosystem: Environmental > Aquatic > Freshwater > Lake | place: Lake Michigan... | reverse complement strand
AGAGGTCGTCCCCGAAAGACGAAAGCGTTGTGTGATGAGAGTGATGTGTTGTTAGAGGTGGAGTTGTTAAAGTTAAATGGAGAAATGTATTATAAGACAAATGAGAACGTAATATTAAATATGGAAATGGAAATCTTAGGAATATTGTTAAACGGGGAGATATTAAGTCAAAGTATTAAGTGAAGTGTAATTTTTCGTCAAGTGTGAGAGCGTTCCACATGAGCGAAATTTCTTTAATAATTTGTGCGTGTGTAGGTTTAAAGTGTAAATTGTGAGTACAAACGAAGTTATTATTAAAAAGACAAGAGCGAACGTGTGGAGTAAAAGTTTGAGTGAAGTTATTAAACGGCGAAGAGTGTTTAGATTTTGGGAAAGTGTCAGAATTAAATGCAAGTATTTTCGATTCAAGAAAAGCAATGCGCAAAACGAGTGCTTCAATAGTTAAAACCATACAATAAAAGAAGAATAAAGAAAAAAAATGAAAAAAAGAAAAACTCAATTTTAAAAAAGTATAACACACAAATCTCTCAAAAAAAAATATTTTTTTTGGTATTTTTGAGAGAATTTTATAACATGCGCCCACTAAGTAATAACTCTAATTAACCCCGTTTGCTTCCTTTGCCTTGGCATTCCAAACCTCCTTTTCCTCAACACTAGTGTTTTGCCACAACTCCGCAAGTTGCTTCATGATTTCCGTATTCTTGGGTTTTTCGTCCCCAACACACAACTTTGCCTTAACATCATCCCTGTTGGCGCTGGAGAATAGAATGTACCCATTGGTGCCGCGCTTTTTCTTGGGTTTGTCCTCGTCGTCAGATGAAGTATCGCCCTTGACCTTCTTGACCTTCTTGACAACGACGACATCGGGGTCCTCCAATACTTCGTCGTTAGACTTCTTTGCCTTTGCGCCTTGTTCCTTGAACATCAACGCAAGTTGCTTCTCAAGAATCTCAACACGCGCAACAAGCATCTCAATAGTCATCGAGGCCATAGTGTATTTTGTTATTAACAGCAACATATATAAGTAAAAAAAAAAACAATTCAATTTTATATAAGTATAACAAAACTGAGAGAACTTATAATAACAACTCATAAAAGGTTATATTACCGAATTCCGGTTTGCGCTATAAAAAAATAAAGACTAACACACAAATCTCTCAAAAAAAAATATTTTTTTGGTATTTTTTAAGAAATAGTTTCAAAACATGCGCCCACCAATGACAAGTTCAATTAACCCCGTTTGCTTCCTTTGCCTTGGTATTCCAACCCTCCTTTTCCTCAACACTAGTGTTTTGCCACAACTCCGCAAGTTGCTTCATGATTTCCGTATTCTTGGGTTTTTCGTCCCCAACGCACAACTTTGCCTTAACATCATCCCTGTTGGCGTTGGAGAATAGAATGTACCCATTGGTGCCTCGCTTTTTCTTGGGTTTGTCCTCGTCGTCAGATGAAGTATCGCCCTTGGTCTTCTTTGCCTTCTTCTTGGCCTCCTTCTTGGCCTCCTTGTCGTCCTTTTCCTCCTTCTTGGTCTTGGTCTCTTGCTCCTTGATAAGCAAGGCGTATTGCTTCTCAAGAGTCTCGACGCGCACAACAAGCATCTCAATAGTAATCGACATTAGTGTTGCTAGTTTTTTGTCCTGACTATACATAGCATAAAAAAATACAATTCAATTTTATATAAGTATAACAAAAATGATAGAAATTATAATAACAACTCATATAAGGTTATATTACCGAATTCCGGTTTGCGCTATAAAAAAAATAAAGACAAACATACAAATCTCTCAAAAAATAAAGAAAAAACGTAAAAAAAAATAAAAGGTTGATGAGAGTATGATTAACTAGTGCTAAAAAAAAAAAATAATATAATAATAAAATAAGTAATATCTATAAAATGTCAAAAACAAATATATTAATGAAAGAAGTATTATTAAAATACAAATCACTGGATGCCGATATAATTCATGAACGAAATAAACTAATGAACGATGAAAAATTACACAATGAACTATGTAATATATTGGTCAATGTATGGCAAACACAAGCAATAGTATGTAGTACATCGGGTGTAAATAATAAACAATGCTCTATATTAGATGAGAAACCGAAACACCCGAGTCAATTGCCTTATTTGGTATGGTCAAAGGCGCAATTAAAAGTAAATCAACAAAGAGACACTATAGATTTATTATTATGTGATTTAGTAAAAGCAGTTATTGAAAATGAGGACGCATCAAAAGTTGTCAAGAGAGAAAAAAGACAAACCCAAAATGTAAATATTAAGTCCTTTCTAAGTGCGGTACTAGGCGCTCTAGTAGTAAATATGTTTTATTATTATGACTTCAAAAGAATGACTTCAACGGTCAATGCCGTATTATTTTTATATTTAAAATAAATAATAACACACCCGCAAAGAATACCCCCGACCAACCCAATAAACGAACCAATATAAAATACATCAATAGACGCAGTGATTTGCTGTTCAACCCCAATACTAGAAAATAAATGTTGGCTCTCAGAAATATTCATAAATCTCTCAAACTATAAAAAATAATTTACAAAAAAAATGTAAATTATTTTTAAAAATTCAATTTTATTAATAAAACAAAAATATTTTTAATTACCACTTTTTTTGCTTATACCACTTTTTTTTGTGCTATTAATATTTCTTCTTGTGCTTATAACTTTTCTCCCTTCAAGTTTTCTTCGCATAGTTTTTTTATTACTATAACGAGTCTTTAGATAAGAACGGCTTCCATAATCACGAGCGCGCGTCGAGCGCAAGCGACTCGAAATATGACCTGGTGCTATACGTGTAAAGTATATATCCAATGTGTTCAAAGTGTTGTTATGAATAGGTAGTCTATTAATACCTATTTCGCCATCTTCATCTTGTGGAGCAAAAGTTTTTAGCAATAAAAAACCACCGGGTTTTAATAGTTGATTTATAATAGTATAATTCATATCCTTAAGCGGACAAGTATTAAGAATAATGCCATCATAGACTCCTTTGTGCTTTGCGACAAAATTTATTGCTTGTTCATTATAATCAAGTGCAAATTTATAATCGGCGTAGTAATTGGTTTCATTAACACTATCATCTTGATGACCAAGAGATGTAGTTAAATACTCAATGTCTACATCGTGTCCAAAATTATCGTCTATATAAGTTTCAATATGTTCTACTGTTTTATCAACATGGTCTTTGTCTTTGGGAAGAGTGCTAGATTTTCGTTGGCATAATATTAGAACGCGTAGTGTCATAATAATATAGTGTATTATTATAATAATATATTTTTATCTCTAAAAGAGAACACTAGAAGAATAGTTACTAGTCTAAAAGAAAAAAACACACATGCCTCACAACAAACACAAACCAACTATTTAACATATATGAAAGATAGAGTATTGGCATGCTTTGACTTGACCCTTCCAATAGTGTTCAAGCGCCTCATGTGTAGCCTCATCAAGAAGACGTAAGTCATCTTTTTTCAACCACTCTTGTGGGGGCAGTGGCAACTCAGAAGGATCCGGCGACATAGTCATAATCTCATAATTGTCCACTTCGCACATACGCCGCGCCAAATACCGACACTTACATTTACATTCCCTATACCTCAATCCGTTAGTAGTGTCTAACACATCAATATAATCATACCCTTGAACACTAGGCAGCACCAAGCGCGGTTTTCGGAACATGTGCTGCTCGCAACAATTACATTCATTACAAATGTCCAACTTCTCTTGCCAAGACTTGCCCGCAAAAGCAGTGTAGTCAATTGCGTGGTCAATACAAGGAGTTGGCGCAAGCAAAGACATAATAGCGTTTGACATGTTAGAGTAAAATAATTAAAACAATAAGAAATCAATTTTAAATAAGACTAACAGAGAGACTTAGCATATAAATTTTTTGCTACCGAATTAAGGTTTTATTACCGAATTCCGCTTTGCTATAAATGCTATAAATATTATGTACAATAGATTATAATATTTATTGTAATAGCGGTGCGCAATGGATGAGGGATGGGGAGGGGGTGGGTTCGCGACTACACATTTCCTCTTCTTATCCCTCCCTTTTTAAATCCCTCAATAAATCAGTCCCAGTCCCCCCATAACCCAATCTACTACGCTTATCTCTCAAACTAAAATAAAAATATTCCATAATTTATTTAAAAAAACAACACTTTACTAATTATATACCATACTAATTATAATGTATAAATTAATACTTCTATTTTTAACATTAAAACAAATCCATACAATAAAAATCCCTACAAAATATTATTACAATTCACGCATTCATAATCTCGGCAATATAGGACTAGGTGGACAACTTCATTCTTTATTAGCACCTTACGCTACAACACTAATAGACAATAAATGTTATAATTCAGTAAATATACGCCAATTAATTCTCTCAAAATACAATCAAGATTTTTATAAAAAACATGAAAAATTACCAAAACTAATAGATTTATGTTGCGGAACTGGAACGTCTACGGCACCCAACCAATTAGGTATAGATACAAGTAAAGCAATGATAAGCAAAGCGCTAATAAGCCAAGCAAAAATAAATAACCAGCAATCTCTCAAAACACGCACACATACACAATTTATAATAGGCAACGCAGAAAACTACGGACGCGAAGACGAATATGACACAGCAACACTAATGTTTGCTTTCCATGAAATGCCCAATTATGCGCACCATAAAATAATAAAAAACGCAAAAAAAATAACAAAACATGACATAATAATAGTAGACATTAGTCCAAACTATAGTCCATCTAAATTAATGTTATCTGGCGAACCGTACTTATTAAATTATAAAACCACAATACATAAACTATTAACGCAACACCAATTTTCATATTTGGAATATATACCAAATCATGTAGGACTATGGTATTTTAGTCATAACCAAGACCCAAAAATAAACTTAACACAATTATTCAAGAAATAATCTCTCTAAATAAATAAAAATATTCCATATTTTTATTATTAAATACCAACTATCCCTAAGAACAAAATATTTTATTGGAGATTTAGCACATTAATATTATTATTATTATCTATTAATAATATTATCTAACACTAATATAAATAGTAACTAGAAGAAATAAACGTAAGTCAAAAACTCTAAAAACAAAAGGTAAAAAATCAAAACACGTTATTATTAGGGCGTTGCGCAATAAATTTTTTCGCGGAGGTGGCGTAAGTGAATGGGACGATGGCATCGATACTCGCTGGGGAAGCGTGCCGCCCAACATTATCCAAACGCGACGCGATTTCGAGAAAGTGTCGACAGATTTTTATGAGGACCATCGTTATCACATTAGTGCGCTACCTGAGTTATATTCTATTTATATATACGCACACGGCATTACTTTTCTAGTCATCGAACTCAACATCAAACTCAACATCAAAGACGACGTACCAATCGCCGTCCCAGACAAATATAATACATTACATGGTGACTTGTTTAAGTATGAGCAAGAACAAGATAGTTATAAACCGGGCACATTAATTAGAGTTAGTAGAATGTTTGGACCTTCAAGACCTAAAAGAACAATAAAAAAAACGAAAGATGAAATGGATAAGCTGAGGAGTAATACATCCGATGTAAATACTTTTTTACTCTCTGCTGTTATAATGTTAATAAAACTAATTACTTATTTAACTCAAGAAGTTATAAATTATTTAGAAACAAACAAAAGTGAGTTAGGTGATTTAGTTTCAACTTTTGAAGACACACTAACTAAATTAAAGAAAGTATCTGAATCAATAACTAGTTCATTCAAAATGACCCTTCTTCAAATAAATTATCCAATCATTGAACCTGGGTGCGATTTTAGTGGGTTCAGAGCATTATTTGATGACTATATTGATATTTTAAATCTCCAGCGCCAAGAAATCCTAAAAATTAGCGAAGATATGGAAATAATTTATGTCCCCTCGAAAAGGGAGGTTATTAATAAAAAATCTTTACCGATAGGATTTTTTCAAAAACTCGAATATAATATACGCACATATTAACAAAACTATTCCTCACATTTTACAACCTAAACAAGAAACAATCCAATACACATCAAAGCAACTACAAACCAAAATCCTCCAATAAGATCACCAATCATATAAAGAAGTCCCAAAATGATTGGAACATAAAGCACAACAATAGCGCCAAGAAATGCTCCAGGAAGACACAAAGATAGCAAGAGCAGTATAAGAATCAACATGAACCAAAGACTCATAACTGGAGTCATACCTTGACTTATAATTTATTTCAACAACATTAAAAAATATGTTTTCAGCAAATCAATTTTTTTTAAGCAAATCAATTTTTTTAAACCTTATAATTTACAAATTATAAAGAAATAAGCACATTAAACCAAAAAGTAGCCACATATCTTGAGGAATGAACGAGAGCATATAAAACGCAAAAATAACAAGTGGACAATAAAAGATTGTAATCGCAACACTAAAAGCATTAGGAATAACATTAGAGCACAACAAGAGGACAACAATTGTCATAACCCAAATAGTAGTAAACATTGAATTCATTTGGCTAACAGCACAATTAAAAAGTTTTAATAAGTAAATCAATTTTTTTTCACAAAACCCAAATAACTAAAATAAAATATATATAAAACCTACTTAAAGAAACAGCACGTTATATAGTATAACAAAAAAAACAAAAAAAACAAAAAAAACATTTTTTATTCTGCTCTCATAGCTCAGTTGGTCAGAGCGTTGGTCTTATGAGCCAAAGGTCGGCAGTTCGAACCTGCCTGGGAGCATTTCTTTTTTTTAGCTCTTGTAGTGTAGTTGGTCATCACTGAGGACTTTGAATCCTCCAACCCCAGTTCGAATCTGGGCAAGAGCTATTTTTTGTGCTGGGATGCCCGAGTCAGGTCTAAGGGGGGCGACTTAAGATCGTCTGGCTACGGCCGCGCGGGTTCGAATCCCGCTCCCAGCATTTTTTATTGCTCCGTTAGCTCAGTTGGTCAGAGCATACGGCTGTTAACCGTGAGGTCACTGGTTCGAACCCAGTACGGAGCGTTAAATAAAAAAACAAAAGAACAAAAATAATATGTATATTATTTTTACATATTATTTTTCAACATTAAAAATAATAACATAAAAATAAAAACAATATAAAGACATAGCAATATTATTACAATAACATAATGTTATTACAATAACATAAAGTTATTAACTTTTTTATAAGTCCCTGTGACGTAATTGGATAACGTGCCAGACTTCTAATCTGGAAATTGCGGGTTCGAGTCCCGTCAGGGATATTTTAATCCTTTATAGGATAAAAAAATTAATATATATGGCATATATATTAATCTTTTAACACACCCCTCCCCTCATCCAACCAAATTCAGCATCCAACAACATCTGCCCACTTCTTGCCAATCATTGATGTCAGTCCAACGCCCCAAATGATTGGGTCATTCTCAAAATCCATAACACTCTCATCATACACATGATCGTCATCTTCTGTATCCGAGCAAATCATCCCGGCAAACATGTTATGGCTTTTAAGATCAACACTTGGAGGAGCAAATTTTACAGATTTCGCAAATACAGGCACTGCTTTCTTGGCAGAACCCCCGCCAAACTGACAATGCTTGATAGTATGTCCCCGATATCCGCATCCAACACACTTTATGTTGAGCAAGAAAGGGCAAATAACATTGGACGCAGAATCGCGAACATTGTGAGTGTTGTATCCAGGTTTGGAAGCATCAAAGCAGAATTTGCAGAACATTGTTCTTTTGCTCCTTTATAAGTGTTTGTGAAGACTATAACACAACAAATAAATATAGCAAATCAATTTTTTTAAAGTATAACAAAAAAAAACAATAAAAAAAGAAAATAAAGACGTAGTTAATTTATTTTATTTTATTTTATTTTGTTTTGTTTTGTTTTGTTTTATTTTATTTTTATTTTATTTTATTTTATTTTATTTTATTTTATTTTATTTTATTTTTGTTTTATTTTATTTTATTTTATTTTTGTTTTGTTTTATTTTATTTTGTTTTTTAATTTCCACTTGAACCAAAACCATCACAATTCCTATTATTCTTTTTACCAAGGTTATGAAAAGCATCAACAATATGAACTTTCATTGGTTTTCCAATATCCGGAGGACATAACTGCATATATCTATTTCCTTTTTCAAAATTAAAATTACTTTTTGTATCAATAATATCAAAGCATCCCTTAATATTACCCCTATAACCAGAATCAATAATTCCAACATTATTGGAAAGTCGTAAAGGAGTTTTAATAGGCGTGCTAGATCTTACATATAAATAATATCCAACAAATCTTCCTTGATAAGTCATAGAACAAGAAATATTATGGTCTAACATATATTTATTAATATGCGTACACTCAATATTTTCTGGACAAAATAAATCAAACCCCGAATTATAACAATAACTAATAGCATCAGCACCCTCAGCACCCTGATCACTCATATCTTTTTTTTTACAGCACTCCAAATATTTATCAACTAGTTCATTATTGTTTTTTGAAGATTCTTTATACATATTTTTTAATTCAACATTTACATCCCCTTCATCACTATCATGAATATACATATATAAGTTATAATAATCCCCAATAGCATCACCGTCTAAAGCATCATTCTCACAATCAGAAGAAACATGTTTAGCATCAATAGTTTGAAGATTACGCATAAAATACGAATAAATAAGATTCGAAATAACAGACCCCATAGCAATAAATAATTATAATTTAATTTTTTAAATATTAATCAATTTTTTTTTAAATTACTTCTTAAAATTGATATAAAATTGATATAAAATAAAAATATTTATAATTCAAATAGCAATGATTTATTCACATACATTATCAAATAGCGACGGAGCATTTATTAATAGTGCGTTTAATGAGGCGCTAAAGTCTCCTGTTCTTATGAGACATGGTGCTGTAGCAGTGGCGCACGGAAAAATAATGGGTCGCGGTCATAATCACTATAGAACTCATTCAAAAGACAACTTTATTGCTAATAGTTGTACTTGTCACGCAGAAATTGCTTCATTAAGAAACATGTTTCATAGTTGTGGAACAAATACATATGGAAAACAAAGTAATTCGATAAAAGTCGAACACTAAATCTTCAAATCATGAAAATTCAAGAGATCTAATTAATATAAAAAAATTATATAAAAAAACAACAATATATGTCGTGCGTTGCGATAATAATTTAAAACTACAAGATTCAGCACCTTGTCAAAGTTGTTTAACTACGCTATTGGAACTCAATATTAAACGTATTGTTTTCAGTTATAAAGACAATACATTTATAAGTTGTAATCCAAAAGAATTAACAATAAATCATATTAGTGCTGGAAATAATTTCATTAAAAGACTACAAACAAATATTACTACAAATAATACAAAAACAATTAAAAATAAAAACAAGACAAATAAAAACAAAAATATGACAATTAGCATGCAATAACTTTAGCATCTGGAGGATTATGTAAATTACAGGCAGCTATTTTTTTAAATAAAGAACTATCACTATAATACAAACTATAAGATGAAGTAATTCCACTTATTAAATTACTAGTTTTTACACTATTATTACATTTAATCAAGCGATCAATTCTAGAAGAAGAACTCAAATTTCTATTTACTGGAGTACTATAATTACAAGTTTTTTTAACTAAGTTATTACTTATTTCTTTAACATAATCAGTTATTAAACTACATTTAGCTTTTAAATTTACAATGTAGAGAGATTGAACACGATTATCACTTCTCAAATGTTTATTAAGCGAACCACTAATGTCAAGTAATGCTCTATTATTTCTTTTATAGCAGGCTGCGGAATTATTAACATCACATTTACTATTTAAATAACCTCTACTGGTTTTTACACTCACATTAGTGTTTCTAGTACCATAAGAAGTGTTTTCAGAAACACTACTAAATGGATCATGTGAAATTATACTATTAGGATTACCTATATAACTATGATTAGTATTACCATTTAATGAAAATTGTTTATTGGACGACACCTTATTAAATTTATTAGCATGTTTTTTTTTTAACATTGATCCTCCCGAACCAAGATATTTATTATAATTAATATTGGCACAATTATTCTTGACACAATAAGACATATTATATATTATTAATATAATAAACAAATAAACAAATCAAATAAACAAATCAAATAAACAAATCAAATAAAAAAATTGATATAAGTTAACAAAATATTTTGCTAAGTTATAAAAACAACTGTATTTAATAAGAATGTCAGAAACAAAAAATAATCAATCATATGCTTCGATCACGCTAAATGTATGTAATTACAATAATACTAATGATAAATTAAAAAAATTAAAAACATTAAAAACATCAGACAATTATTTAAAAAATGGATATTCGCTAATTAAAAGAAATCCAACTACAAAAAAAATAGAAATAACATATTCAAATAACTATGAATCAAAAAAGAAAGAATTAGAGCAACAAAATTACAATACACTATTAGCATCAATGATTAATAATTGGAACAATTATAGAGATGAATTAAACAATCTCTTAGGAGACATTTCTCCTTATTATAATTATAGAGAAATACTACAAAAAATGATAGATGAAGACAACTACATTTTAGAAGAATTACATAAACACAAACATAAGCAAAACAATGATATTAATAATGATAATGACAGTGATTATGCTTCTGAAAATGAAGACCTAAAATATTTATTATATTAAAGTTATCATAAATTAATAGATACACAAGTATCGCTTATATACATTAAGAAACATACTTGATGTTTATGTTTTAAAAGGCAACACAATTTTATTACCCAACCCTATTTGGAACGCCTTGTGCCGAAACTTACGAGCAACCTCTTTCTAATAGAAACTGATTTCTTGGCGCCGTTAATTTTTCGGTTGTAGCGTATTCGTCTAGCAGAATATTTTTGTAATTTTGTTTTTTTTTTGGTAAATTTTCTTTTTTTAGGGTTGGAACCACCCTTTGCTAAGCATTTTGTTTTAATTGATCGCCTCTCCAAACAATCATAATCAGTGCTCATACCATCGGGGCTCATACCATCGGGATTATAGGGATGATTATAGTCGACATCATTGGGGTCAGTACTTGGTCGCTTACATATCGGTTGTATGGGACCAGCTTGTGAGGGAGGGCGCGAAGCAAACTTAAATTGAATACAAACAACTCCGTTCTGTTTTGGGTTTTCTTTATATACCTTAATTTCTACAGCATTATATTGTTTAAATGTGTTGTCAATTCTTTGGTATCTCTTGATCATATTTGTATACTTATGCATGTGTTCAAATAATTCTTTATTTATTGTAGGAGTCATAATTATGTTTTTTTGTAGTTTTTGTGTAATTCCCGGGAATTTCATATGAAGATAATAATAATCGTCACACGTTTGAAAGAACCAAAAGTCGTCCGACCGCTTCCATGTCTCATCGTAGCGTATATAGTCATCGTATGTCCCATCCATGAGACTCCACATCTCCAGTTTGTCAGATAAATCAACAAAACCAGGCCACGCTTTGTTTATTTTATGTATTAAACTATTTATTAACGCACCATCTATCCTGTTTGCCTCGGGCATCGGAATATGTCCTATGATTGAGTTTAATCTTCTAGTAACCGTACCGAATACCGTCGTTTTCTCATCCCCCAGTTTCGACAACCTGTCATATTCCGGCACATTTGATAGGTAGGAAAATGGCGTAGCATTATCCACATCTTTAGTCAACTCAGGCAGATTATCAGACGCAGGCATATCTAGTGCATCAAAAACAAACTGTGCCATTATTGGAAACGCGTTCATAGTTGGTCGTACATCATAAAAACTAATAGATAATGCTTTTTTTTCACAAAACTGTATATGCTCATTCAAGTATGCAAATGATTGTTTACGTTTAGTTTTACTAAACTCCAATAATAAATTTGTAGGATTAGCAGGAACACCTAATCGTTCCTTACCTTCAAGTGTGAGAGGCCAAATATTAACATACATTAACTTTTTATTTTCATCTGCACTACTACCAGAAAACATTATAATACTAGATGGAAGTGGTTTTTTTTGAAAGTACTTGTTTATATCGAATATCATGACGGTGTATTGGCGCGACAAAAGCTCACTAACTTTTATGCCATCGTCCGCGATGAGCAATGGAGGTATCCAGTCTTCTTTATATATATCAGGAAGGGGTGGAATTATTGGGGCATCAGTAGTCTCAGTAGACATTTATATAATATAACACAATATATTATTTTTAACAAATTTTAATTCTTTAAATAGCACAATAAATCAAAAAAATCAAACATTTACAAATATTAACACATTAATAATAATAGCCAAAAAATAAGTTATATAAGTCCCAAAAAACAAAAAACAAAAAACAAAAAACAAAAATATAGTTAAATAAATATAAAAATAATACTATTATAAATAATACTATTATAAATAATTATATTATATGAACGTTAATTACATTATAAATTTAACAAATGAATTAGTTAATAACTTACATTCTGATATAAGCGATTCGCAATACACATTTAGACCAATCTATAGCAATTATATATATGAAGATGTTTCGCGTAATAATACTTTCTCGTCATCAAATTTACAAGATTTTATTTACAATAACACAATAAATGATTCATCATTTATTGCAATAGCAACAATAAGTAATGATTATAACAATCCCAGAGCAATAACTATTAGAAATTTATTAAGAACTTTATATATGAATTATTATGAAGAAACCGAAGACAATATATTTGAAACCTTCATTAACAGTACATTTGAAAACAAAACAAAATTTAAAAAAGTAATTTCAGATAGTGAATTAGAAAAATTAAAACCACAAAAATTTAATAAAATTAATGAAACTGAAACAAATATTGAGTGCCCAATATTATATTATAATTTTGAAGAAAACGAAGAAATAATAAAATTACCTTGTAATCACAACTATAATTGCGATGCTATTTTAAAATGGTTATCACAAGAATCAAATACATGCCCAGTTTGTAGGTATGAATTTGATTATAAAGAAATAAATATTGATAATAAAAGACAAAATACAAATACAAATACAAATACAAATACAAATACAAATACAAATACAAATACAAATACAAATACAAATACAAATACAAATACAAATACAAATACAAATACAAATACAAATACAGAACAAGATGTAGAAACTACAAATATGTACAACCTATTTAGCAATGAAGAAATTTTAATGCAAGAAAGTTTATTAAACAGTTATTCAAATAACAGTTATTCAAATATGTAATTTAATGAATTCAAACATTGTTTTATTACATAATAAATTAAAATTCAAAAAGGCAAAATTCTTATTAAATACAACTTCAATACTAATAGACTTTGATTTCAAAAATTTTGTAAAAGCAATAATAAAATCAGCAATATAGTTAGTAGTATTATTTATATTTATATTTTTGATATAAATAATTATAAACATATAAATATTATATACTTCATCAAGTTTTAAGCGCATATTAGGATTGGGATATAAAACTTTTTTATATAATTGAATAAAAAATTCTAAAAATATTTTTATATTTTTAGTCTCATCTATGCTATTTTTTTCTAAAAATATACTACTATTATAATATATATATAAAAAATCTATTGTTAAACTATATAAATCAGTATATGCATAAACAAAATCCAATAAATATTTAACAATTGAACTATATGTTGGGTAATCTATTTTATTATAAAACTGGTAATAAAATTCTTGTAATGCTTTTTTATATTCAATCAATTCGTTGCTATTAAAAAATTCTGTAATTTCCCTATTGTTAACAATTGAATCATACGCATCATTAATAAATAAATCAATATTGTCAATGGTCAATAAGTTGGCAGCCTCATTAGTATTCACAATTGAAGTAAATGTTTCGTTTTTATTATATAAAATAAAACACAAAAATCTTTTTTCAATATTTACATGATAATAATCAAACCTAAAATCAAAAAGAAACTCATTAAGATAGTCAAAATCTATAGTAGTTTTATTTGATTCATAGCACTTAGTTATAAAAAAAGACAATCCAAAATCAATAATAATAGGTTTATTAGTTTTCAAGTTTATTAATATATTATGAATATGTAAATCATTATGAATAATTTTATGTTTATTCAACAAAATTAATGTAGTTAATAAAAAGGCAAAATTATTTAATACACTAATAACATAATTAACATAATTAACATTGCTACTACTATTGCTAGTAATATCAATATGAATATTATAATAATCTTTCAATGATTTATTTTTTATATAATAACTATACATCAAAAAATATTTATTGTGAATATTTTTATGGAACGTATCATAAGTATAATTATCAGAATTAGTATCATTATCAGAATCAGAATCATAATCATTATATTTTAGAACATTAGCAATACTAGTATTGTAGTCTTCAAAAAGAGTATTGCACTTTTTCAAATTTAAATTAGATTTTTCTATAATATCAAATGAAACAATACACGCTTTTATAATTGGACTTACATGATTCTTAAAATTCTTAAATTTTTTTTTTATATAAAGTCCAATATTTTTTTCATTAGTACTGAAAAAATTAATTTCTTGAATTTTTGTAACTGTTTTTTTTGTATTTTTCTTCCCTTTGCAGTCAATACCCGGATGATAAACACACCCATAACTTCCTTCACCTAAAAATTCACTATGACTTTGAAGATCGGATAATAAATTCATAATAATTACTATATTATAATAAGAAATTACTATATTATAATAAGAAATTACTTATAAAAACAAAATCAAAAACAAAATCAAAAACAAAATTAAAAACAAAATCAAAATAATCTAAAATATACAGTTAATATATTTATGACATCTACAAACCCATCACAAACATATTTATATATGTTATATAACGAAGTCAATTATAATCCTTTATGTAAAGAGTACTATAATATATTAACATTAAATAAACAACCGCAAGGAACATTAAAAGAATACACAAAACTTATAAATATAATTATTCCATCAACAAACCAAAATTATAACAAACAATGCTCATATGCTATTTTAAATAGTCTTTTAAATAATACTAATACTAATACTAATACTAATACTAATACTAATACTAATACTAATACTAAATATAGTAATTTTTTAATGTTAGAAGATTTAAATGAATTCACGGAATTTTTAATTAATAATAATTACATAATAGACAACTCTATAACAAAATTATATAAAAATAATTCATTCAAATCTTCTAACTCAAAAAAATTAATATATTCATTCAAAATTACATCATAAAAAAATTGATAAATAATAAATAATAAATAATAAATAATAAATAATAAATAATAAATAATAAATAATAAATAATAAATAATATTATGGAGCACAATTCAATGAATGAACAAGAAGACACTATCGAAAAATTAAAATCAAAAAATAATTCTATTAAAAATTATATTGAATCTTTAGAACCACTATATTACAAAGCATTACAAATTTCTATTAGAGAACTAGAATCATCATTTTCATTAGAAAAATCAGTCGGATACATTAACTATATTAATTCAGTCAATTCCATAAATCATAAAAATACTTAAACTAATAAATCCCAATATTAAAGCAATAATTTTCTGAACATTATATTTTTCATTATATATTAAATATCCCATAATAAATAAAACAATAAAATACACTAAATGCCATATTATATTCAAAACTATTAAACTACCATATGGCAACAACTTGTATATACTAAAACCAAGCAATGTATACATTAGTAATCCAATTCCCAAATAAAAATTATTAATATTTGTAAATTTACTTAAATCAACATTCTTAGTTTCCTTGTTTTTTTCAATTTGTTTAAATAAATATTGAGAAACAATTGAAAAAAAAGTAATTAAAAATAAATACAAATAAAAATATATATCAATTTTCAAGTAAGTATTTTTCATATGAATTATTACATTATAACTATATAATTTAATAATTCAATTCAATTCAATAATAATTTCATAGTAATTATTCTTTACAAGACATGGCAAGCCTGTTTTTAAATGTTTTAAAAGTAATATTATTAGAATCAATCGTCTCATCTTTCATCTCCGTATCCATAACATCTTTCATATTGGTCTCCATAGCAATAATTTTTTCTAGAACAAATATATCATTTTCTAATAAATCTTGAGTGTGTATTTTATAGTTATTATTTTTACAATAATTGTTAAAATCTTCAAAAGTTCCTTTATATTTATACTTATTTGAAACATACTCAATAGACTGATTAGTGTGATTTTTTTTATTGATTCTATTATAGAAAATATTGTTTTCTTTTAACTCATCAAAAGAAGAAATAGCACTGGTTAGATTAGCATAATAAGTTTTAATAAGTTCATAATTGTCATAATTATCTACATATACATTTTTACAATCATAATTAACAACATAAATTCTAGATACAACATCTAAATACAAAAAATCAATGCTATTAGATTTCTTACAATAATAATCAAAAGATGAATTTGAATGGTTATAATTCATTAGCACATCTCCTTTTGGTGTTTTTCGCTTGATATATTTGTGCCCCAATGAATTTAAATAAGTATCATCTAATTTTACATTATTTAATTCATTGAACTCATCCAAATATTCAAAAAAATAAGTATCATATTCATAATAATCCCTATGTGCATTATAATTTTCAACAAATTGATTAATCATTTTTTCATAAACACATATTGAAACAATTAATATAGAAAATAGTAATGAAGTAGAAGTCACAAAGAAAACAATTAATACATCAATAGAGTTATTTATATAATTGTTATGTAAAATTTGTTCATCGCTTAGCAAACTTAATCCAACAGTCAAATCATTACAATTGCTTAACCCAAATGAACTACGTGTATCATTTAAATCTTCAATACACACATTAGGAAACTCATCAGTCATAAAATTAAATAAGAAATACGTAATCATTATTTTTTGTCAATATAATAATACTATTAAGAAATATTTAAATATTAATAATACAAATAATACAAATAATACAAATAATACAAATAATACAAATAATACAAATAATAAAAGCACTACAAATTTATTACTTTATAATAAATGTGCTTTTCAATATCATTACTAAGCGATTATAAAAATAATAATGCTATTACATATAATAACGATCTATTACAAAACATAGCTTCAAATATTCCAGATTCAATAATATATACTGATTATGAAGTAAGCGGAATTAATAAATATATTAAAACTAATACAAGTAGCACAATAATAGAAATAGACGCACAAAATACTATAGCAATAACAAATATAATATCTATTATAGAGTTAATAATGCCAATTAGAGAATTACAAATCGAATATATTTATCATGACAACAGTATGCTATATTGCTCTAAGAAATATTTAAATAATTTAAATAATAATTTACACAGTAAAAGTTCTATAATAAAAACAATAGAAAACAATAAAAAAAATACTAATTACAATAATCTCTATAACACTCTTAAATTATATAAATTATTAAAGTAATTATTAAAGAAATTATTAAAGAAATTATTTTATACCACGTTTTTGTTTTTTACTATGTATTTTTCCATGTTTTTTACTATGTATTTTTCCATGTTTTTTGCTATCTGGACTTTTTTTTGGAATAATATGAGGAACGTACTGAGGAACGTGAGGCAATTCCTTTTTGTCAAACTCAAATAACTTAGAAGTAATCCCCCTAGAAACTTTATGTTTTCCTGTATAAAGTTTTTTAGTTTCATTTAGATTTCTAGTTTTAAACTTCATAATTTTGCTTGGTTCAGTGTCCTTTTTTTTTAATTCGTTCAAATCATATTTTAGCAAATCAAATATAGAGTTATGACTCTTTGGCAGAATATTCATAAATTTTTGTAATGAGTCTTCAACATGATATTGATTACCATTATTAATAAAATTGGCTATTACTTGTTTATTTTTGCCTCGTTCAGAATCATAGTCAATATTAGATTCTACAAAGTTTTTTAATCCATTCGCATTTTCTAAATATCTTTTATTGATTACAAATTTTGAAGACATTGTTACTTAATATATTACAATAAAATATATTAATTACAAATTTTACATAACAATAAAAAAGTATTAAATATATATAATGAAACATACATTAAAAAATAGTAAATCAACATTTATAAAAAAAAAATTGACTATTAATAACAAATCAAAGTATAATTATAACAATTATAAAGATAATTATACTAAACATAATAATATGTTAGGAGGAAGCAACATTATAAATTTCATAAAACTTCTTGAAGAACTTTCAAAAATTGTGAAAAATAAAGGAGACGTTTTTAAAGCATCAGCATATAATAAGGCAATAAGCGAACTAAAAAAATATACAGCAGCCTCAAACAGTGTAGAAATAACTTCAGCACAAGAGTTTAAAAAATTAAAATTACCTAAAATAGGAGAAAAAATTATAAAAAAATTTGATGAATTTTTAATTAGCGGGACACTTGAAGAAGTCGAAAAAGAAAAAAATAATCCAATAAACACATTTGCTAATATATATGGAATCGGTCCAGTTAAAGCAAAAGAATTAGTAGAGTCAAAAAATATTTCAACATTGGAAGAACTTAAACTAAGAGAAAATGAATTACAAGAAAATAAATTACCATTATTAAATAGCAAGCAACAAATAGGTCTAAAATATTACAATGATTTATTACAAAGAATTCCCCGCGAAGAAATAGAAGAGTTCAAAATATTACTCGAAACCAATTTCAAAGAAACAATAACAGAAAATAATGAAGGGCAACAAAATCATAAATTTGAAATAGTTGGAAGTTATAGGCGCGCTAAACAAGATTCAGGAGACATTGATGTAATAATCACTTCCTATAACAATAACAAAATAGTATTCGAAAATTTCATAAAAAAATTACAAACAAAAAAAGTCTTATTAGAAATTTTATCAAAAGGAGAAACCAAAAGTTTAACAATAGGCAAATTAACCAATACAACAGCAAGACCACGACGTATAGATTTCCTATACGCACCACCACAAGACTATCCCTTCGCATTATTATATTTCACAGGATCAAAAGAATTTAATACGGCAATGAGACAACACGCATTAAATGTAGATTTAACATTAAGCGAACACGGATTCTATAAATTATTAAAAAAATCAAATCAAACAAAAGAATCAAATCAAACAAAAGACACAAAAATAAAACAAGAAAAAGTAGAAAATATAGTATTTAAAACAGAAAAAGACATATTTGATTTCTTACATATGGAATATAAAGAACCACAAGACCGCATTAACGAACAGTCAGTTATTTTAACCTTACCATTAGAAGAAATTAAAAATAAAATACAAGCACAAGAACCAATACCAGAACCAATAAAAGAACCAATAAAAGAACCAATAAAAGAACCAATAAAAGAACCAATAAAAGAACCAATACCAGAACCAATACCAGAACCAATAAAAGAAACAACACCAGAACCAATACCAGAAACAACACCAGAACCAATACCAAAACCAATACCAGAACCAATACCAGAACCAATACCAAAACCAATACCAGAACCAATACCAGAACCAATACCAGAAACAATACCAGAACCAATACCAGAACCAATACCAAAACCAATACCAAAACCAACAAAAAAACCCAATAAAAAAGAAACATTAAAAATAAAAGTTCCTATAGCAACAGCAAAGACATTAAAAAAATATACCAAAAAAATCAAGAGCACGATTTTAGAAAATCTAAATAAATTCAAAACACAAGGCATATCATTTTTAGAAATGCTATCATTAGAAGAATTAACATTAATGTTACAAGAAGCAATAGACAATTACTACATATCAGATTTAAAAGAAAAGAGTCTATTAACAGATAACGAATACGATATATTACGCGAACACATACTAAAAAAAGACCCCACAAATGTTATTGCCAACGATCAACAAACACAAATAAAAGACAATACTTCAAAAGTAAAACTCCCATATGAAATGTGGTCAATGGACAAAATAAAACCAGATACAAACGCATTAACTAAATTCAAAGAAAAATTCAAAGGTCCATATGTAATTTCAGCAAAAGTAGATGGCGTAAGTGCTCTATATAGCACCGAGTCAGGAACACCAAATTTATACAAAAAAGGCGATGGAAAATACGGATTCTTAATTAATCACATAATTCCATATTTAAAATTACCAACACAAGAAAACATAACATTAAGAGGCGAATTAATAATAAAAGAAGAAACATTTGAACTAAAATATAAAGACAAATTCGCAAATTCGCGTAATTTTATATCCGGAATAGTCAATCGCAAAAAATTAACACAAGTAGAAAAAGAAATATTAAAAGACATAGATTTTGTAGCCTATGAAGTAATAATGCCCCAAGATTTAAAACCATCAGAACAATATAATAAATTAGTAGAACTAAATACAATAACAGTTAAAAATATTCAAGCAATCACATATTCAGAACTAACTAACGAATATTTGTCCAATAAATTACTTGATTTCAGAGCCAATTATGAGTATACAATTGATGGCATAATTTGTATTGATGACAATTTACATCCACGCGAAAGCAAAAATCCAGAACACGCATTTGCGTTCAAAATGGTTTTAACAGACCAAGTTTTAGAAGCGAAAGTATTAGATGTTTTGTGGGCAGCATCAAAAGACGGACTATTGAAACCACGCGTTCAATTTGAACCAGTCCAAATAGGAGGTGTAACTATTACGTATGCTACGGGTATTAATGCCCGATTTATTGTGGACAATAATATTGGATTAGGTGCGTTAGTTCGTCTAACAAGAAGTGGAAATGTAATACCAAAAATTACAGAAGTAATAGTCCCAGCACAAAAACCAATATTGCCAAATGTTAATGAATATGAATATATATGGAACGAAACAAACGTAGACTTTATATTAACAAATGTAAAAGCAGACCCAAGAGTGGAAGTTAAAGCGCTAACTAAATTCTTTAAAGAATTAGAAGTAGATGGATTAGGCGAAGCAAATGTTGAAAAAATAATTGCTAGTGGGGCAAATTCAATTCCAAAAATAATTAACGCATCAATAGAAGATTTAATGAAAGTAGAAGGTTTCAAAGAAAAAATGGCAACTAAAATTAATAAATCAATTGCTAAACAATTGGCAAAAGCAAGTATTGCTAAAATAGCGGGCGCATCTAATATATTTGGACGTGGATTCGGTGAAAAATCAATAAGTCAAATTTTAAAAGTTGAACCAACAATTTTAACATCTCAAGAGTCAACACAAGAAAAAATAGAAAAAGTAAAAGCAATAGAAGGATTTGCCGAAAAAACCGCAACACAATTTGTAAAAGCAATACCAGAATTCAATGAATTATTAATGTCAATAAAACCTGTAAAAGAAGAACCCCGAGAAGAACCCCAAAAAGAACCCCAAAAAGAACCCCAAAAAGAAACCAAAGAAACCAAAGAAACCAAAGAAACCGAAGAAGAGGAACCCCTTCAAGAACATATTTTAAACAATAAAATAATTGTATTTTCCGATTTTGAAAAATCATCAAAATATACAAAAAAAGAATTAGAAAATATACTCTTAAAATACGGAGTGCTAATAGAAGGAAATATTACTAAGAACACAAATATTTTAGTCACAGGAAATAATTCAAGCAAATCAACAAAGACTGAAAAAGCAAAAAAAATTGGAACAATAGAAATAATAACCTTAGACAATTTCTTAGAAAAATATTCAATTAACTAATTAAATCAAAACTATTAAATCAAAACTATTAAATCAAAACTATTAAATCAAAACTATTAAATCAAAACTATTAAATCAAAACTATTAAATCAAAACTATTAAATCAAAACTATTAAATCAAAACTA
>Ga0209355_1000563_pt1 | contig 22083 bp, 21 predicted proteins | sample LauGreSBDMM110SN_3_FD_187563 | JGI IMG/M metagenome (GOLD analysis project Ga0209355, IMG submission 187563) | Freshwater lake microbial communities from Lake Michigan, USA - Sp13.BD.MM110.SN (SPAdes) (version 2) | ecosystem: Environmental > Aquatic > Freshwater > Lake | place: Lake Michigan... | reverse complement strand
ATTCCGGGTATTTATTCCGGGTATTTATTCGGGTTATTTATTCGGGTTATTTTAACCGTTTAAGTGTGCGAGTTAATTTCCGACGTCGTGTTTTATTACTTCGTTTTTTAATAAAATTAAATATGTCGGTCTTTTGCTCCTGTATCATCATAATTATATTCTGATAAAAATTTCGGAATTTGGGTTTCATTTTTAAAAGGTCGTCTATACAAACCCACATAATCTCCTCCTTCTCGAATATCCTATACGATTTTATTACTTTTGGGTCCAGTTTTTTCTGTAAAAAACGCTGGTTATTGTTATAATAATAAGGCAATAAAGGTTCATACTTATATGGCAAAATATGGGTTCTATACATCCCGAATTTCTTATTCGGATTCACATAATCTATATTATAAGTTCCGGATTTTTTTATCATTTGTTTAATATCATTACTTGAACCTATAAAACCGGTTAGTTCCTCGGTTCCTTCGCGAATTGACGTTTCCAACAACGTTTCGTTATTATCCGTTCCACCTCCAAAATCTGCCCATCCAGGACTCGTATCTTCATATTTATTTTCCTTTCCAAATAAAAAATACAGTTTGTTATTATGAATCGCGGTAGGCAATAATCCAGCACCCATAATTATATATTATACTATTATTTAAAAATAAATCTGTATTTATCCAAATGTCTATATATAAAATTCGCGATTGGATAAATTTAGATAATCTTATTTGGTATTGGTTATCCAGCAATCCGAACGCAATTTATCTTTTGGAACAAAACAAACATAAAATTAATTGGAACATGCTTTCCAGTAATCCGAACGCAATACACTTATTAGAAAACAACCCAAATAAAATAGATTGGTTTTACTTATCTCAAAATACAAACGCGTTGACATTATTAGAACAAAACCAAACACTTATTAATTGGTCTTTAGTTTCTGAAAACCCTTGCGCATTACCACTACTAAAACAAAGACCCGATAAAATAGATTGGGTTCTATTATCTAATAATCACAATCCAGAAGTCATACCTTTATTGGAAAAAAACACGGACAAGATTAATTGGGTTTGGTTATCACGCAATCCGGGAGCAATACGGTTATTGGAACTCAACCCCGATAAAATCCATTGGGACAGTTTATCTGGAAATCCGGCAGCAATACACTTATTGGAACTCAACTCCGATAAAATTAATTGGGGCAGTTTATCTGGAAATCCGGCAGCAATACACTTATTGGAACTCAACCCCGATAAAATTAATTGGGGCAGTTTATCTGGAAATCCGGGAGCAATACACTTATTGGAACTCAACCCCGATAAAATCGATTGGAATAACCTTGCCGAAAACCCCAACGGCGTGCCTTTATTAAACACCCATTATCCTTTTGACAATATTAAACACTTATACAAATTATCGTCCAACCCAAACATATTCACGACTAATTACGAGTTTCTTAAAAAACGACTGGTTGATACCGGCATTGCTGAAGGGGTCGTTATGAACCGGTTTAATCCTAAAAATATCGGTAAATTCGTAGACTGGGGATACGACGAATTCGAGAATATAGGTTGATGCCTCGTATCATTTATATTTTATAAAACGACTTAATGACTTTTTATATGTGTATACATCTAAATACACATATAAAAAATGATTATTCCAAGCGATGAACAAATGCAGATTATAAATAATATAAAATCAGGATATAACGGAAATGTCGACGCGGTTGCCGGTTCTGGTAAAACAACCACCGTTCTGTCATTATCTCATCACAATAACACCAAACATATTATTCAAGTAACTTATAATTCCGAATTAAAACGAGAAGTTAACGAAAAAAAAATAAAATATAGCGAAATCATGTTTTTAGATAAATTGAGTATTTATACGTATCACTCACTCGCGTTTAAATATTACTCTGAAGACGCAAAAACAGATATGGGTATTTATAAAATAGTCAATGAAAACTTACCCCCCAAATGTAAACTACCCATTATAGATATATTGGTATGCGACGAAATCCAAGATATGAACGATTTATATTACCAATTCATTCATAAAGTATTGAGGGATATACACAAACAAGTCCAAATACTTATTTTGGGAGATAAATACCAAGGACTTTACGAATTCAAGGGTGCCGATACACGATACTTAACTCTCGGAACCAATTTGTGGGACTGTTCTCCCTACGAATTCAAAAATATGAATCTGAATACCTCTTACAGAGTCACCAAACAAATAGCACAATTTGTCAACAAAGTCATGCTCGGTGAAGAACGAATACACGCTATCAAAGATGGACCCAAAGTATTATACATTAAACGCCAAGACTGTTTCCAAGTTTTTAAAACTATCGGGCGAAAAATTATTTCAATGATTGAATCCGGATACGCCAAACCCGACGACATATTCGTTTTAACTGCGTCTGTTAAATCCAAATTCTTTAAAAAAATAGAAAACATGTTAGTCGAAAATAATATCCCGTGCTATGTTCCGATGAGCGAAAACAGCGCCATTACAAACGATGTCGTCAAAAATAAAGTTATATTCTCGTCCTTTCACCAATCTAAAGGAAGAGAACGAAAAGTAACCGTCGTTTACGGTTTCGATAAAAGTTATTTCGATTTTTATAGTCGCGATGTCCCCACCCATATTTGTCCTTCGACCCTTTATGTTGCGGCTACACGCGCAACCGAAACATTAATCGTTATTGAATCTTCCGAAACACTTCCCTTTCTAAAATATAATCATTCCGAATTGTGTAATTGCGATTTCGTCGAGTTTGAAGGGGTCCCGTTAGGATTAGATTCCAACGATATATTTAATTCACCGCCGAACTCTCCAGACAACATCGGAACCATCCATAAAACATCACCGACCGATTTAATCAAATTCTTAAATGAAAATACATTAATTCAAATCGCGAAAATTATGGAGGACCACTTATACATAACCGACGAATTATCTTACCCATTAAATATCGTTAACAACGAAAATTACACACATTCTAATTATCACGGCGTTCAGTTAGCCGAAGAAGTGTTCGATATTAACGGATTAGTTATTCCTTCTTTATACGAAGAGAGAAATAGTGAACATAAGACAAATACCATTAAAGAATATGTTAAACACAAAATGAAATCTTCCAGTCCTTTTTATAAATCCAAAGTATCCAATATTGATTTTAAAAACACAACATTAGAAGACCAATTGTTGTTGACAAACATCTATAAATCTTTAAGGGAACAATTATTATTCAAAGTTGCTCAAATACAAAATTATACCTGGTTATCCCAAACAAACATCGACTCCATTTTTTTAAATATGGATAAACATATCGAAGACCCAACCAAACTCAAATATGAATTCACCATCATATCCAACCAATTCCATACGAAAAAAGAAAAAGAACACGAAACTCAAATTTACAGTTTAATCGACGAGTTTATCGAAACACACATGGGCGTTAATTTCGGGAAAATTCGGTTTGAAGCAATCGTTGATGCTTTATCCGATACAACCATATGGGAATTTAAATGTGTTGAAGAAATAACCCCCGAACATAGATTACAATTACTTATTTATGCTTGGTTATGGAAAATGACGCATACTCAAGAAACCAAAATATTTAAATTGATGAATATCCGCACCGGAGAAGTCCAAACATTAGATGCTTACTCTTCTTTATTAGATGACATCATATTATTGATTATACGCGCAAAATTCCAAAAACTTATCGTAAAAACAGACGAAGAATTTATTGAAAACTGTAAACAACTCATTTCACATTCTTCAGATGAGGTTGAGGTTGAGGTTGAGGTTGAGGACTCAGAAACAGATGACGACGACCCAAATGATTCTGATTATGTTTATGAAGGAACCGATGACGAAGACGATTTAGAATTTATGCGTTTTTAGGGTCTTTCTTCTTCTTTCTCTCTTTACAATAAATTTCTAAATACCCTTTTGGGTTTTCATTTTAGACATTTATAAATGTCCTTTTTTGAATAGGGACGCTGGACTTTGAAATTTTTTAATCTTGGGACTGACTGAAAACTTAAGGTGTGGGTCTTTAGTTTTATTTATTTATTTTGTTATGATAATTTTAAAAAACGGTCTGTATATTCAAATTTGGCGGTCCGTGGAGATTTTGGAGATTTATTTTAAATATAAATAATGGTAATTAAAAATCTCCAAAAATCTCCAAAATATTATTGCTACCATCTCCCATATAATAAATATGGGGGTGTGGTTGGTTTATAAAACCATAAATTTAAAATGGTAATTAAAATCTCCAAAATTTCCAAATGTCTTATCTCTTTATAAAAATTAAGGTGAAGTATTATTTTTTTGTTATGATAAGCACACTACCATGTTATAATGAAAAACAAATTTAAAGATATTACTGTTTATTTATGTATACAAATGGAAACTAATACTAATACTCGTGCGACAAAAATACCCAAAGAATTTACTTGTGAATCTTGTGAGTTTAAATGCTTTAAAAAGGGAGATTGGAGTAGACACATATTGACAAACAAACATATAAATTCTACAAAAATTATAAATACAGATACCCGTGTCTTTGAGTGTACAAAATGTAATAACTCATATAAATATAATTCAGGACTTTCAAGACATTATAAAACATGTTCCCCGCCACAAAATATTGAAACAACCGAACAGATTTTAATAAAAGAAAATAAAGAACTCAAGGAACTTATAGTTAAACAAACCACCGTTAATCTTAAATTATTAGATTATTTACAAAACAAATATGATTACCAAAGTGTTGACATAGATGTCGACAAATATGCCGACAAAGAACAATAGTCCTTCTTCTTTCTCTCTTTACAATAAAATTCCAAATACCCTTTTGGGTTTTCATTTTAGACATTTATAAATGTCCTTTTTTGAATAGGGACGCTGGACTTTGAAATTTTTTAATCTTGGGACTGACTGAAAACTTAAGGTGTGGGTCTTTATTTTTATTTATTATTTTGTTATGCTATTTTTTGTAAAATGCCTTTAAATATTGAAAAATTAATTTAAAGACATTTCGATTTATTTATACAAATGGAAACCAATGATTATAAAATCTCCCAAAAAATCTCCAAAAAATTTTATTGTGAAACGTGCGACTATACTACAGGTAAACCTAGTGAATGGACTAAACATTTATTGACACGTAAACATATAAATGGTAATAAAAAATCTCCAACTATAACCCCTTCTGACAACCCTAATGAACCTTTTAAGTGTAAAAAATGTAATAATTCATATAAATATAATACCGGACTTTCAAGACATTCTAAAACGTGTAGTAAGGACGAAATAAAGGTAGACCTCATTTTAGAAATAATGAAAGAAAATAAAGAACTCAAGCAACTTATAATAGGTCAAAACAATACAATCATTGAGTTATCAAAACAACAAAACAACGCAATGGTTGAATTATCAAAACAACAAAACAGCGCAATTATTGAATTGTCGCGGAATATTCAACCCATACAACACATCACACAAAACACTCACAATAAGACGTTTCATTTAAATGTATTTTTAAATGAAACGTGTAAGGACGCAATCAACATAACCGATTTTGTGAATTCAATTAAAATCGAGTTAAAAGAATTCGAACATTTTGGTAAGGTTGGGTTTGTGAACGGAATCACCCAAATAATGGTTAAGAATATAAAATTATTGACGGAGGAAACGAGACCTCTTCATTGTACCGACCAAAAACGTAAAGTCGTATATGTGAAGGATAATAATGAATGGATAAAAGAGGACTCAGAATACAAGACGGTTCGTAAAGCAATAAAAACAATAGCTCACCTGAATTTTAAAACAGTTTCTGAATTTAAAAAAACGTATCCATACTACGCAGATTACGACTCGAGAGATAATACAAGATACCATTTATTAATGTCGGAAGTGTTGGGGGGTTCTGGTAAGGAAGACCGCGATAATGAGAATAAAATAATAACTAATATTTTAAAGGATATACTCATCAACCGGTATGGTTAAATAAAATAAAATTGAATTAAACAAAGGTCTGTAATATTGTTTATAAACAAAATGGATTTCCAAAAAATGACAAAACAACAACTATTGGTTGAATGTTCCAAACTAAATATTAAAAATTGTAAGTCGTGGAATAAATCAACCCTGATTTATTTAATTACTAATAAACCATCTTTAATAATTAATCCAAATCCACCTATAAACGAGCAGTATAGTCTGCTTTCAATTGAAATTACTAATTTATTATCGAAAGATGATAAGAAAAAACAGGGTATATTTATTACTCCGAAATCAATAATATCAAATGTAATGATGGAAACTCTCAACTATATTAAAAAAGAAAATTTAAAAATTACAACCATATTAGAACCATCGTGTGGAACGTGTGAGATTGTTGGATTTTTAAATAATTCGTTTAATAATGTAGTGATTGATGGTATAGAATTAAACGCGACAATATTTGAAAAAATAAGAGATATAGATTTTCATTCACCAAATATGAATCAAGTTAATTTAATTAACCAAGATTTCGTTGTTTATCCAACCGTAAAAAAATACGATTTAATTGTATCAAATCCTCCATATGTAGTTTGCGACAAATTAATAATTCCATCTGATTATAAATCTTTATGTATTGGAAGAATAAATTTATATTGTATTTTCATAATTCATTCATTACATTTATTGAACGATAACGGGATAGCATCATTTATAATACCATCTAGTTTTATTAATTCACACTATTATTCTCTCGTGCGTAATTATATAAAATCATGCTGTCAAATTGTAAAAATAATAGACTTGAATAATGGGTTTATTGATACTGAACAACCCACCATTTGTTTAATTTTGCGTAAGGGTTGTGGTTCGGATGAATGTTGTGATTATTCGATTAAATTAAATAATAATTATATTTTAACGTTAAATAAAGGTCAAACTACCGAAATATTTAATAATTCAACTACCTTATCTAAACTAGGATTAAGTGTTAAAACCGGAAATATCGTTTGGAATGAGAAAAAAAATATGTTGACGCCAACACAATCAAGCACAACTTCTTTATTAATTTACAACTCTAATATTAGTAAAAATAATACTATAACTATTTTGGATTTTAAACAAAAAGGTAACTCCGATAAACCACAAGAAAAGTTTCAATATATAAACATTCCAGGTTCTTGTGACCCAGTTATAGTTGTGAATCGTGGTAATGGTAATTCAACATATAAATTAAATTATGCTTTGGTGGATATGGACACACCGTTTGTTTGTGAGAACCATTTAAATGTAATATATTCTAAAACAATAAAAAACAAAACAGAATTATTTACATTATATAATAAAATAATCGATTCGTTTAATAATCCAAAAACCCAGTTATTTATAAATTCATATTTAGGTAACAATGCTCTTTCTAAAACAGAATTGGAAACTATATTTCCAATTTATGTTTGATTTATTTCGACATAAATTTGATAACACTCTTCCCGTTAATTTCTTTATTCTTATGTGTAAAATAATTAGTGTAAATGTGTCCTCCACTTTGTCCTATCATGGGACGAGTGTAATAACACACACCTCTATTATTAGTATCGTATTCTTTTAGTTTTTTATTTAATATTTCGTCGCGTTCTCGTGCGTCTTTAATATGGTCGTCTATTAGTTTTTGTTGTATATCATTAATAATATCGCTTCCCATATAAGTTACTGTTTTGTTTTGGTCTTTGCTTGAAAAGACATAGAAATAATTTTGCTTTATCCCTCCACTATTATATAAAGGTATCGTTGAACTACTGGATTTACACTCTATAGCTAATATACGCCCATCTATAAATTTCACAATAAAATCTGGACTTTGTTGTTGTCCGCAAGGTTGTGGAATATACGAGTTTACAGGCATAATTAATGATAATTCAGGATTGTTTAACCATTCATAAATTACTTTTTGGGGTTGTTTGGTTTCAAATTGTGTTAAATTTTCAGATAATAATATATCTTTAACGGCATCCTCCTGACTTGTTATATTATGAACGAATCCTGTTCTAGCTTCATAGTTTCTATAATATGGCATTTGAGTAAATTTATCATTTATGTCGGTGATCATCTTTATGGTTTGGTATTTTAAGTCGTCATTGTTTGTTTTCGTTGTTGTTGGTGTCGTTATTGGTGTTGTTATTGTTGGTGTCGTTATTGGTGTTGTTGTTGGTGTCGTTATTGGTGTTGTTATTGTTGGTGTCGTTATTGGTGTTGTTGTTGGTGTCGTTATTGGTGTTGTTGTTGGTGTCGTTATTGCTTTTGTTATTGTTGGTGTTTCATTATTATGTATATTAATTTTATCGGGTGTTTTGACTTTTTCCTTTTTAGCCTTTTGTTGTGCTAATTTTGTTGCCTTTTCTGTCCTTTTGTCGGCAAGTTGTTTTGCCTTCTCTTCCTTTTTGTCGGCAAGTTGTTTTGCCTTTTCTGCCCTTTTATCGGCAAGTTGTTTCGACCTTTCCGCCTTTCCGGATTTACAAGAGGTATTCATTATTAATTTACTTATTTATTTGTTTATTTCTTTATATTAAAGTATTTTATTTATTTCAATTTTAATAAGGAGCATTATCCTCTTCTTTTGGTTTAAATTTCCCCTTTATTTTTTTTGTAGCTATATAAAAAATAAAACATCCAATGAATGTGCCGATTATTGCTCCGACAATAACTTGGAGTATTGTATGACTTTTCGTGTTTATCCGGTTATACATTGTCAACAACGTCAAACATAAATAAAGAATAAGTATGTTTTTATTTTGAAATGCTAACCAAATAAAAATAGTTGAGTATAATGATGACTGTGCGTGTCCCGAAGGCATACCGTAAATATCGTTTGAGAAAATCCGTCCATTATTTAAAGCTAAATTTATTAATTTGCTGTTTTGTGACGGGCGCGGTTCTTTAATGATTCCTTTTAACACATAATTTAATAACGTGTTACAAAACAACCCCACTAAATAATATACAATTAAGGTGTGCTTATCCCATAACAACCGGATTGAATAAAGGATAAGTATAAATGGACTAATAAACCCGACAGAATTAATGAGTTCCATCATTCTTTATAATTGGTAGGTATATTTTATTATTACACCGTTTCAACCTTTAATATTGATACAGAAGTTCGGTTATAATAGTTACACACCAATCCGCGCCGTTTAAATTCAATAAATGTCCCTTATCATCTAACAGTTTAATATTCATTCTATCTATGTTCACAGGTCCGAAATACGTTCTTTTATTATCCTGCATTGAACCGCCGAACTCAACAATTAACGAACCCGTAGATAAACCAGACACCTTTATCGGGATTATCGCAAAAATGTCGGCATTTGTTGGCGCCTTTGAACGATAATTGGTGGTATAATCATTATTCTTTATAATTTCATTTATAGTATATATTTGTGATTGGGTAAGTGTTCGCGGAGCACTTGGTAAAACAGTTGGATAATTTATATAATTCGTATTTAATTTATCCGCGATAAGTATTCCGTTATCCGGGTTATTATTAATAAGTATTTGTATGTTTGTTTCCGTAGGTAATGCTCTGGAACACACATAAGGTAAATCGGGAGAATAATAAGACGGCAATTTTAACGTTTTAGAATATTCGGCAATTGAAACCAGTCCATTATTAATGTGATTTTGGTTATAATCGTCAATCACTAAAATGAGATATTTGGTGCCTATCAAATTTAACACTGCCGAAGCAGTATTTCCTGCCGAACTTACATTAATATACGGAACACGAAACCCCATTAACCATCCTAATGTATTGTCGATATACAAACTCTGATTTACACAAGTGATTTCACATTGTAGAGTTGACGTATAATCAAAAAAAGTAATTATTGATGTTTCACCTATAGTATTAGTTCCTCCATATGTTCCGCCATTTAAGTTTAGTGTTATTTTACCGTTATTTGAATTGTATGATACTGGAGGTGATGCGAAACTCCACCCATTCGCACTTGAAAAACTAACGGTGTTTAATTGATTCACAAAATCGGACGGGGTATAATTTCCGTGAGAAATCGTTACGGGTATCGGGTCTGAACCTGGTGTGATTGTAATCCAAAAACAAGTATTACCGTATGCGGGGTCGATTGTGTACCAAGTATATGGTATTTGATATGAATACAAACGCATATTCAATGCGTTTGTCAGAGGGTCCGATAAATCCAACGTATAATTGGATGACGTGTTTTCAGACACATTACTCGATTGCCTGAACTGACTATCTAAATTAATAAACCTGGACGTTTTATTTTCCAAATTTGGGTTTAGCGTATCTTGCGCAATCCCAACATTAAAATTATTATTTATTCCAAGTTGGTTTTTTTTCATTGGAACTTGTGTGCTGTCATAAACATCTATTTGTTGTTTTCTATCCGTAATTTTATCATCTTGGGTTTTATTTGGTTGTGGCAAGACTTGATTTTGTATCCAATAATTGGTTTGGATTTCGGATAATAGTTCAGTTTGGACTTCTTTAAAAAAAATGGAAATATCAGGGTTGTTTTTATATTTATTTATGAGTTGGGTTGTTGTCTCTATAACATTATTTTTTGTTTGTTGTTCCGGTTCAGTTAAACTTAAAATAGCAAATAATTCATCGGTTGTATAATTATTTATATCTGTATCAAACGACGCCATATTAATATATGTATATTGTTTTAATGTGGTTATTTTTCATTATTTATTTTTTCATTATTTATTTTTTCGTTATTTATTTTTTCGTTATTTATATAAATATTTATAAACAATAGTTGTAATTCCTTAAACAAATCGAATTTTTCAATATTTTTTAGAAACTTATGCGTAATGGTCGTAAACCCATATCCACGTTTTAAATGACCTCTTCCTTTAAAGAGTAATTTATCCAATATAATAACTAATTCGTCATTATATTGAACCAACTCTTTTCTACCAACATGATACTTGCTTTTATATATGTATTGGTTGTGGTTTTCTGATGTATATATGTTATATCGCATATCATGATATGTTATATTTTTTATGAGTCCGACACCTTCAACCATATTTAATGTATTATTCATTTCAATCACAAATATTTTTTCATACAGTTTTATTGCTTTAGGCATTAATCTGGGTTGTCCGTAAATACACCCTATAATATTATGTTTTTTTTTAAAAGTTTCGTTTTCTTTCAAAGTGTCCGAATCAAAACGGGTTGTTACTATTTTATACATTTATGGTTGTTTCAGTTTGTTTTGTTGTTTGGTTGGTTCTTTAAGATGTGTCGACAAACATTCAATTTTATTTTATTTGTATAAATAAGTATGTTTAAGATATCATTTAACCATAAAAAAAGACAACCACCACAACCACAACATATGACTAAGGGTCCACAGATAACTACGGAGGTTAATTTCAACGGTAAATTTAAAAAAGTTGTAAACGCATATCAACTAAAATATAAAAATGAAATATCTAGCGGTTTTGGAGATTATTTGCGAGGGTGTTTTGCGTTGATACAACTATGTAATTCGAAAGGGATTGAGTTCGATATGGATTTAAGTAATCATCCGATTTCAAAATTTATTGAGATTGATGATAAAGAAAAATACGACTTTGTTGACAGGACTTGTATCCGAAGATATATGGATAAAGATATTAATCATTTATCCAGTTTTATAGTTAATTCATTAAGTGTTTCAAACTACATTTTTTTATTTTGTATTAATTACCCTCTACATAAAACTTACGACGAGTCGTCTAAAAATTTTATAAAGGGTAAAATTCAACCCAACACTTTAATGGAAAATTACATAAATGAAGAAATGACCAAATTAGGATTAATCGAAAAAAACTTTTCGGTTATTCATATTCGCACAGGAGATACGTGTTTAGTAAAAAACAAAAGATTAGATAACCAATATACTTACAAAATATTGAAATATGTGTCCCCTTTATTGAACCCAAATAAAAAGTATTTGATTTTAAGCGATAATAATGAAATGAAATTATACTTTAAACCTTTTAAAAATTGCGTATTTAGTATAAAACCAATCATTCATTTAAGCGATTCTGTAATTATTACTGATGAAAATCTACAAAACACCTTATTTGATTTTTATATCATGGGTAAATCTAGCGAGATTTGTTCGGTTTCAATCTATGACCATGGTTCCGGATTTAGTGAATGGTGTAGTGTTATTTACAATATACCATACAAGAAATATATAATACCTACATACGATTTAACAAAAATGCGTATGCTTATATAATTGAGCGTTTAAACATCATACTCGTCTGGTTCAACCGATTCATAATTATGTTCAGTCTGGGTTTCTTCCGCGTCAAGTTCTAGGTAGAATTTATCATCCAATATATCAAAATAATTATAATTATAATTCGGAAATAAATGGTATTTGGCATAAATGTCTTTGCCGTAGATTTCATCATATAAATTATAATAGTTGTCCCAATGGTCAACCATTTTTTTAAAATTAACTGGTTTAATATATGTATGTGTATGTGTATTGGATATATTTTGTATTTTCGATGTTTCAACCACCAGTTTCTTGTTAGTATCATACCGAATCATAATATATCCGGGTTTTAATCCGCAATATTCTTCTGGTATCTCTGTTGTTTTGTTTAATTTTACAATAAAATTCATTTGTGATGTGTTATCCTTTGCTGATGTTGTCGACAGTTCGGGGAAGTGTTCATTTGTAATTTTTATTTCTGGAATGTTTTTTTTGGGAGGTTTAAATATATTGGTTCTTTTCATCTTTATATTTAAATGAAAAAAATCTTTATGCTATTTAATGTTATTATATCTATTTCAACACGTTAAAAAAATGGGTTTCATTTTTTATTTTGTTTTTTATGTTTTTATTTTGTTTTTTATATTTTTATATGATTTTTATAGTGTTACTTAAATGTCATCAACGTTGATTTCTTCATCATCTTCATTAATTTTTATGATTTGTCGTGTTCCGCTATTAATTTCATCTTCCATAATTTTTTTATATTCTTCAGTGGTATCATCGATAAAATCGAATTCTCCTTCAACTTCTGAGGTTTGAGTGAATAAACTATCATTTGATATAAATTTGGACCATTTTCCAGGAAGTGTTTTTAGTTTTTCCTTATCCAAATCGGAATATACCTCTAATAAATCGCATTTTTGCGGTTGTTTTTTATTGTCGCTTACCGATTCCCATTCTCTAACACCAACCAGAACCCATGTTCCTTTTTTCAAGATGTTATCTTTTTTTCCTCTACCTCGAAATTTGCCTCGAATAATACACAATTTTATAGAATCAATACAGTCAACATAACACATCCCATTACCAAGTAATTGGGTTACTTGAGCGTATTTTTCGTATTCATCTTCTGAAACCCGCAACTTGTTTGATGCTTGTTGTGCCGAATTTGAAAATTTGCGCGCTTGTCCTTTTTGTTTATTTCCACCAGTTGTATTTTTTACCATTTTATGATGTATTTATTTGATGTATTTATTTGTTATTAGTTAATTTATGGTTAATCCTTTAAATTCATTTCAATTTTTTTTTAATTTTAAATCCAAATATTTTATATTTTAGTATGTATAATGAATTTAGATGATTATAACAATTTCATCATAAAAATGGATAATACGCAAGCATTCAACCAAATTAACGAAACTAATTTAGATGATTACAATAAACTTATTATGAAATTAGACGTTAATAATGTCGTGAATACCCAAGGCATTATTAACTATGATAAACCTGTTTTAGACAATTATAATGAACTGATAACTAAATTAGATGTCAACAAATCTTACGAACCTCATAAAATACCTGTTTCTTCTAGATTACAACATAATAAAGCATTTGAACCCAAATTAGTGAACCAAACATCCACCTCTTTTAACGGAAGTAATTACGTAATTAATAAAGAAACCATTACGCCAAATGATTTGGTTGACCCTACCAAGTATTTAAATCCGGTTGAATCTTTCAACACCAATATTGCCAGAAGTAATCTAAATAATTTAAAAAGAAAGGTAATCACTCAAAGCATCATCTTTAATTCGATTTATAGGGAGGATTATTTACATACTCCATCAACCGATTTTACGATTGTTTTACCGATACATCTTAAAAACGTCCTATCTATGCGTTTATCTTCTCTTCAAATACCTAATGTCATTTATTGTATTTCAAGCAAAAAAAAGAATAATCAAATGTATATTACCGATACATCGGGCAATTTAGTTCAAGTTGTTTTTCCTGATGGCAACTATTCCATATCCGAATTTGTAACTAATTTAGAATCATTAATACAAACAGAGACACACGATACGAATTACGACGTAAGTTATAACCCTTATACCCAAAAAATTACTATTAGTAACACTAACACATTTAATATGAATTTTACAAAGGGGTTTGAACTAAACACCGGCAACATACATACAAAGCATAATACAGATTGTATCAGACCAAAACCGATTGTTGATATATCCAATTGTAATATTGTTAACAATTCAACCTTTGTTCACAACCAACATAATTGTAATAAAATACCAATTACACAGACTTACAACACATTAGGATGGATTATGGGTTATAGAGAACACGAATACACAGGTTTAAACACGTATACTACTGAGGGGTTATATAATGGTTTAGCAACAGATTATATTTATTTTAATTTAAATGATTTTAACAATTCCCAATCACAAAGTATTGTCGGACTATTCTCGAATAGTATGGTTTCCAGTATCAATAGTAGCACAAGTAATATATTAGGAATGATTCCGTTAACATCCAATAACTGGCAAGTTTGTTTTGTTAACGGGAACGATTTAATAGAAAAAAAAAGAGAATATTTTGGTCCTGTAAATATATACAAATTGAAAATACAACTGTTGGACCAATACGGAAATATTGTTGATTTAAATAATATGGACTTTTCGTTTTCGATTGAAACAGAAACCGGATATGATTGGTAATCCGTTCGTTTATTTTCTTGTGTTTTCTGGTTTTCTTGTTTTCTTATTTTCTTGTTTTCTTGTTTTCTTATTTTCGGGTTTTATTGTTTTCTGGTTTTATTGTTTTCTGGTTTTATTGTTTTCTTGTTTTCTGGTTTTTTTATTTTTTATGTTTTTCTTATTTTTTATCTATATATTATATATAATGGGAGAAAAATGGTTCGAATTTGTGAAACGCATACATAAGGAAGGACAGCAAAAAAATGCCGGTTATTTATTTAAGGAAGCTATGGCTGATGCGTCCAAACGAAAAAGCGAATGGAAAAAGGACGGAAGCACCGCAGTCTCCGCAAAAGCGTCACCCTCTAAAAAAGCGCGCAAAACCAGAAAAACAAAGAAAATCAAGAAGGGAGGCAAGAAAACGCGTAAATCCAGAAAATCAAAAAAAAACATTTAAGCATCTAATGCCTATGGTTTAGTGTTTCTTGTTTTAGGGTTTTATGTGGTGGTATCTACTCATTTTCTATCGGGGTTCCTCTCATATTTTTAGAAATAATATAATACCTATTTTTATACGTTTTTTTTAGTTTTAGTTTGATTTCAGTTGTATCTGGCATGCTTTCACTATAAAGTTTTTTGATTTCGTCTATTACGACGTCTTCGTTTTCTTTACAGAAATTAACAAACCCATCTGATGGTTTATAAGTTTCATTGCCAATATTTTTTATTATATGATACGTCATATTATATAATAATTCTTTACTGACACTAATATAGTCTCGTCGTTTTACCGGTTCGTTTTTTACATTTTTCTTTTTACGAAAATAATAACGGGCACTTTTAAACATTTTATCCAATATATCGCCTTTATAGTCTAAAAGTCTCAATCGGTTTATTTCCGATTCAATCATCTCGTTATTATCCTCTATCCAAACATTCCACGCTTCTTTAAAATCGTGTCTGTTATCATATTGGTGGATTTTCGCAAATATATATAAAGATTGCGCGAATTCATTTTCAAAATTATAACGATAAATATTTAAACTCATTATTGTCCTTGTCTTTTAGTTATTTCGGTGTAATTAAATACATTTCAATTTTTTAAGTTTTACACATTTTTATATTCGCGGATATTTATTTCAATAAAAAATTGATTTAATATTATTTAATTATGTTTTAAATAAATAATAATATGACTGAATTCTCAACCTTAAAACTTTCAATCCCTGAGTCCATACTTACCTTAAGTTCTGAAAAACAACACCTTGTGTATCTTTATCTAGAACAACTTAATGAGTTTGACAGAAAAGCGTATTCAATCGCGAAAAACCATCTTGGAACATCTTTTGACATTTTAAGAAGTAATGGTTATATCAGTTGGTTAAAAACATACCAACCCGTATAATTTACTTATTTAGGTGCTTACTTATTTACGACCTGTTCGTTGTTTAGCAGTTCGTTGTTTGGTGCGTTTCTTAATTTTTCGAGATTTCGATTTATTTTTAAATTGTTTAGTTCGCGGTTTACCCTTTCTTTTTCGTAAAACAGAACCACCCTTTTTTATTTTATCATTGTCAACTATTCCATTATATAACGCGTCTGAAAATTCAGTCATAATGGTTGACAACGATTTATCTATTATTATTTTTATAAGTTCAACTTTATCTTGACCTATATTATTTATCATATTAATAGTGTTTTCGGTTTCGGCACTTGTAAGCACCTCTTTACAAATCAACATCTTTGAAAAAATGCTATCTTCCGGGAACACTGGTTTTTTAATGTTTCCAATCGTATTTAAAAGTGCTTGGATAAAACTATTCATAATTAAATGGGAAAACGCAAACGTATTCGTTTTTAATACATCAGTTACGTTTTTAATAATTCCGGGGTTTTGTGGGGTTTGTGGAGTTTCAACCGTATTTACATTATTTAATTTAGTTATAAATTGGGGGTCATTAAGGTTTTTAAATAATTCTTTATAGTTGTTTAATGTTATCATTATCTTAGTAAGTTTTTGAATATTTAAAACAATATCAAATGGTGGGAAATCGTTTAATATTGACCTAATTAATTTACCTATATCACGACCAAAATCGCTCGCGAATTTTACCAATAATTGCGTGATTTTGAATTCAATTTGGGTATCGTTTAAATCGATGTTCCCTATTATATTTGTTAGTTGGGGTAATAGTTCATTTATTTTGCTTGTTATTAATCGCGGAATATAACAAACTATTGAGGTAATTATATCTTGGTTCATATACTTTATTTATATATTTTTATTTTTCATTTTTTTAAAATCGGCAAAGGATAACGAATAATTTTTATTTACCAAATGTTTATCCACCTTTTTTATAAAATTAAAATTGGATATTTTTCCTCCTGACGTATACCTATTTATTTTTACTTCTTTATTTGTGGCGTTTATCTCATTATTATTCGACTCGATTTTTACCTTTAATGAGTCTTTATTATAACTTTTCAAATTCGCAAACACGCTTTTTTTAGTTTCGGGTTCTTTTATGGGGTTTTTTATGGGTTCTTTTATTTGAGTTGGTTTTTTGGTATCCGTTTTTTGTTGTAACACCTTTTCTTTTTCTTTGGATGTATCAATATACAAATTTAAACAATTAAACGTAATCACATATTTACGGGCTAATGTATCTAAATAATTATACGGAATCGAATGGTCGCTATAATAAACAAACGAACTTGTGTCCACATTATCGCTATTATAATTAAAACACATAATCACACACCCAATAGGGGTTTTTTCCAAAATGAAATTGTTCTTCAGGGCATTTATTTGGGTTTCAGTCAACTTCTTATCACATGTTTCCAAACGACCTTGGTATTCTTTCAAATATTTTTCTTCATACTTTTTTTGAACTACTGGAACTACTAATGGTTTATAATCCTCATACTCGTCATAATCATAATCATTTAGATAATCCATACACTCAAGCAGTTTTTTTATATCTATATCCAGAAAGTTAACCGTCATATATAAAAAAAAATAACAAAAAAACGCAACTACCCAAAATGGATTGGGGGATTCAAAATCACTTGTGTAAAGCATAATTAAATTAATTGGGTTTTGTTGTTTAAGTCTTTTTATTTGAGGTTTTTATTTGATGTTTTTATTTGAGGTTTTTATTTTTATTTATAGGTTATTTATCTCTTTTCGCCGTTCTTCGAACAATTCTGAAACTTCGGTCGATAAATCCGCACAAGGTATTAAATTATAGGTTGTATTATTTGGGTGTAATACCACCAAATACAAGTCCGTCACCTTCTTCCCGTATTTTTCCTCAAGTATTGCTTTATAGGTGTTTAACTGGAGAGAATAATGCCAGAAATTCGCATCGGGTAAATGACTAATACATTCGGTTAACGCGTATTTATCAAACCCGTTTGTTTTCGCGATTCCTTTACTTCGTTTCCAATCATATATTTTTAATGAACCGTCCGGGTTTTCATATACCATATCTATTGAACCCGACAATTTTAAATCTTCATTATAAATTAACCATTCCGTTCTATAGGGCGTTAATTCGGGATTTTCTTTTACGAATTTTAAAAAGAAACCAAACTCTTCGGATGTATTCAGCGCCGGTTTTCCATCTCTTAAATCCTCTTCATACATTTCAAGCAAATCGGCATGGGTATACTTTAAATCGTTGTTGTTTTCATCCACCAACTCTTGATTCATAAAACACTCAATATCAAAATGCATAATTGTTCCAGCACCCGAAGCTTCTGCTCCGTTTTTATTCCACGATTGTTTTATCTCGTCGGCAGTCATTCCCCAATTTTTATGTCCTTCCTTCCAATTTTTTCCGTTCATCATATTTTTTATCACTTTATCCGTATCAAACTCCGGAAAATGGTGATGGTTATAGGTTGTTACCGACGTATATTTACTATCCGGGTCTGTTAAAATCTTATATATATGACCTTCTTCGTAAAATTCTATATTCACGTCTCGCTCATGCTTGTTCTTTGTTTCCAAAATAGGATATAGTGTTGAGTTTGAACCTGGAATTGTTGTCATTTTATTTGTTGCTAGCATTCATACAATTATTGTTTTAAATCAATTTTATTATTCATATTTTTAAATTATTGGACCCGAATATTAACTTAAACCGTGTTACCAGAAGTTCCAACATATTATAACATAGTTTGTTCAACATCATTATAATAAATACGGCAACTCTTTATTACGTTACCATCTCGCTCAACCGAAACCGGATTAGATGTCGTATTCTTAAAATTTAGAACTATAGAGGTAGTAGGCCAAGATATTGCGGAATATCCTACAATACCATAATTAGGGTGTACTTCAAACAAATCATCGACGCCACTCTCGGCTAAAAAAGAATAGTTCCCTACTGCGGTAGAACCCGACGCTGCTGTTGTTACAGGCGTGGTAGTTGTATATTGTTGAGTAAACCAATTATTCATATCTGTTATTGAATAATATATCGGCGTTATATAGTAATTTGATGAAGAACCATTATACATATAAACACCTGCTTCTCTAACAGAGTTATAACTAATATTATTACCGCTTGGATCTATTGAAGTAATACTCTTTATTGGTGTGGACATATAAACTGTTTCACTTGAAGTTCCAATATAGATTTGGTTTTCTAATGAAGCATTCGAGTTTTTTCCAATAGCAACGGAATTATAAACAGAATTTGCGTTATATCCAATAGAAATAGAGTAACTTCCTTGATTAATTTGTCCTGCTTTATATCCAATCGCGATTGAATACGACCCTTGTGAATATTGACCAGCATTATTCCCAATCGAAACTGAAGATATTTCTTGTGAATATTGTCCCGATTGATACCCGATCGCAACTGAATACGACGCTTGTGAATATTGTCCCGCGTTTGTTCCAATAGAAATCGCATTTGAACCCTGCGTATTTTGACCTGCGTTTGTTCCGATTGCGATGGCAAACGTTCCCTGAGAATAATTTCCTGAGTTATAACCAATAGCAACCGCATTAGGTCCTTGAGTATACTGACCAGAAAGCGACCCAATACTTATGTTGTTACTTCCAACAACCCACGCACTTGGACTAGAATTCGTATTCCAATAGATATAATCCCCATAGTTTTTTTCATTACCAATCGTCGGTCCTGTATTTCCTGTATTACCGGTTGGACCTGTATTACCCGTTGGTCCTGTATTTCCTGTATTTCCTGTATTTCCTGTTGGTCCGGTATTTCCTGTATTACCTGTATTACCAGTTGGTCCTGTATTGCCTGTATTACCTGTTGGTCCTGTATTACCTGTATTTCCTGTATTGCCTGTTGGACCTGTATTACCTGTATTACCTGTTGGACCTGTATTTCCTGTATTACCGGTTGGTCCTGTATTTCCTGTTGGTCCTGTATTTCCTGTATCACCCGTTGGTCCAGTATTACCTGTTGGTCCTGTATTTCCTGTATTACCAGTTGGTCCTGTTGGTCCTGTATTACCTGTATTGCCTGTTGGTCCTGTATTTCCGGTATTTCCTGTATTACCGGTTGGTCCTGTATTTCCTGTATTGCCTGTTGGTCCTGTATTTCCTGTATTGCCTGTTGGTCCTGTATTTCCTGTTGGACCTGTATTGCCTGTTGGTCCTGTATTGCCTGTTGGTCCTGTATTGCCGGTATTTCCTGTTGGTCCTGTATCACCTGTATTACCTGTTGGACCTGTATTGCCTGTTGGTCCTGTATTACCAGTTGGTCCTGTATTACCTGTTGGACCTGTATTTCCTGTTGGTCCTGTATTTCCGGTTGGTCCTGTATTGCCAGTTGGTCCTGTATTACCAGTTGGTCCTGTATTGCCAGTTGGTCCTGTATTACCAGTTGGTCCTGTATTACCAGTTGGTCCTGTATTTCCTGTCAGTCCTGTTGTGCCACCTCCTCCACTTGATGAACCATCCGCGCCTGTTGGTCCTGTTCCAAAACTTGTTCCTGTTATACCACTTAAAAATAAAATTGATGAACCCGTTAGTCCTACATCTTGAGAAACAATTAAATGATTTACATTACAGTAATTACTGTGAACTATATTACTATTCGCGGAATAATTGATACCTCCGTATTTTTTAAACGACATTTATATATATATTTTTTAAATTTATTTTACTTATTTTAACTATTTACCTATTTTCGAGTAATTCGATTCTGGTTTTTAACATCCTATTTTCTTGTTTTAAATCCTGTATTTCTTTTACAATAACTCCAATTAATCCAGTGTAATTTACAGACTGGAACGATTCACTGTCCTTTTCACAATCAACCAAATACGGAAAATATTGTTTACTTCGTGTGCTAAAAATCCTATGTCATTTTTCGTATAATTTTATTTTTAAACAAAATCGGGTTTAAATCTAATTTATTATTCATATTTATTTAAATTTTGACGTTTCAATAAGAACATTAAATTAAACCATGCCACAAGAACTTTCAATATATTAGAACTTAGTTTGTTCAACATCATTATAATAAATACGACAACTCTGTGTTGTTAATGAGCCATCTCGCTTAACCGAAACCGGATTAGATGTTGTGTTCTTAAAATTTAGAACGTTGCTACCCTGCCATCCATTTGTGGTAAATCCTGTAATACCATAATTAGGGTGTACTTCAAACAAATCATCGACGTCACTCACGGATAACGCAATATACTTCCCTTTTGGGGTAGAACCCAACGCTGCTGTTGTTACATTTCCAGTTGTATTTGGTTGATAAAAAAAATTAGACATTCTTTCTAGTGAATAATATATCGGCGTTATATAGTAATTTGATGAAGAACCATTATACATATAAACACCTGCTTCTCTAACAGAGTTATAACTAATATTATTACCGCTTGGATCTATTGAAGTAATACTATTTATTGGCGTGGACATATAAACTGTTTCACTTGAAGTTCCAATACATATTTGGTTTTCTAATGAAGCATTCGAGTTTTTTCCAATAGCAACGGAATTATAAACAGAATTTGCGTTATATCCAATAGAAATAGAGTAACTTCCTTGATTAATTTGTCCTGCTTTATATCCAATC
>Ga0209355_1000547_pt1 | contig 22322 bp, 19 predicted proteins | sample LauGreSBDMM110SN_3_FD_187563 | JGI IMG/M metagenome (GOLD analysis project Ga0209355, IMG submission 187563) | Freshwater lake microbial communities from Lake Michigan, USA - Sp13.BD.MM110.SN (SPAdes) (version 2) | ecosystem: Environmental > Aquatic > Freshwater > Lake | place: Lake Michigan... | reverse complement strand
TTGCACCGATACCGTTTACTTTAACCCAATCAGTAGAAGCATTCGTGGAATCCTTATAAGGAATCGCTAAGGTGGTCGCAATTTTTTGTAAGGATATTTTAGAAATTGAATAATTAAACAGCGAACTGTCTTTTACATTAATTGCAGGAAGTGTATTTAATTTATTTTGAATATAGGTTGAATACAATCGATCTGAAATTTCTTTCCAAACCGGACCTGCAACCGAAGCACCATAATAATTAGCAGCATGTGCCTTATTTTTTATAATCACTACAATAGTATATTGTGGATTATCTGCAGGAAAATACCCTGCAAACGAAGATTGAAAAATACCTTCGCCATAACCCTTATTTCCATTGGCTACTTTAGCCGTACCTGTTTTACCAGCTACTTTATATAAGCTATTCGCAAATAATTTTTTTCCAGTACCATTGATACAAACTCCTTCTAAGGCAATACGTAAATCTCTAATGGTGCTTGGCTTACACAATTGTGTATTATATACCTTTGGTGAAAATGATTTTAAAATACGCCCCTCTTCTTGTATTGCATTCACTAGATAAGGCTTCATCATCACTCCATTATTTGCTATAGCATTATATAAATTCAAAGTTTGAATTGGCGCGATTTCAATATTATAACCAAATGCCATCCATGGCAAAGTGGTTGGACCCCAAATTTTATTACCTGGTTTTACAATTCTTGGTTGCTTCTCCCCCACTAAATCAATACCAGAAGTGGAATCCAAACGTAATTTTGTTAAATGCTTAAAATATACATCCACATTAGTGTTATAACTAGCCATGGCAATTTTTGCCATACCTACATTTGAACTTTCTTCAAATGCTTCTAGTACTGAAGCATCAAATTTTCCATGCTTTTCAGAATCATACACCGTTTGTCCTGCTACTTGCCAAGTACCCCCTTCTAAATTAACACGTGAATTCAAAGTAACCTTACCATCCTCTAAAGCTGATAATAAAGTAACTAATTTAAAAGTGGATCCGGGCTCAGTAGGTGTCATTGCATAATTCAAATCCTCTCTATAGACACCCTCACTTATTTTTCCTAAGTTAGCAATAGCTTTAATTTTACCTGTTTTCACTTCCATTACCATTGCAACCCCTGTTTGCGCTTCATTTTTGATCATCATCTTCATCAATGCATTCTCAGTAACTTCCTGAATAAAAACATCAATGGTACTGACAATATCTTTTCCCGTTTCTGGCTCAATCTCAAATTGACCTTCCTCCACAGGGACGGTAACCCCACCTGCAATGGCACGAACCAACTGACGACCATTGCGTCCATTTAATACGGTATCGTATGATTTTTCAAGTCCTACTTTATTTTCATCTCTCGCTAAACCAATGGTACGATAACCAATATTTTCATAAGGGTTTAATCTAAAGTTTTTTTCCTGTGCTATCAATCCACTCTTGTAACGACCCAATCGGAACATTGGAAACTTTATCAATGTTAGGTATTCGCGATAGTCAATTTTTTTTCTCAACTCATAATTTCCTTCGCTTGCTTCAAATGCTTTTGTCAATTCATTTTTATAGCCTTCCGCAGATTTATCCTTAAATAAAGTAGACAATGAAATAGACAAAGAATCAATATTTTCTCTAAATATTTTTCCGCTCTTTTCGTGTAATGGCTGAACCCTAAAGTCAATGTAAATATCAAACCTAGGCATATTGGTACTTAACATTTGACCATCCTCGCTATAAATAGTTCCTCTAGCTGCTGGAAGCTCCACAATTCTTTGGTGCAAACTGTCACTTAGGCTTCTCCAATACTTGCCTTCCACTTGTTGAATATAAAATGCCCTACCTAAAATAGTGATACAAACTATAACAATTAAGATATAGCTTAAATATACTCGCCATAATATGTCGCGTTTTACATCCATTATTTTGAATCTTCTTTTAAATTATTATTGGCAGATGAAATTCTTTTTTCTAAAACCAAACGGATAGGCATTTCCTTCGCAACCACTAAACCGAAAGAGGCCACTTCATTCTCAATTTCAACAGCACGACTACGGCGCATCAACTCGGCCTTAACTGTTTTATATTCAAACTGTAATTCCTTTAACTCCTTTTGTGTGGTATTGATTTGACGAATGGTCTTGTCGGTTAAATGCCCGTTCGCAATGTAGAGGATTGCTAAAAATGCCAGGAACAAAAACAGGGTAATGTTCATGACAATCCATTGATAATTAAAGATGCTTTTAAAAGCAGCTTTTGGATTTGGGTTAACGGGTACGGACATACGACTTATAATCTTTCAGCAGCACGCATTTTTGCGCTTCTGCTTCGATTGTTTTCTTTCATTTCTTTCTCGGAAGCCACTACAGGTTTTTTTGTAATGATTTTCCAAAATTTTTCCCTTTCTACGGATAGAAAAGGATTCGCTTCATTTTCTTCCTCGGGTGCTACTCTAAAAGCATTTTTCACCAATCTGTCTTCGATTGAATGAAAGGTGACCACCACTGCAGTTCCTCCTGGCTTTACTACTTCTTTTAATTGCGCTAATAAATCTTTAAGCGCGTCCATCTCTTCGTTAACTTCTATTCTAATCGCTTGAAAAACCTGGGCCCAATATTTATTTGGATTCCCTTTTACTACCGGTGCAATCAACAACTTGAAATCGGCAACGGTATTTAGTTTTATATGCGTTCTGTTGGTAACAATATGTTTGGCCAAAGTTTTTGAATTGGACACTTCCCCATATTGTTCAAACATTTTATGTAATGCAGATTCATCATAGCTTTCAATTACCTGCTTTGCGGTTTTTTGCTGGCGTTGATCCATACGCATATCAAATGGACCATCAAACCTTGTTGAAAAACCCCTAGTACCTTCATCAAATTGATGGCTACTCACGCCTAAGTCAGCTAAAACGCCATCTACTTGATCAATTTTATTTAAGCGCAAAAACCGCTGTAGGTATCTGAAATTTTCAGGTATGAAAACAATGCGTTTGTCGTTAGGTAAATTATTTTTAGCATCCGCATCTTGATCAAAGGCAACAAGCTTTCCCGTTGGACCTAATTTTGATAAAATACCTCTGCTATGACCTCCCCCGCCAAAAGTTGCATCCACATAAACCCCATTTGGTTTAATGTTCAAATGCGCCATTGTTTCATTAAATAAAACAGGAACATGATAATCAGAAGAAAAAGCAACTTGTTCCGATGCAACTATATCATTATTTTGATTTTGCATCTTTGTTACTTAATCTTGTTTTTTAATTCCTGCCATTACTTCCTGCGCTAGATTACTAAATTCATCTGCAGAAAAATCTTCAAAGAGCTGTTTGTATTTGCTTGCATCCCAAATTTCGAAACGATCTAAGGCAGCTGCTAATACAATTTCCTTTCCTGGTAAAGCAAACTCTCTTAATGTAGCTGGTAATAAAATACGACCAGCACCATCTAATTCAACTTCGGTTGCTCCCCCTAAAAATTGACGACGAAACTGTCTCACTTTAGGATCAAAGTCATTCAATTGGCTAATACGATCTAATATACCCTGCCAGCTTTTGATTGGATAAAGTGTCAAACACTTCTCAAACCCCCTGCTCACAATAAAATGCGTCTCTCCTTCAGCCAACTGCTTTTTCAAGCTGCCGGGAAGCAGGAAACGACCTTTTGCGTCGATGGTTGATTGATATTCTCCGTGAAAGCCTGTCATTGTTAATAATTGAAGCGTTTTTTACCACTTGTTCACACAAATTAACACATTTTACCACTTTTAAAGGCCAAATGACCCCTTCTAGTTTTCCACAAGTAATAAACCATGCTGATAATCAATGCAGTAAAGGAATTTGGATAGATTTTGGCTCAATTCTAAAAAATCGAATGTTTATAGCTGTGGAAAACCCCAAAAAAGAGGTGAATAACTGGTGAATTAGGGTGAAAATCAAGGCAATATGTACCTTTGTACTATGAAGCAGCTACCAAAACTGAATTTAATTGACTTTGACTACGACTTACCCAATGAAAGAATTGCATATACGCCTTGTCAAAATAGAGCCGATAGTCAACTTCTGGTATGGGATAAACAGATTATCGTAGATAGCCAATATCAAAATATCAGCGATTTTATACCCGCCCATAGTACACTCCTATTTAACAATAGCAAAGTAATTGCTGCAAGAATTTTATTTGACAAGCAAGTAGATGAAAGGACCGCAACGTTATCCAATCAAAATAAAAAAAATACAGATCAAGAAGAGAATGTACAGACAACTAGAAATAGTGCCATTGAAATATTTTGTTTGGAACCAAGTATGGAATATAGCCCTGTGCAAATAGCCATGCAAGCAACCAACAAAGTGGTATGGAACTGTTTAGTGGGTGGTGCGAAAAAATGGAAAATTACATTTCTTGAAAAAGTTTTAATTCATAATAATAAAGAGATTCATTTTTATGCAAAAAAAATAAGTCAAACAGAGGGTAAATTTTTAATTGAATTTTCATGGGACGATGCAACAATTGTATTTTCTGAAATTTTAGCAATCATTGGTCAAATTCCATTGCCTCCTTATATTGAAAGAAACACCACCGAGGAAGACAAAGAAAGATACCAAACCACCTATGCAAGTGAAGAAGGTTCCGTTGCCGCTCCTACTGCAGGCTTACACTTTAGTCATGAACTATTAAATAAAATTTCAACCAATAATATTAATCTTCAGTTTTTAACCCTTCATGTTGGGGCGGGCACATTTATGCCTGTGAAAACGGAGCTCATTAATGACCACCCCATGCATGCGGAATTTTTTGAAATTGAAAAAAAATTAATCCATTACTTAATTGAAAATAATAACCAACTTATTGCAGTAGGTACTACTTCACTAAGAACCATTGAAAGTTTGTATTGGTTAGGTATAAAAATTATTGCAAACCCAAATATCGCGCCCAACGATTTGCATTTGTTGCAATGGGATGCCTATGAAGTAGGCGAAAAAGAAATACCGAAACTAGCAGCACTCCATGCAATTGTTAACTGGATGGAAAGAAATCAATTGCAAACCCTGATTTCCAAAACCCAATTAATGATTTTACCAGGCTACCTTTTTAGAATGGTGAAAGGACTGGTTACCAATTTTCACCAACCCAAGTCCACTTTGCTTTTAATTATTGCAGCAATTGTAGGACATGAATGGAAAGCCATTTACCAACACGCATTAGACCATCAATACCGATTTTTAAGTTATGGAGATGGTTGTTTGTTTTGGCTACCAGAGGCTACTTGCGCTTCCAATGAATAATATGGGGCAGGATAACAGCAATAATCCAATAAAGGATCAATACAGATTATGCAACTGGAAGGATAATTACAATAGTGGTGCCATGGTCTAATTCACTCTGAACGCGAATCTGCCCTTTATGTAAAGCTACAATCCGCTTTACATAACTCATGCCCAAACCAAAACCCTTTACATTGTGAATATTCCCAGAGTGGGCACGATAAAATTTTTCAAAAATATGCTTGGTCGTTTCGCTTGTCATACCTATTCCATTATCCTCAATGGTAATGATAATTTTATTATTCACATTTATAGTACTTACTAAAATATCAATGGTTTCCTTGGAATACTTAATGGCATTATCCAATAAGTTAGAAAGCACATGCAATAAATGTTCCTCATCTGCAATAATTTCAGGCGCTGTTGCATCTAGCTGCATGTGTATATTTGAAGGCTTCTCTTCTAATTGTAACTTATAACTATCCACCACTGCCTGAATCAGGTCATGTACATTAACCGGCTGCTTGGTTAATTCAAGATCTTTATTTTCAAGCTGTCCGGTTTCCAAGATAATCTCCACATGTTTGTTCATGCGCACATTTTCCTCCTTAATGATATTACTAAAATAGGCAACTGAAGTTGGATCAGACTGCACTTTTTCGGTTTTTAAAGCATCCACCGCTAATGAAATAGTAGCCAAGGGCGTTTTTAATTCATGCGTCATATTATTAATGAAATCATTTTTTATTTCATTCACTTTACGCTGATTTAATAAGGAACGAATGGTAATAAAAAACGCGGCCAATACTACTACAATAAAAAGTATCGCCCCTAAAATAATCCACTTCAATGAATTTAGTAAATACAGCCTTACATTCGGAATGACAATGATTAATGATTCAAAGGGACCCACAGGCTCTATCACGTCCTGCGGCACAACTGGTATACGAACTTGCAAGCTATTTAAATCTTCTGAAAAAGAATCATCAAAATTATTACTCCTTAACTCAATTATACTTTTTTTATCTGCCACCGCAAATTCAAAACGCAAATCACCAATTTCAAATTTATCAAGGGCCGATTTTATCTTTTGATTTAATTCTTTATAATCATAAATATCCGCAATGGTGGACTCATCAAATTTGTGCAAATGATAATCATTCTCTAAACTTAATCGCCCCCTTTTTGGCAATCGAAATGACAAACCGCTGTTCATTTTTTTGCCAATGTCTGTTACTACTAATAAACCTGTTTGGTTAATTTTTTCAGACAATTGATTCCTTTGTAATAAAAATAAACCCTGCAACCAAGTAATTTGGATGAACAATATCCCAATGATGGATAAAGTGATTAAAACAATAATAATTGGAAATGTTTTTTTCATATACAGCGAATGCGTAAAATTACTTTTTTACGTATTTTTTACGTTATGTGAATATAAATAAAAATCCCTCCAGATAAGTCGGGAGGGATTCAATATTTTATAATGTTTTGTTATTGTATCATTACATAACGCCTTCAACCAATACAGTTGTTTTGTTATTAGCTACTTCCACAAAACCACTCTTAATGGTATATGCTTCCGTTTTAGTAGCAGTCATTAATACTTTTACTTGACCCTTGCCTAAAGCACTCACTAATGGAGCATGCTTATTCAAAATTTCAAATAAACCATCAATACCTGGCAATTGCACCCCAAATACATCTCCACTAAATAACTTCTTGTCGGGTGTTAAAATTTCCAATAACATGTGCGCAGTTTAAATATTCGAATTAGTTAATTAAGCTTGAGCCATCATTTTCTTACCTTTCTCAATTGCATCTTCTAATGATCCAACTAAGTTAAATGCAGCTTCAGGATATTGGTCAACGGTACCATCCATAATTGCATTAAATCCGCGAATGGTGTCTTCGATGGATACATATACCCCTTTCAATCCTGTAAATTGTTCTGCAACGAAGAATGGTTGAGATAAGAAACGTTGAACACGACGCGCACGAGATACGATTAATTTATCTTCATCACTTAATTCATCCATACCTAAGATGGCGATGATATCTTGTAATTCTTTGTAGCGTTGTAAAATCATTTTTACTCTTTGCGCTGTATCGTAATGTGCATCACCTACAATCGCTGGCGTTAAAATTCTTGAAGTTGAATCCAAAGGGTCCACCGCTGGGTAAATACCCAAATCGGCAATTTTACGACTCAATACGGTTGTAGCATCCAAATGCGCAAATGTAGTTGCTGGCGCTGGATCTGTTAAATCATCTGCAGGAACATACACCGCCTGCACTGAAGTAATGGAACCATTTTTTGTTGAAGTAATACGCTCTTGCATTAATCCCATTTCAGTTGCCAATGTTGGTTGGTAACCTACCGCAGATGGCATACGACCTAATAAAGCCGACACCTCAGAACCTGCTTGTGTAAAACGGAAGATATTATCAACGAAAAATAAAATGTCTTTTCCTTTTCCTGCTCCATCTCCATCACGGAAATATTCTGCAATGGTCAAACCACTTAAGGCAACACGCGCACGTGCTCCAGGAGGTTCATTCATCTGTCCAAATACAAAAGTAGCTTTTGATTCTTTTAATTCTTCTAAGTTTACTTTGCTTAAATCCCATCCACCTTCTTCCATGCTATGTTTGAAAGCATCACCATATTTCATGATACCTGCTTCAATCATCTCACGTAACAAATCATTACCCTCACGTGTTCTTTCACCCACACCTGCAAATACGGATAATCCACCATGCCCTTTGGCAATATTATTAATCAACTCTTGAATCAATACTGTTTTTCCTACACCCGCACCACCAAACAAACCAATCTTACCCCCTTTTGCATAGGGTTCAATCAAGTCAATTACTTTAATACCTGTAAACAAAACTTCAGTGGCAGTACTTAAGTCCTCAAACTTTGGAGCAACTGCGTGAATTGGACGACCATTTGATTTATCTAATTGTGGTAAACCATCAATCGCATCACCTGTTACATTAAATAAACGACCATAAATATCATCACCTACTGGCATTGAAATTGGCTTACCCGAATCTTCTACTTCCATGCCTCTTACCAAACCTTCAGTTCCTTCCATGGCAATCGCACGAACACTATCCTCTCCTAAGTGCTGTTGCACTTCAAGAATGATTTTTTCGCCATTTGGTTTTAAGATAGCTAGGGCGTTATAGATTTCAGGAAGTGCATTCTGATTAGGAAATTGCACATCCACTACTGCGCCAATAATTTGTTTGATTTTACCTGTTGTTGCCATAATATTCTATTTCGGCTGCAAAGATAAGGTATTGCAAGATTATTGCAAAAATTGTACGTAGATAATCGCAGCTAAAATTCCCCCAATAATGGGTCCAAATACCGGAACTGCTGCATATCCCCAATCACTACTGCCTTTCCCCTTAATTGGCAGGATAAAATGCATAATTCTAGGGCCCAAATCTCTCGCTGGATTAATGGCCCAGCCAGTGGGTCCGCCCAATCCAAAGCCAATTCCACCCACTAATAGGGCTACAGGCAATGCAGATAATGACCCCAAGTCGGATCCGGCTGGTTTTAGGAAAAAGATCCCTATTAAAAATAGCATGGTCGCCAAGGTTTCAGTAATGAAGTTTTGGGGCAAATTACGGATCGAAGGACCGGTACTAAAAACCGCTAATTTCGCTGATGCGTCATTACACTCAATAAAATGATCCTTATATACCATCCAAACGACCAAAGCACCTAACATCGCCCCCAATAATTGGGCTAAAATATAAGAAGGTACCAAGGCCCAACTAAATTTACCAGCACTCGCAAGTGCAATAGTTACTGCAGGATTTAAATGTCCCCCACTAATACTACTTGTTACATACACCCCTATAAATACAGCAATCATCCATCCAAAAACAATAGAAATAAGTCCGCCATTATTTCCCTTAGTATTGGGAAGCACTACATTGGCAACAACACCATTACCAAGGGTGATGACAAGGGCTGTACCTAATAATTCCGCTACAAAAGGAGTCATGTTGTTCTATTTTAATTTTTAACGATATATTAAATTAAGAAAAAAGGAGCGTAAAATACATATTTCAAAAATACAATTGAATAAGCAATTGCGTCCGTCTATTTATGCCATTTATTTTTACCAGTTATTCGTTGCTTTAATTGCACGCGCCCAACCTTGAATACACTCGGATCTTTGTGCATCACTGTTGGTGGGTTCAAAGGTTTTATCTATTTGCCATTTAGATCTCAATTCTTCCAAATCCTTCCAAAATCCTACTGCTAAGCCTGCCAAATAAGCTGCACCTAATGCGGTAGTTTCAACCATGGTTGGACGAATCACTTTGGTATTTACAATATCCGATTGAAATTGCATCAATAAGTTATTATGTGTGGCGCCGCCATCCACGCGTAATTCCGCGATAGGAATTCCAGCATCTGCTTCCATTGCTTTTAACAAATCATAACTTTGAAATGCAATACTTTCCAATGCTGCGCGCGCAATATGCGCCGACGAAGTGCCGCGCGTTATTCCTACAATGGTACCTCTTGCATGTTGGTTCCAATAAGGCGCGCCTAATCCTGCAAATGCTGGTACCAGATAAACACCATCCGTATCATTTACTTGACTTGCTAATGCTTCAATTTCTGATGAATTTCTGATTAAGTGCAAGCCGTCTCTTAACCATTGTACTACAGCACCTCCTATAAATACGCTTCCCTCCAATGCATAATAAGTGTGCCCATTCATTTGCAATGCAATGGTGGTTAATAAATTATTTTTTGAAGTCACTGCTTTTTCACCGGTATGCATTAACATAAAACAACCCGTACCATAAGTATTTTTTACCATGCCCGCTTGCGTACACATTTGTCCAAATAATGCAGCTTGTTGGTCACCCGCAATTCCAGCAATTGGAATTTCGTGGTGTGCAAATAATTGCGTGGTATGTCCATAAATTTCACTGCTGCTTTTTACCTCGGGCAACATCGCAGCTGGCACATCTAAAATTTCCAGTAGTTCCTTATCCCATTGTAGTGTATGAATATTAAATAACATGGTTCGAGATGCATTGGTCACATCTGTTACATGTACTTTACCGTTGGTTAATTTCCAAACCAACCAGGTATCAATCGTTCCGAAAATTATTTCTCCTTTGTTGGCAAGTTCACGCGCACCTTCAACATGATCTAAAATCCATTTTACTTTTGAACCCGAAAAATAAGCATCAATCACAAGGCCTGTTTTTTCTTGAATTTTTTGCGCAAGTCCTTTTGCTTTTAAGGTATCGCAAAAATCTGCAGTCCTTCTATCCTGCCAAACAATGGCATTATAAATAGGCACTCCTGTTATTTTATTCCACACAACGGTGGTTTCTCTTTGATTGGTAATCCCAATAGCAGCAACATCATCAATGGATAAACCCTTCATGCTAATCGCTTCGGTCGCTACCCCCATTTGTGTGCTCCAAATTTCAAGTGGGTCATGTTCCACCCAACCAGCTTTGGGAAATATTTGCGTGAATTCTTTTTGAGAGGTTGCGTGAATTTGCCCTTGATGATCAAATAAAATAGCACGACTACTGGTCGTACCTTGATCAAAGGATAGAATATATTTTGACATTACAATCGTTTATTTGATGGTAAGTTAAAAAAAGAAATGCAAAACTACCTTCTGTTTTTTAACCAAGATTCAGGATCCAAGGCCACGCCCTTTTCGTTATAAATCATAAAGGAAATGGCACCCTCCCCATCTAGGTTCACGCCCGACTTACCTAAAACAGTTCCAGCTTTCACTTCCTGTCCCACATTCACAGTCGCATTATTTAAATAAGTATACATGGTGAAATATTTACCGTGTTGAACGATGATGGTTAAATCACCATTTACATCCCCAACATAGGAAATCTTTCCATTGGCCACACTTCGAACTGAAGTTCCCTTAGGTGCTGCTAATTCAATACCGTCACTTTTTCTATTCAATTTAGTACCAGGTATATTTTCAACACCAAAATGTATATAAACATATCCCTTATCTGCAGGCCAAGGTAAATTACCTCGGTTGGTTTCAAATGAAACGGAGGTTTCCCTGCCTTCTTCAGTGGTTTCTAATGCAGAATACGGACGGTTATCTGTTGTACTTTTTAAGCCGCCTTCCCCAGCACTTACCTTAGCACCACCGGCGGTTCCAGTTTTAATTTCACTGCTTGGCTTCGCTTTGGTATTATCATTATTGGCTTTTAATTTAGCCAATCTATCTTTTTCCTTTTTTTCTGCTTCTAAGGTTTCTCTTCGAATGATTGTCAAAATTGCTTGTTGCATTTTTTTACGCTGCGCCTCCTTTTGACGCACCTGTGCTGTAATTTCTTGCTCCTTGCTTTTTAATTGATTCACTACTTTATCCTGTTCTTTTCTGTCGACCACCAAAACTTTCAATTGGTCATTTTGAACATTCAATGTTTTTAATCGGTCCTTTTTATTGGAACTTAATGATTCAATTTTTACCCCTAAGTCCTTTTGAGATAAATCAATAGCTTGCGCTTGTGCAGTTCTGTTTTGTCGATAGCTTTTCAAATAGGTAATACGTTTTACTGCGTCATTAAAACTATTGGCTGAAAATAAAAAACTTAAATATTCATACCCACTGCGACTTTTGTAAGCAAAAATGATACTTTTAGCATACCTAGATTTTAAGGTATCTAAATCCTTATTTAATTTTTGAATGTCTAATTGGTTGGTGTAAATGGCATTATCGAAAATTTGTACCTGCTTTTTGATACCATTAATTAAAGCCTCTCTTTTTTTAATTTTATCTCGAATGACCGCCAATTGTCCCAAGGAATTTTTTTTGTTTTTTTTGGTTTGCTCTAATAATCGATTCAACTCATCTAACTCCTTACGAATGGACTGCTCTTCCTTTTGCAAATCCTCCCTTGAGCCATTTGCTTGCGCTTGCACATTTACATTGGCAAAAATGAATAGTAAAAGAAAAAAGGTAATTTTTTTAAACATAATATTTTTTTTCACAATAGTGACTACTTCCGCTTAACAGTTTTAGGTAAACCTATTTTAGGAATGGCAAAAGTATATTTTACAGGCTCATTAAATGTAAATTCCTTCACTTCCATCTGAATATCCAGTTTCTGCTGCGCTACAATTGATATGGTTCTATTTAATGGAAATTGATATGGTCCAACATTGACATGATCTGCATAAGTAATATCACAAGTACGATGCTGATTAATGCCAATATCGTCCAACTTTAAATGCATCACTTTGGAATTATCATTATTCAATATCACCAAGTTTTTAAACAATCTTCCCATTAAACTTACTTGTAATTGATTGTTATTGGATTTATAGGATAAAATACTGCTGCTATCCATAAATATAGGATTTCCTAAAATTAAATCCTGAAGGGTGTTAAATGTGAAAGGAATTTTTATCACTTCCTGCAAATAACTGATTGGTTTTCGTTCGATGCTTTTTGTTTTATTTAAAGGATATAACAAAACAACACTATCCTTTTTTATGAAAGCCTTAATTCCAATAACACCCATGGCGCCTCGAATCGTAATGTAAATTTGACTGTCCTTAATCATACTCACATTGGCAATATATGAATCAGCACTTTTCGAGGACTCGTATTCTACTTTAATCCTTGCATTCATTGTTTTATAGTCAAGCTTTGCAATTGCAATTTTTCTTAAAATATTTTTAACTATTGCCAGGGAATCTACTTTTTTAATTTCTGTAACAAATTGACTTTTGGTCGTATCGCTTTTAGATACAGCATCTTGAATGATTTGCACTTTTTTAAATGTGGCACAAGAAGATGCTAGAAGCAATAAAAAACCAAGCAAATATTTTTGTTGCACCATGTATTTAATTATTTTTTTCCGGTATGCCCAAATCCACCGGCACCTCTTTGCGTTTCGTCCAATGCAACAACCAGTTCCCAATCCACTTTTTCAACAGATTGAAAAACCATTTGCGCAATGCGATCGCCATCATTAATTATTTGAGGCTCCTTTGATAAATTTATTAAAATTACTTTAATTTCTCCTCTGTAATCTGCATCAATAGTGCCAGGGGTATTTAAACAGGTAATGCCCTGTTTAATGGCTAAGCCACTACGCGGTCGAATCTGCGCTTCCCAATTTTCAGGAATGGCTAAAAAAAGTCCAGTGGGTATCAAACATCTTTCCATGGGTGCTAATGTAATGGGAGCTATTAAGAATGCCCTCAAGTCCATGCCAGATGATCCACTGGTTGCGTAAACCGGCAAGGGATGATGACTGTTATTTACAATTTGGACTTTATGTGGCATGCCAACAAAAGTAAGTAAAAATCAAAGGAATTAGCGCTTGAAATAACAACAGTAAATTAGGAATATGTTAAAAATAAAAGATGGATCCAAATCTGATGGTATTAGATAGCGGATTTCTTGACAACCCGCCCCCAGAAGGTACTAAATAGGAAATATTAAACTTGTTCTGAAGATATTGAAAACTAGCACCAACCGTAAAGTATTGACCATTACTTGAAACTTGAGATTCATAAGTATATCCTGTTCTTAAGTAAAAGATGCTGTTGTAATTATATTCAGCCCCAACCGAAGCCTTCAATGTTTCCCCTAATGGTGGACCATATTGTTTTGTAAAGGAATTGAACCAACTTGAAACCACGGATTGAGAAAAATATTGATCATCAGTTCCGCCGGTGGAAAGATCTGGATATGCAGGCACCAATAATCTGTTTACATCAATTCCAAATTCTAGGGAATTATCACTATCAAATTTAGTTAAGTATCCCAAACCTAATCCAAGATTGGCTGGAATGAAATACTTTCTTGTATTCTCATTGGAGTAATTTATTTTACCCCCCAAATTTGACATCAACAAACCTGCATGAAATCCTTGTCCATTTTCATTTTGCTTATAAAACAAACTGATATCACCTGCGAGCGTATTACCAGCTCTAAAATTGGTGCTAGAATTTAATAACGCCCCTTGAACAAGTCTTGAATTTATATAACGTAAGGTGACACCCAAACTTAAATTTTGTGTTAATAATATACTATACCCCGCATCAAAACTAAATTCAGAAGGTTTGGTATCTAAATACTGCGTGCCATATTCATCTGAAAAAGTAATATTCCCCAAACTAAAAAATCGCAAGGAACTATTAATACTACTAAACTCATTTAATTTTTTATAGTAACCCATACTTGCCAAATAAACATCTGCCAAACCTAAATCCTTTAACCATGGTGTATAATTGATTAAAAAGCCACTGTTCTTTTCTAACATTGGCAACTTTGCAGTATTACCAAACAAATCGTTGGCTTCAGGCGACATGGCTAAAGATAAATTCCCCATACCTGCTGATCTTGCATCAGGCGATATGCGCATGAATGGTACCGCTGTATTAATTCGCTTATTAAAAATCTGCGCATAAACGTCTTGGGTAATAAAAAATAAAACAAATGATACAAGAATTACTTTTTTTGCCCCCAATATTACAGATAATGCGTTTTTCATGATTTTAAATATAATCATGCAAAGATAGTTAATGGACTTTAATATTTAAGAAACTTATTGGTCAGCTGGATTTCCTGTTGGTCATCCTTTACAATTAATTTATAAAAATAAGTGCCAGGGGGCAGTGTCCCTAATTCAATAACATTTGATAATACAACCCTATTTAGGAGCGGGCCCTCAAATGTTTTTGACAACTGCTTTATTCCTATATTATTATATATTTCAATAGTATATATTAGAGACTTGTTCCCCTCTCTTAACTGGCTAATCTCAAAGCTAAATCGCGTGCTAGATCCTACTGGATTGGGGTAATTTGTCAAATTTTTAACCGACAAAACCCGACTATTGGGTACCATTACATTTATTGTATCCTTATTAGAGTTCCCGATTAAATCCCAGGCTTTTATAATTAATTGATGCGGCCCTTCACTTAATGTGGGTAATGCAAATTTTATTTTACCACTTTGATAGGTGTTTACGTCGGCTGTATAATAATTATTTAAAATAAAGGGGCTTTGCGTTTCCCCATCAATGACCAAACTTAAATCATGGCCCAAGGAGTTTCCCGAAGTTTGAATGCCAGAACTATCTTTTAAGCTGATCAATAAATTAGCATTTGCATTGATCCAGGTGTTTTGTTTGTATTGATTTAAGGTGTCATTTATGTATACTTTTTCAAAAATGGGGCCTGTGGTGTCCGTTGAAATATTCTCCGAAAAAGCATTTACAAACAAACTATCATATATGCCAATAGCATCTGTAGTTCCAGCGCTATGAGTCGCGTACAATTGCATTCTTAAAGCCCCTTGATTGATGGCCACCTCCTTGGGCAAAATAAAATCAACACTAAATAACCCTTTGTTGACAATCGCATTTCCTTTAAATAAAATATTGTCTTGCGTAGTAACATTTACGGGTATACTTGATGAAATATTAGCTAATGTTTTTTGCTTTTTGGGAATATCAAATAAAGTAAACTCCATCAATCCATCAAAATTAGTAAGTAGGTTTCCAGTGGCCTTAATTGTCCCAGCTACCTGATATTTTCCACCCGCTTTTAAGGTATCTCTTCCTTTAAATATTTTTTGATTGATTCGCTCAATACTAACCCCATAGCTTGGCTTAGCCAATTGCAATGCAGGATCGCCCATTAAATTAAATTTAAAGGCATTGATATAATCACTGCCTTTTTTCCAATAATTTGATTTTGCGTTTTGCAAAGCGGCACCAATACTTTTATAATTACCACTTTTATCCGGAACTAATAATTGCTGCACAAATTCATCATTAATTTCTTTATTATTAAATGCAAAAACCAACCTACTTGCGGCTACCAAACCTATGATTCCTTTTTCATTTTTTACCAGCGCATCAAAACCTATAGGTGCTATTTTCGGTTGATCAAATGGCGCAAAATCACAACTTGCGGTAATCATCAAAGGTAATTTTCCTGCATTATCCCATTGCATAATTTCATTTTGGGTAATCACCGCTTCCTCTGCCAATCGTGTATAATTTCCATGCCCTGTATAATTCAAAATTAAACTGCCATTATTTACCATTTGCTTGATCATATTATTCGCAAGTGGATACGTATTACCAGCGGAGGAGTTAATTGCCGGAAAAAAATCTAGGTATATTTTTTTCTGATTCCATTTAGGTTGATTTAGTTTCAAGCCTGTTGAAATTTCTTCAGCATGTTCCAAATGCAAATTATAATCGCCATCATCTGCCACCCATGTTAATTGATTACGCCAAGCACCAAAGTTTTTCTCAGTTTGGTATTGTATTAATTTTTTAATAGTCGCATCAGCCTCTACCGCATTTTTTACTGGCAACCTACCCACCGATAAAGCCAATGCTTGAATGCCTTGTGGTGAATTAATGTCATCGCCCTCCTTTAAAATTGCAAAAAAATCATCGGTGGCATAACTTGATAAAATAGCATTCGAAATCAAGCTTTCATAACTAGGTACTTGTGTTTGGTTATCGATTTTTTTATAATCAAAATTTCCAATCCCTAATAACAATAAATACTTTGGTGTTATTGTATTATTTTTTTTCGCCTTATCGTAAATATATTTGATATAATTTCTAATGCCAATAGGACTTGGTTGGCCTCCTGAAAACTCATTAAACACACGCCCAGTAGTGGTTACAAAGGTAGCTAAGCCATGATGCACGGCATGAAATTTCGCTAAACTATCTGCCGCTTTTAAATAGTTAGCTGCTGTTATAATAATATAATCAGCAGCAGGGGTATTTAATAAACTCGGATAATCGATGTTTAACACTTCCACCAAACTAGGGGTTTCATACCCTAATTTATTGACCCCAAAAAACTCACGCAAGGAGTCTGCGGTTTGAATAAAACTAGTAACTCCATTTTGAAAATTGCTAGTCATCTCCACCGGATTTTCCGGCTGGGTTACTTCCCATATTTTGGTGGATGCATCGGCATCTTTTATTTGATACTGAATTATTTTTCCAGTCCCCACCAAACTGGTGTTTCGAAACCCAAGCGACTTTGCCCCACCATAAAAACCTAATTTTCGTTTTGCCTGTAATGTGATATAATTAATCCAACCCGTACTATTTGTATTAGCACTTGAATAGCCAACACTTAAGTTTGCAGTTATTAAATTTGAATTCATTAAATTATTGGGTAAAGGAATCCGAAAAGTATCCAATACCAAATTTGCAGCATCATCATATATATATCCCGATATAGGCGCAACAACTGTTGTTCTTAATTTTTGATCATTCAAGGTTATCTCAAAATTCGCAGCATTAGCAGTGCTTGCTGCAGCATAATTCAATTTAAAAATTAAATCAGACTGGCTTACTAAGCCCTCCATATTTAAGGGGGTTGTAATTTTTGCTTGCTTCCCTACACCCAATCCCATGGCTGGCCCCCACCAAATTTGGCCACTATTTAAAATATTGAGGGTATCTTTCTCCATCACCCATCTTTCATCAAAAATATCCGAAGTTGCATTCGCGATTTTATCTGATTTTGCCTTTTGAATTCTTTTGCCTTCTTTCCCTAGTGAAATAAAATAATACACCGAATCCCCGTGCGCATTTTTACTATGCTCAAATAATTGCTGTACCCCGTTCCATTTCCATTGAATATTTCCTTGGCTATAAAATAAAAAATAATCTTGATTGTCAAATTGGCCATCACCCCCATCCTGCATTTCAATGGCATTTTCGTTTAAGCCAAACCCCATATTTGCAGTAACTTTTTCAACTAAATTGGCCGTATTCAAATTAAATAACTGAAGCTGCGAACTAGCAAAGGGAACGGTCAAACCCCAGGTTTTAAGTTGGCTTCCGGTGACCTGATAAAATCCTTGTTTTGACACAGCAATTTTAACCCATTTTCCTTGAGAAAACGGCACAGATTGCGCGCTAATATTGGTTGAAAAAAATAGCGAACTGAATAAAATGTATAATACACCCCATCTCATGAGCTAAAATTAAGCTTTTACTAACATAAGATTCTAAATACATATGAATAAAATGAGTAAAAACTAGTTATATTCGCTGTATATTTTATCACTAATTTGACCCCACAATTACTATGAATTTTATAAATAGTATTTTATTGTTTTTCGCAATGTTATTAATAAGTCCCGTACTTTTTAATGCAAATGAAAATAAAACATTCAAGACCCTGTCTAATAGCATGCTCGTTGATGCTAAAAATGACCCTTATGAAGGCATGACAAGAATTCAAGGTGGCACCTTCGCCATGGGCGTAAACCAGGAAGATGTCATTGGTGATTGGAACAACCGTTTAAGAAGAGTGACCGTTAGTTCATTTTACCTTGATCAAAAGGAAGTAAGCAATAAAAATTATAAAGATTATTTACACTGGCTTGAAAAGGTATATATGCCCACTAACCAAGACTCAATTGTAAATCAGGCAAGACCAGACACCTTAGTTTGGCGTAGCGAACTAGCCTATAACGAGCCCATGGTAGAGGCCTATTTCAGACACCCTTCTTTCAATGATTATCCTGTGGTTGGTATTTCATGGGATCAAGCAAATGAATATTGCAAATGGAGAACGGATAGAGCCAACGAAAAACTATTAACTAAGTTAGGCTATATTGATGCAAAGAATGATGCGAACAAGCCATTAGGTGCGAATAACTTTAACAAGGAAGCTTATTTAACTGATGAATACAATGTTGCGCCAACTAATAAAATCAGTAATAAAAAAGCAAAAAAAGGCGAAGATGCCCCTAAATTAAAAATTAGTTTTGAAGATGGTGTAATGACTGCAGACTATCGCTTGCCAACTGAAGCAGAATGGGAATATGCAGCAAAGACCACATTAGTAAGTGGTTCGTCAACTACAGCATTAAAAAATGGCGGTAATGCAAAAAATAAAAATGCACAACTTACTTCTTCTGATTTACCTTTTCCATGGAGCGGAAGTGGTAATAATAATTTAAGAGATTCCAAAAAAGGAAACACCCAGGGATTATATTTAGCCAATTTCAAAAATGGTAGTGGTGATTATAAAGGCATGACAGGTTATATCAATGAATCAAATGGAATGATTGAAAAAGTAAGCAGTCACTTACAAAATTCAAGTTTAAAATTGTACAATATAGCTGGTAATGTAAATGAGTGGGTGGCAGATGTTTACCGTCCCATGAATACAATGGATATGGATGATTTTAATCCATTTCGAGGCAATGTATTTCAATCTAACGATACCAAATTAGCCAAGGGAAGTCGTCGAGATGCAAAAGGCAGAATCATAAAAACTGTTGAATCAGATTCAACAGTAAAATTACGTAATTATGATAACGCTGATGCAATAAATGCTTTGGATGGCGATGATGCTGATAATGCAAGTTATGAATCAGGTAGTACCACATTAATTTCAAATAAATCTAGGGTATATAAAGGAGGTAGCTGGAAGGACCGACCTTATTGGTTAAATCCAGGAACCAGAAGATATTTGGACCAAAACAAATCAAGCAATAACATTGGCTTTAGATGTGCTATGTCCGCTTTTTATGAAGCGCCTCCAAAATCGAGCATTTTCAGTTTTGGAAGAAATAAATAAATAACCCATGAATATACGCATTGGCTCAGGTATTGATTTTCATCAGCTTGTAGAAGGTCGTGATTTATGGATTGGGGGTATTAAAATTCCACACACAAAAGGTGCTTTGGGCCATAGCGATGCCGATGTTTTATTACATGCTATTTGCGATGCATTATTGGGTGCATTAAGCTTGGGTGATATTGGCACCCACTTTCCTGACAACGACAATGCATATAAAAATGTAGATAGTAAAATTTTATTAAAAAGAACTTACGATTTAATTACTGCAAAGGGATATCATATTATCAATATCGATTCTTCTTTATGTTTGGAAGCACCTAAAATAAAACCACATGTGCAAGCGATGCAGGAATGCATTGCAGCAATATTAAATATTGCAGTTGATGCTATTTCCATCAAAGCAACTACGACTGAAAAAATGGGATTCGTCGGAAGAGAAGAAGGCCTTGTAGCCTACGCCACTTGTTTATTAGCGACTAAATAGTTTTATGCAATTACCATCTATTGCTTTTTTATACGAAATTTTCAAAAAAAGTTCGAGTGTTCAAACGGATACGCGAAAATTAAAATTAGGCGATATCTATTTCGCATTGAAAGGCCCTAACTTTAACGGCAATGCATTTGCGTTAGCTGCACTTGAGGCTGGTGCATCTTTTGCAGTAGTCGATGAAACTATTCCAAATACCAAGCACATTGATGAGCGTATTTTACAAGTTGCTGATGTACTCACTACTTTGCAAGATTTAGCAAAACATCACAGGGAACAATTCGATATCCCATTTATTGCAATCACAGGAAGTAATGGCAAAACCACTACCAAAGAATTAATCGCTGCAGTACTTAGTTCCCATTTCAAAACATATACTACCATTGGGAATTTAAACAATCATATTGGTGTTCCACTCACCCTATTAAGTATCCAAGCAGATGCGCAAATGGCGGTGATTGAAATGGGCGCAAATCATTTGCATGAAATTGAAAGTTATTGCCAATATGCAATGCCTAATTATGGTATGATTACCAATTGTGGCAAGGCACATTTGGAAGGCTTTGGTTCTGAGGAAGGCGTAAAAAAAGGAAAAGGTGAATTATTTGATTATATAAAAGAACATAAGGGTACTGCATTTGTAATGAAGGATTATGATTATTTAAATAACATGAGTGCTGATATTGAAAACATTATTACTTATGGAAATACGCTTGGAGCATTACAAGGACAACCACAAACAATCAATGGATTATTGCAAGTAGTTTTCACCAAAGGAACCTTGCTTGAAAATATACAAACACAATTAGTAGGCGACTACAACCTACCCAATGTATTAGCTGCAGTATGCATTGGACAGTATTTTAAAGTACCAATAGATAAAATAAAAACTGCTATTGAAAATTACACGCCATCCAATAGTCGCTCCCAATTAACCACTTGGAATAACAATCAAATAATACTTGATGCTTATAACGCGAATCCAAGCAGTATGAAAGTAGCGATTGATAATTTTGCAAAGTTAGCCGCTGAAAATAAAATTATCTGCTTAGGCGGAATGAAGGAATTGGGTGAAGTAACATTTATCGAACATCAAGCTTTGGTCGAACAACTACAACAAACCACTTGGACAAAAGTAGTTTTGGTAGGAAATGAATTTAAAAATTGTACGCATCCCTATCAGTTTTTTGAATCTGTAGCTGCTGCTAAAAAATGGTTGAATGAACAAAATTTTGTACAACACACCATTCTAATTAAAGGTTCCAGGGGTATCCAGATGGAACAACTGATTGCTGACTAATCGCACAAATTTGAACAATGCGCAATAAAACGATACCTTTGCGCCATGAAAAACAGCTACCTCTGGAGTACCCTCACTAATAAATGTCCAAGATGTAGACAAGGCGATTTGTTTATTTCTAAAAATCCATACCAACTTTCCGAGGTCATTCACATGAATGAACACTGCCCAGTTTGTAAGCAACCCACTGAAATTGAGGTGGGATTTTACTATGGTACTGGTTACGTTAGCTATGCATTAACCGTAGCTTATTTTGTATCCACTTTTGTTGCTTGGAAGGTTCTGATTGGAATGACTTTTGATTTAGATGACAATCGGATTTTTTACTGGATGGGATCCGCTATTTTAACCCTATTCATGATACAACCCATTTTAATGCGTTTATCTCGCTCCATCTGGTTGGGCTGGTTTGTTTCTTTTAATAAAAACTGGAAAAACAGCCCATTAGAATATAATGAGCGAATGAATGAAACAAAAAAGGAGCATTAAATTTATCTACTAAACACCAATAATAACAAAGGGTTTCAGTAACTTCGCTTCCCAAAAAGAGAGGTGTCCGAGTGGTTTAAGGAGCACGCTTGGAAAGCGTGTATACGGCAACGTATCGGGGGTTCGAATCCCTTCCTCTCTGC
>Ga0209355_1000546_pt1 | contig 22373 bp, 25 predicted proteins | sample LauGreSBDMM110SN_3_FD_187563 | JGI IMG/M metagenome (GOLD analysis project Ga0209355, IMG submission 187563) | Freshwater lake microbial communities from Lake Michigan, USA - Sp13.BD.MM110.SN (SPAdes) (version 2) | ecosystem: Environmental > Aquatic > Freshwater > Lake | place: Lake Michigan... | reverse complement strand
GAATCATGATTAAGTTTTTTAGCTTGGGCCATCCCTATAGCGACACTTAATCCTTGGCCTAACGAACCCGAAGCTATTCTGATGCCTTCTAAATGTTCATGAGGCGTAGGGTGACCTTGTAATCTTGAATTAATCTTCCGAAAAGTGGATAACTCATTAATCGGGAAATATCCTCTTCGTGCTAAGACAGAATATAAAACGGGAGAAATATGACCATTAGAAAGAAAAAATACATCTTCATTTAGACCAGACATATTAAAAACTACCTGATCATTAGTTACATCTAACTTTAGATTCATAGCGTCAAAATACAGGCTAACCAATAAATCTGTACATCCTAATGATCCGCCCGGGTGTCCAGATTGACATCCATGAACCATTCTTAATATATCTCTTCTAACTTGAGATGCGATTGAAATTAATTCTTGTGTTTGCATAATAAATTAGTGGATTTGTGTTGTATGATTCTTCGTATCCACTTTTTCTATAATATTAAAAATATAACCTTTTTCGTCAATGATAAATGTAGTTCTAGCTATTCCCATATAAGATTTACCATACATAGACTTTTCAACCCAAACTCCATATGCATTTAAAAGATCATGATTGGGATCAGATAACAAAGAAAACTTTAAATTATACTTTAGCTTAAATTTTTCATGAGCCTTATTTGAATCCGCACTAACACCAATAACAACAAATCCATTCGCCTGTAAATAGGATAAATTTTCATTTAAATTACATGCTTGGGCTGTGCATCCAGGTGTATCATCTTTGGGGTAAAAATACAGGACCACTTTTGATCCCTTTAAGTCTGATGAATCTATTAATTGACCATCAGAATCTTCCATTTTAAACAAAGGTGCTAAATCTCCAATTTTTAATTTCATGCTATTGTTAAGTCAAAAAGTTTTTCATTTTCTAAAAATCCAGCTAATAAATCTCCTCGTTGAACAGGTCCTACACCCGCCGGAGTACCTGTAAAAATATAATCACCCGTTTTTAAGGTAAAATACTTAGATATATCTTCAATAAGCTCAAAAACATTCCAAATCATTAAAGAGGATTTTCCGGATTGAACCAAATTTCCGTTAAGATTTAAATGAAAATTAATATCATTTTCCATGATGGAAGAATCGAATAGCAACATTTGACTAATAAAGGCAGATCCATTAAATGCCTTAGATTTTTCCCAAGGCAATCCTTTTTCCTTTAATTTAGATTGCAAATCCCTAGCAGTAAAGTCAATACCTAAACCATACGAATCAATGTATTTATGCGCGAATTTAGCTTCAATATTTTTTCCGATCTTGCAAATTCTGAAGACCAATTCTAATTCATAATGAACATCATTAGAAAAAGATGGGTAATAAAATTTTGAATCTTCCAACAAAGCTGTATCAGGCTTTATAAAAATCACAGGATCAGTAGGTTTATCATTTGATAACTCCTTAATATGATCTACATAATTTCTACCCACACAAATAATTTTCATGCTCTACTTTAATATTTCAGAAACTAATTTAGCCGCATCTTTAAGTAACACAGCTGAATAAACTTTAAGGCCAGAATTATTAATAATGGCGGCGCCCTCTTCCGCATTTGTACCTTGCAAACGAACAATAATAGGCACCTTGATTTCTCCAATATTTTTATAAGCCTCAACAACACCATTGGCAACTCTGTCACAACGGACAATTCCACCAAAAATATTAATCAAGATTGCTTTCACATTGGGATCCTGAAGAATAATACGGAAACCAGCTTCTACCGTTTTGGCATTAGCTCCACCCCCCACGTCTAAGAAGTTAGCGGGTTCTCCTCCAGATAACTTGATTATATCCATGGTTGCCATAGCTAAACCAGCACCATTAACCATACAACCTACATTGCCATCTAATTTGACATAATTTAAATCATTTTCGGATGCCTCTACTTCTAGTGGATCCTCTTCTGAAATATCTCGTAAAATAGCCAAATCTTTATGGCGATAAAGCGCATTATCATCTAGATTAACTTTCGCATCTACAGCCAAAATTTTATTATCGGATGTTTTTAAAACAGGATTAATTTCGAACATAGACGAATCAGTATCTACATAGGCATTGTACAAACAATGAATAAATTTAACCATTTCTTTAAAAGCCTGACCGCTAAGACCTAATAAAAAGGCAACTTTTCTAGCTTGGAAATCTTGAAGACCCACTCTAGGGTCAATCCATTCTTTTATAATTTTCTCAGGTGAATGCTCAGCCACTTCTTCAATATCCATTCCACCTTCAGTACTAGCCATAATTACATTACAAGCACGACCACGATCCAAAAGAATCGATAAGTAATATTCCTTAGTTTCAGATTCACCAGGATAATATACATCTTCACTGATCAAAACCTTGTTGACTAATTTTCCCTCAGGACCAGTTTGATGCGTAATTAATTGCATTCCCAAAATTTGTGAAACGCGTTCTTTTAATTCATCTAAGTTTTTCGCTAATTTAACTCCTCCCCCTTTACCTCTACCACCAGCATGAATTTGGGCTTTAACGACAAACCAACCTGTTCCTGTTTGGGCTTTAAGCTTTTCAGCAGCTGCTAAAACGTCTGATAATTGATCAACAACAACCCCTTCTTGAATCTTTACTCCGTAACCCTTTAATATTTCTTTTGCTTGGTATTCGTGAATATTCATTTAGTATAAAATTTTTATTTCGTGAAATTACTATTTATTTGCCAAACATTTAAATTGTCGCTCATTCTAATCAATATTCTAAAAATAAGTCAAAAAAATGTTGGAATTAAAAAATATTTCAAAATCCTATGGAGATCAATTGATCCTAAATGATATTTCTTTTCAGGTAAAAGAAAGAGAGTTAGTTTCGATTTTAGGCCCTTCGGGATCAGGAAAAAGTACTTTATTGCAAATTATCGGATTGTTAAATCCTGCAGATTCGGGAAGTATTCTTTTAGATCATGTAGAATGTACCACATTAAATGAAAAAGAATTAATCGCTTTTCGGAATAAAAAACTGGGTTTTGTATTTCAATTTCACAACTTATTAGGAGAATTCACCTGCGAGGAAAATATTAAAATGCCCCTGTTTATAAGAGAGAAATCGTTAAACAATGATCAATTAGATTTATTTGAAAAAATAATTAATAAACTCTCAATTAGTGATTTAATTAAAAAACATCCTAATCAATTATCAGGAGGAGAACAACAACGAGTAGCTGTTGCTCGAGCATTAATAAATCAACCACAAATATTGCTAGCAGATGAACCAACAGGCAACTTAGACAATAAAAATGCTGTCAACCTCTACGAATTATTTCTAGAACTAAAAGAGGATTGGAAACAGTGTATCATAATGGTAACACATAACGAAAATCTTACGAAACAATCTGATCAAATAATTTATTTAAATTCAGAAAAGCGAATTTAGTTTTATCTGCCAAAATGTCATAAATTTGCAGAAATATTGTCCCTGATTGATGCAAGAATTGAAAGTACTATCTGTTGAAGAAAAATTAAATTTAGATATTCCTAGAATTTCAAAGGAAGTCATAGGAGCAGAATTTCAAAAAAAGGTATACCTAGAAAGTTACGGTTGCCAAATGAATTTTGCTGATTCCGAAGTAGTAACATCGATATTAATTAATCATGGTTACGGCACTACGTCAAATATCAACGAGGCAGATGCTATTTTATTAAATACATGCGCCATTCGTGATAATGCCGAGTTGAAAATAAGAAATAGGTTAAAGGGATTTACTGAACTGAAAAAGAAAAATCCGTCATTAACCATTGGAGTATTGGGTTGCATGGCCGAAAGGTTAAAGATTAAATTAATCGAAGAAGAGAAGATCGTTGATTTAGTAGCGGGTCCTGATTCATACCGCGATATTCCAAATTTACTCTCCAAATTAGAATTTGAGGACAAGGCAATCAATGTATTTTTGTCAAAAGAAGAGACTTATGGGGATATAGAACCCGTTAGATTACATTCAAATGGAGTAACGGCTTTTGTCAGCATCATGCGTGGTTGCGACAATATGTGCTCTTTTTGTGTTGTTCCATTCACTCGAGGTAGAGAAAGATCTAGAGATACAGCTTCAATCTTACATGAATGTAATACACTTTTTAATCAAGGATATAGAGAAGTAACTTTATTGGGTCAAAATGTAGACTCATATAAATATACTTCATCAGAAAATTCTGATGTTGTTAATTTTGCAAGTCTTTTAGAGCAGGTGGCCTTAATAAATCCATTATTAAGAGTTAGGTTTTCGACATCACATCCTAAAGATATTACTGATGAAGTTTTATTTGTCATGTCGAGATATGCAAACATTTGTAAAAACATACATTTGCCTGCTCAAAGTGGAAGCAATCGAATATTAAAATTAATGAATCGTACTTATACTCGAGAATGGTATATGGACCGCATTACTTCAATTCGGACTATTTTAGGTACAGGCTGTGGAATATCGCACGATATGATTGCAGGGTTTTGTACAGAAAATGAAACGGACCATCAAGATACATTAAGCCTCATGGATCAAGTAGTCTACGACTTTGGCTACATGTTTACCTATTCAGAAAGGCCGGGAACACCTGCAGAAAAAAAATATCAGGATGACATAGAAGAATCCATTAAGCAAAGAAGATTATCTGAAATAATTGCAAAGCAGCGATTACATTCAGGGATTAAAAATAATTTGCTTGTTGGCACGACTCAACAAGTTTTAGTCGAAGGTGACTCCAAAAAATCAGATTTACATCATTATGGAAAGTGTGATTCCGGCAAAGTAGTCGTATTTAAAAAAGTCAAAGAACAAAAAGGAGAATATGTCCATGTGAAAATCACACATTGTACAACAGGAACTTTAATTGGTGAAATAGAATCTTAATACAATGGAAAACAGTCATTTAGCCAGCATAAAAGCCCGTTTTGGAATCATTGGAAATTCTCCGTTGTTAATTCATGCCATATCTATCGCAGAGCAAGTGGCTCCTACTGATATGACTGTATTAATTACAGGCGAAAGTGGTTCAGGTAAAGAGTCTTTTTCTAAAATAATACATTCTTTGTCCAAAAGAAAACATGGGCAATTTATAGCGGTGAATTGTGGCGCTATACCTGAAGGGACAATCGATTCTGAATTGTTTGGCCATGAAAAAGGATCATTTACAGGAGCGATAGAAGCCAGGAAGGGATATTTTGAAGTTACTGATGGGGGTACCATTTTTCTTGATGAAATAGCTGAAATGCCCCTAGGAACACAGGCTAGATTGCTTCGTGTGTTAGAAAATGGAGAATTTTTAAGAGTTGGTTCATCAAAAGTTCAAAGAACCAATACACGTGTTGTCGCAGCCACTAATTTAAATCTTCAAAATGCGATCGAAAAAGGAAAATTCAGAGAAGATTTATTTTATCGATTAAGTACAGTACCCATTTATGTACCACCCTTAAGAGAAAGAGGTGGAGATATTGAATTATTATTCAGAAAGTTTACTACAGACTTTTCTGAATCTCATCGAGTTAAACCGATATCACTTACGAATGAGGCTAAGAATTTGCTTCAAAAGCAACGATTTCCAGGTAATATACGTCAATTAAAAAACTTAGCTGAACAAATATCTGTTTTAGAAATTGGCGACCGCATTGTTGATGAAGAAAGATTGCAATATTATTTAGATTTCAATGAGCCAAAATTAAACTCCACTGTAGTGAAGGGAGATTATTTCCAAAATTCTGAGGGCATCAATGAAAGAGAAATTCTATATAAAATTCTTTTTGACCTAAAAAAAGATGTCACAGAATTAAAAAAGATATTGCTTAAGTTGATTGAAAGTGGAAACTCGAATGCGTATGATATCCTTTCTGAAAACATGTCCATTTTTGAAGACATAAAGGAAAACGAAGATGATCATGTACGTAATAAAGCTCTGCCAACGCATCAAAATGAACATACAACTAATTTAAATATACACTCCGAAAGTTTACTATCGGAATCAGAAGATGCGCAGTTTGAAGAAATAATTACCAATCCGGATGTAACCCTTTCATTGGAAAAGCAAGAAAAAGAAATCATCATTAGGGCATTAAAGAAAAATAAGAATAAGCGTAAATATGCGGCGAAAGATTTAGGCATTTCTGAAAGAACTTTATATCGTAAAATAAAACAATATGACCTTGAAGATAATGTGTAATAAAATCTTGATCTGTTTATTTGCATCCATATTACTCAGCTCTTGCTACAGTTTTAAGGGGGCTAGTTTATCGCAGGATTTAAAATCGATTCAAATAAATAACATTCGATTGGAGACTGCTGGAGGTCCCACGAATTTAGGTTTAACTATAAATGAAAAAGTAAAGGAGTATTTCCAAAGAAATACGACCTTGAAAATTATCAATCAAAATCCTGATTTATTACTTGAGGGAACTATAGTAGGATATGAAATGACTCCACAAGCTCCCACATCTGATGATAAAGCTGGATTAAACAGATTGACTATGAAAATACAATTTTCATTAGTGAACCGATTAGATGAAACGAAGAACTTTGATCAGGAATTTAGTTTTTATCAAGATTTTCCACAAAATCAAACGTTAACGCAGGTAGAAAAAAATCTTATCCCAAAATTAGTTGATCAAATTATTTTAGATCTATTTAATAAGATAGCTGGCGATTGGTAATGAATCTAGAAAAAGCTCAAAAATTATGGTTTTTACTTCATCGATTTGACCGTTCAAATCGAGCTGATTTAGCTATTTTTAATGGCGATAAAAAAAGGTATCCATTTTTTTATTTGTTGCATTGGAATGAGAAAAACAATGTAAGCAAACAAAGAAAAGTGGCGTTGAAATCAAATTCTAGATTAAATTACTTTAATTCTATCCGTGATATTGAAACGATTGAATTAGAGAATCCATTTGAATTTGATTTTAAGTTAGAGAGCTCAAATGATGTTCAGACACAGTTAATTGAAGATTTTTTATTAAAAATGCCAACAATCACTAAAATTAAAAAAAGTTCGAATGAAAGCGAATTAAATGAAGATGTAGATTTTTCGGAGGTTAGCTATCAGCCGCCAACAACAGAATCTTATGCCATCATATTAGAAAAGCAAGGTAAATTTGATTTAGCAATTAAAGTATATGAAAAATTAAGTTTGGCTAAACCTGAAAAAAGGCTTTACTTTGCATCTCGAATTTCAGAAATAGCTTTTAAAATAAATAATTAACTAGATATGTTTACTTTATTAATTTCCCTTATCGTCATATTCTCAGCATTGTTAATCATACTTATTTTGGTTCAAAATCCAAAAGGAGGAGGTATCAATGGGGAATTTAATCCCACTGGAGCTACTCAAATGTTTGGTGTACAAAAAACAGGTGATTTAGTTGAGCAATTAACTTGGGGGTTTTCCATTACAATTTTAGCATTGGTTTTACTAACAAATTTTACAATTTCCTCCAATTCACCGGATACTGTACAATCAGTTAATGTAGAAAAGGCTGCTGGAAAAACTATTCCAACGGCACCTGCACCTAAACCAATGACCAAATAATAACTGACAATTTTTCAGTTATTATTCAATGGCATACATCTTGATATGTTATGCAGAAATTCTTTAATGAAAGAGTTTAATATACGTTTAAAAACCTAAATTCATAAAACATGTCAAAGTTAACTATTAAGCCCTTAGCAGACAGGGTTATTGTTGAACCGGCTGCAGCTGAAGAAAAAACTGCATATGGAATTATCATTCCAGATACCGCAAAAGAAAAACCACAAAAAGGTATCGTAGTGGCAGTTGGCAATGGAAAAAAAGATGAGCCTATTACTGTTAAGGTAGGTGATGATGTATTGTATGGAAAATACTCTGGAACTGAAATCACAATTGAAGGGAAAGATTATTTAATCATGCGAGAATCAGACATTTTTGCAGTTTTGTAAATCAAATTATTTAAAAATCACAAATAAAGAATTAATCACATGGCTAAGGAATTATTTTTTGACAGCGAAGCTCGCGAAAAAATGAAAAGAGGGGTTGATACCCTTGCTAATGCTGTTAAAGTTACATTAGGACCTAAGGGTCGTAACGTTATTATTGACAAAAAATTCGGTTCACCACAAATCACAAAAGATGGTGTAACCGTAGCAAAAGAAATTGAATTAGAAGATGCTGTTGAGAACATGGGAGCTCAATTAGTTAAAGAAGTTGCATCTAAAACTGCGGATCAAGCGGGTGATGGTACAACAACTGCAACTGTTTTAGCACAATCAATATATACCATCGGTTCTAAAAATGTGGCCGCTGGAGCTAATCCAATGGACCTAAAGAGAGGAATTGAGAAAGCGGTAGATGCCATTGTTAAAGATCTAAAGAAGCAATCACGTCCGATTACAACTTCGAACGAAATTGCTCAGGTAGCTACTATTTCAGCTAATAATGATTCGGAAATTGGTAAAATGATTTCATCGGCTATGGATAAAGTTGGTCGCGAAGGCGTTATTACCGTTGAAGAAGCAAGAGGAACTGAAACAGAAGTAAAGACAGTAGAGGGAATGCAATTTGACAGAGGTTATTTATCTGCCTATTTTGTAACTAATACTGACAAAATGGAAGTTGAATTAGAGAAACCGTTTATCTTGATCTCAGAGAAAAAAGTTTCATCTATGAAAGAATTACTACCGGTATTAGAAGTAGTAGCTCAAACAGGACGTCCTCTATTAATTATTTCAGAAGATGTAGACGGTGAAGCATTAGCTACCCTTGTAGTTAATAAAATCCGTGGTGCTCTGAAAGTAGCTGCAGTGAAGGCTCCAGGATTTGGAGATCGCAGAAAAGCTATGTTAGAAGACATCGCAATTTTGACTGGTGGAACTGTTATCGCAGAAGAAAGAGGTTTTAAGCTAGAAAATGCGACAATAGAATATTTAGGTCAAGCTGATAAAATTATTATTGACAAGGACAATACGACTATTGTTAATGGTTCAGGTTCAAAAGATGATATTAACAATCGTGTGAATCAAATTAAATCTCAAATTGAGAACACTACATCTGATTATGATCGCGAGAAATTACAAGAGCGTTTAGCCAAATTATCTGGCGGTGTTGCTATTTTGTATATTGGCGCGGCTACAGAAGTAGAGATGAAAGAGAAAAAAGATCGTGTTGACGATGCATTGCATGCAACTAGAGCTGCAGTTGAAGAAGGTATTATTGCTGGTGGTGGAGTTGCTTTGATTCGTGCGATTGGTTCTTTAGATAAGTTGAAAGGCGAAAATGAAGATCAAATGACAGGTATTAACATCATTCGTCAAGCAGTAGAATCTCCATTAAGAACTATAGTTGCCAACGCAGGTGGAGAAGCTTCCGTTGTTGTAAATGCAGTTCGTGCAGGTAAAGACGATTTTGGATATAATGCACGTGAAGATAAATATGAAAATATGATCGCAGCAGGTATTATCGATCCAACAAAAGTAACTCGTTTGGCTTTAGAAAATGCAGCATCCATTGCTGGACTTTTATTGACTACGGAATGTGTTATTGCTGATAAACCAGCCAACGAGCCAGCGCATAGCCATGCACCTGGTGGTGGTGGAATGGGCGGCATGATGTAAATATAATTTCATTATTAGTTTAAAACTCCCCATATTTGGGGAGTTTTTTTATGTACCTTATGAAGAGAATTGCAATAGATATGGATGATGTGTTGGCAGATACAACAGTCAAAATCATTCATACCATCAATAGCCTACTAGATAAAAATTATTCCTACGAAGAATTAATGTCAGCTCAACTGGCGCGAGAACGATTTCGTGAAGATTATTTAGCTAATAATTCATTTCTTTGGCAACCTGGTTTTTTTCTGGATGTGCCTATTAAAGCCAAAGCGATAGAAATAGTTGAAAAATTAAGTGAGAAATATGAAATTTTCATTGTATCGGCGGCCACTGAATTCCCGGAATCTTTAAAAGAAAAATTGATTTGGATGAAACAACACTTTCCATTCATTTCATGGACTCATATCGTATTTTGCGGACATAAATACATGATTCAAGCTGATTATCTAATAGATGATCATGAGAAGAATTTGAAGACCTTTATTGGAACTCCTCTCCTATTTACCGCACCACATAACTTACACATACATGAATACCAACGCGTAGACACTTGGGATGCTGTAGCCAATCTTTTATTATAATCCATTTTAATGTTTAAAAATAGGGCGTCCATTAGTTTACTATTTTTCCTTTGTGGAATTAATTTTGCAAGTTGGGCCACAAGAATTCCAGATTTTAAAGAAAAATTACATTTAACTGATTCCGAATTAGGTACTATTTTGTTAGGCTTGCCTATAGGATCTCTCATCTCATTGCCACTAGCCGGTTGGTTAATTACGAAATATGAATCAAAGTGGATATGTTTAACAGCGATTGTTATGTACATATTCATCATGCCCATCTTAGGGTATTCACCTAACTCCTTCGGATTATTTATTGCCCTATTTTTATTTGGAATGGCTGGAGATATCTTAAATATCGCCATGAATACTCAAGTGGTTACTTTGGAAAAGAGTATGAATAAGACCATTATGTCAAGCTTTCATGCTCTTTTTTCCCTTGGATTAATGTTGGGAGCATTCTGCGGAGGCATAATATTAAATTATAATGTTTCAAGTTTTAACCATTTATTGGTCATAGGAGTTCTTAATTTTTTATCGATCCCATTCTTTTTGTCAAATTTATTACCTGATCATTTTAAAAAGAGTAACGATACGCTAAAAAGAAAAAAGAATTCATTTTTTGACTTAGGCCCTCACCTATTTACGTTATCATTTATTGCATTCTGCGGAATGCTATGTGAGGGAGCCATGGCCGATTGGATAACTCTATATTTTAAAGAATCGACCTTCATATCCACATTTCCAACTACCATTGGATTTACATCCTTTGCTCTATCTATGGTTATTGGCAGGTCAATGGGCGATTATATAGCCAAATTATTTTCGATAAAAAATATCTTAACCTTAAATGGTATATTAATTAGTCTAGGCCTACTCATTACACTAATGACCACTAACGAATATATCATGATAATCGGTTGTTTAATTGCAGGACTAGGCATATCTACCATAATACCCATTATATATTCTGAAGCAGGTAAATCAAAAAATATTTCACCATCAGTAGCGATTGCAAGTGTATCTACGATAGCTTATGTTGGATTCCTTGTTGGCCCAGTGTTTATCGGCTACTTATCCGATTACTGGGGATTAAACAAAGCCTTATACTTATTAGTCTTATTGGGAATAATTGCGAGTTTCTTGTCTAAATTGAAATTGACAGATCAAGAAAACTAAATTATATTATTTACAAATCGATGTGCACATTGATCCATTCAGAGTCAAATCTAGCCTCATACTTTTTATAGAATTCAATGGCAGGCGTATTCCAATCTAAAACTTGCCACATCAGACCTTTTGAATTTGTAATTTTTGCTTCTTCAATGGTAGCCTCCATCAATAATTTCCCATAGCCTTTAGACCTGAATTCACTTTTAACAAACAAATCTTCCAGGTATAATCTCTTACCTTTCCATGTGGAAAAGCGGAAATACCAAAGAGAGAAACCGGCTAATTGATCATTTTCAAACAATAAAAAAGCATCAAATAAAGGCTTATCTGAAAAACCATTTATTTCATAATCCTCTAAAGTAGCAGTAACTTCTTCAGGTGCACGTTCAAAAAGTGCCAATTCTTTCACCAAAGAAAAAATCATTGGAATGTCCACTGATTCAGCTTTGCGCAAGGTTACTTTATCCATTGGTAGCATTTCTTAATTTAGTTAATAAGTTTTCCATATCGGATGGAAATTTTCTCTCGAAATAAATCCATTCTTTGGATGTAGGATGTTCAAAACCTAGTGAATAAGCATGTAAAGCTTGTCTAGGACACGTATGAAACATATTATCTACAAATGATTTAAAATTAGCCATGTGACTGATATATCGAATTTTATCGCCTCCATAGGAACTATCAGAAATTAATGGATGCCCCATAGACAAAGCATGCGCGCGAATTTGATGAGTTCGACCTGTTTCCAACTGAAATTTAAGCAGTGAACAAAAGCCAAAAGATTCAATCACCTCATAATGAGAGATAGCTAATTTTCCATCCTCATATTCTTCAGGAAATATAGCCATCACTTTCCTGTCTTTGGGATTTCTAGCTATTTTTCCTCTTAAGGTTCCATTTGTAATTTTAGGAACACCCCAACAAATCGCATAATAGGTTCTTTGGATGGTATGATCAAAAAATTGTTTGGCCAAATAAGTCAAAGCAAATTCAGATTTAGCCACGACAAGAATACCTGAGGTATCTTTATCAATACGATGAACTAATCCTGGCCTAATTTCTTGTTTACCAGGAAGTTGTTGGCAATGATACAATAAAGCATTTACTAATGTTCCAGACCAATTGCCATGCGCAGGATGAACGACCATACCTGCCGACTTATCCACGAGCAAAACATCTTCATCTTCATAAATAATGGTAATAGGGATATCTTCAGCATATAAATCTTTATCTCGCGGAGGCTGAGAAAAGGAAACAGATATAGCATCTAGAGGCTTAACTCGGTAATTAGCTTTAATAACACTGCCATTGACTTTGACTGAGCCTGCGTCAATACCTAATTGAATTTTTGAACGACTAGAATTAGAAATTTTAAGTTGTAAATATTTATCTATTCTAAGTAATTGTTGACCTTTGTCAACAACAAAATTAAAATGCTCAAATAAGTCATCTTCGGATTCAACTGGATCTAATTCTTCGTCAATGGACATTTCTGAATTTACAATTAAACATTTACAACTACCATCTCCTATTCAGGAAATAGTTGAAGACGAATGGAAGGAAAAAAATATACACGTTTTTATCAAAAGAGATGACTTAATACATCCCATTATTTCCGGCAATAAATGGCGCAAATTAAAGGAATATATTGATTTTGCCCAAAATAAAGAACCTAATTCCATAATAAGTTTTGGAGGAGCATATTCCAATCACTTATATGCATTAGCATTTATAGGATTTCAATTTAATATCAAAACGGTAGGAATTGTTAGAGGTAACGAGTTGACAAAAAATAGCAATCCCTATTTAAAGCAAATTTCGGACTGGGGAATGAGGTTATACTTTCAAGAAAGGGAATCTTACCGAAAAAAAATAATTCCATTAGAAATAGAAACCAAAAATGCAATCATCATACCAGAAGGTGGCTTTTCAAAAATAGGCGTATTGGGCATGGAAAGTTTAATTTTAGAATTGAAAAGTCAAATTAATGCTGACTTCATCATTACTGCGGTGGGAACAGGTACTACAGCCATAGGAATTTGCCAATACGCTAAAATAAAGACCATTGGAATATTAACATTAAATAATTTAACAGAAATTGAAAAGAATAGTCAGGGATATGACTTAGAATACTTGTTAGCAATTAACTCAAATTACATCTTTGGTAAGTATGCAAAAGACTCTAAAGCATTAAATGATTTTTGCGAAAATTTTTACAAAAAACACAAAATTTTAATCGAACCTACTTATACGGGAAGAATGTTTTACGGACTTTATGATTTAATCAAAGGAAATTACTTTCCTAAAAATTCCAAAATAATTGCCTTACACAGTGGTGGAATAAAATTATCCCACTGAACCTTCTAATGATATCGCTAATAATTTCTGTGCTTCTACGGCAAATTCCATAGGAAGTTGATTTAATACTTCTTTAGCATAGCCATTGACAATTAAAGCGATAGCCGTCTCGGATGACAAACCTCGTTGATTACAATAAAAGATTTGATCTTCACCTATTTTAGAGGTAGTTGCCTCATGTTCCACTGAAGCCGTTGGATTTTTCACTTCAAGGTAAGGGAACGTATGAGCCCCACACTTATCACCTAATAGCAAGGAATCGCATTGACTAAAGTTTTTGGCATTATCGGCTCTTTTAGAAACTTGAACCAAACCACGATACGAGTTTTGAGAAAAACCTGCTGAAATTCCTTTAGATACAATTCTAGATTTAGAATTTTTACCTAAATGAATCATTTTGGTACCCGTATCAGCTTGTTGGTAATTATTAGTCACCGCCACCGAATAAAATTCGCCGATGGAATAATCACCTTTAAGCACCACTGAAGGATATTTCCAAGTAACTGCTGAACCTGTTTCAACTTGTGTCCAAGATAATTTGGAATGAGCACCATCACAAATACCTCTTTTTGTCACAAAATTATAAATCCCCCCTTTTCCTTCTTTATCTCCTGGATACCAATTTTGAACGGTTGAATATTTAACTTCTGCACCCGAATGAACAAAAATCTCTACGACAGCAGCATGCAATTGATTTTCATCACGCATGGGAGCTGTACACCCCTCCAAATAACTTACATATGATTCGTCTTCAGCTACAATTAAAGTTCGTTCGAACTGACCTGTACCGGACGCGTTAATTCTAAAATAGGTAGACAATTCCATTGGACAACGAACTCCTTTGGGAATAAAACAGAAGGAACCATCAGAAAATACAGCAGAATTTAATGCTGCAAAATAATTGTCTTTTACAGGCACTACACTTCCTAAGTACTTTTTGATTAATTCTGGATGCTCTTTAACAGCTTCTGAAATGGAACAAAAAATGACTCCTTTTTCAGATAATGTTTCTTTGAACGTTGTGGCTACTGAAACTGAATCTATTACGGCATCTACTGCGACATTGGATAATCTTTTTTGCTCATCCAAACTAATACCTAATTTCTCAAAAGTCCTTCTAAGTTCAGGATCTATTTCATCCAATGAATTCAACTGCTTTTTTTGAACAGGAGCTGAATAATATTTTAAAGATTGATAGTCCGTTGGCTTATATTTTACATTAGCCCAAGTGGGCTCATCTAATGTTTTCCAATGCCTAAAAGCGGCTAAACGCCAATTCAAAAGCCAATCTGGTTCATTTTTTTTCTCAGATATAAAATGAATCGTAGATTCATCTAAACCTACGGGAGCTTCATCTGTCTCAAAAAATGATTCGAAACCATATTTATAATCTGAGCTAGTAACTTCTTGTAATATATCGTCTACTTTATCTGCCATAATAATTTAATGCGTCTTAGAATCTCAAAATTACAAAATGAAAATTAAAGATTAAGCCTATTGTTTAGAATGGATATAAATAAACTAAAATAATGGTGTATTTCTGATCAAACTTTCTTCTAAAGAAATAAATGTTTCAGTCCTTTGAATACCATTAACTTTTTGAATTTTATCATGTAAAACTTCTCTTAGATGCTGAGTATCTCGGCATATAATTTTAACAAAAATCGAATAAATACCCGTTGTATAGTGAATATTAACTACTTCAGGTATTTCTTCCAGCTCTTTGGCTACATCAGCATACAAACTACTTTTATCTAAATAAATGCCTAGAAATGCACAAATATCCCAACCAATCTTTGAATAATCAATTAATAATTGAGACCCTTTAACGATACCTAAAGCTTGCATCTTTTTCATGCGAACATGTACGGTACCGCCTGATACCTCTAATCGATTACCTATTTCCGTAAAAGGCAAATTAGCATCTGAGACTAAAATCTCCAATATTTTATAATCAAGTGGGTCTAGGTCTTGCTTGCGATCCATGAATAAATTAAAATTAAATAGTGTATTTGTTAAAATATTTACAAAAAAAAGACAATTTTATTAAAAAATTTTGAATTTATACTTTACAACGTTATATTTGTCAGTATTATAATTACAAAGGTAGTTATTTTTATTGTAGGGTGATGAAATTGGCAGACGTGCCCTCCTGTCTCGGGGGTGGTGATTCTGGGATAAACGCGGCATAACGGGTTGACCACTAAGTTAGTTCTGTGTCGTGGCTAACCACATCTTGGAGGTTCGAATCCTTCTCCTACAGCCATAAGTTTTTAGTTTGTTGATGAAGTGTAATGTTAAAAGCAATCCTATTTTAGGATTGCTTTTTTATTAAGATAAAAGTCTATAAATTTGGTAGAGAAAATACAACCGTTTAAACACAATCAACATGAGCTTACGTTTAGGTGACATCGCCCCCGATTTCCAAGCAGAATCTACCTTAGGGCACATATCTTTCCATGAATGGATTGGAGATTCATGGGCATTATTCTTTAGTCATCCTGCTGATTTTACTCCAGTATGTACAACTGAATTAGGAAAAACAGCTTTGCTGAATGGTGAATTCACAAAAAGAGGAGTTAAAGCTATTGCTATTTCAGTGGATTCCCTAGAATCTCATAATAAGTGGGTCCCAGACATTGAAGAAGTCAATTCAGTTGACATGAATTTTCCAATAATTGCCGATCCTGAAAAAACAGTATCATTGCTTTACGATATGATTCACCCAAATGCATCTGAAAAAGCGACGGTAAGATCTGTATTTATCATAGGGCCCGATAAAAAAATCAAATTGACATTAACCTATCCGGCTTCTACAGGAAGAAATTTCACAGAAATATTACGTGTGATTGACTCATTGCAATTAACGGCTAATTACCAAGTAGCAACGCCGGCAGATTGGGTACACGGAGAAGATGTAATAATTATCCCAGCTGTATCAGATACCGATGCAGTGGCTAAATTCCCAAAGGGATTTACTAGTGTTAAACCCTATTTGAGAAAAACACCTCAACCGAACTTGTAAACTTGTAAGATTCTAATTTTTAAAAGGAGAATTTGGCCATAATGTCATTCTCCTTTTTTTTATGAATTCAATCCATTAAAATTTCTTAATTTTGCCATGCAAAAACAATCATTTTATTATGCTTCCCAACCAAGATTTTACTAAGACGCCAGCTTTTAATAATTTAAAAATTGACTTTAATAGGCTTAATTCAATTACCATCAAAAGCTTATTTGATGCAAACGAACAAAGGCAAAATCAATTCAGTCTAGAGTTTGACGACCTATTTTTCGATTATTCTAAAAACTTATTGGATCAAGAAACATTCAAAAATTTGATCGAATTAGCGCATCAAACAGGTTTAAAATCAGCCATAAAAGCTCAATTTTCTGGAGATGTTATTAACGCAACCGAAAATAGATCCGTTCTCCATACTGCCTTAAGAGCCAAAGCACATTCAGAAATTTTAATAGACGACAAAAATATCATGATTGATATTCAGTTGGTAAAAAATCAAATGAAAGACTTTTGTGGCCAGGTGATTAATGGTCATTGGAAAGGCTATACAGGTAAAACAATTACAGATGTTGTTAATATTGGAATTGGTGGCTCTGATTTAGGTCCCGTAATGGTTACCGAAGCATTAAAAGCATATAAAAATCATTTAAATATTCATTTTGTAAGTAACGTAGATGGTACCCATATTTCAGAAACATTAAAAAAAGTAAATCCAGAAACAACGTTATTTTTAATCGCTTCTAAGACCTTTACAACTCAAGAAACAATGGCAAATGCATTTTCTGCTAGAAATTGGTTTTTGGCCCAGGCAGAAGAAATGAAGCATGTATCAAAACATTTTGTAGCCATGTCTACAAATAAAATCGAAGTGGAAAAGTTTGGAATTGACGCTCAAAATATGTTTGTATTTTGGGATTGGGTGGGTGGACGTTACTCCCTATGGTCAGCCATTGGACTTTCAATTGCATTGAGTATTGGATTTGAAAATTTTGAACTCTTGTTATCAGGTGCAAATAATATGGATGTTCATTTCTCTACAGCGTCTTTTGAAAATAATATACCGGTTATATTGGCTTTATTAGGTATTTGGTACACTCAATTCTTTAATGCCAATACACATGCTATTTTACCCTATGATCAATACATGCATCGGTTTGCAGCCTATTTCCAACAAGGTGATATGGAATCAAATGGAAAATCGGTCGATCGCAATGGGAATCGAGTTACTTATCCTACGGGTCCTGTAATTTGGGGTGAACCAGGAACCAATGGCCAGCATGCATTTTATCAATTAATTCATCAAGGAACCCAAATGATTCCAGCGGATTTCATTGCCCCAGCCATTACACATAATAAAATCGGAAATCACCACACCTTATTGATGTCTAACTTCTTCGCTCAAACGGAGGCCTTAATGAATGGAAAATCAAAAAAGGAAGTGGACATAGAGTTAGAAAAAGTAGGTTTATCAAATGAACAAATAAATAAACTAAGTCCATTTAAGGTTTTTGAAGGGAATAGGCCAACCAACTCCATCCTAGTAAAACAAATTACACCTAAAACTTTAGGCTCATTAATTGCTATGTATGAGCACAAAATTTTTGTACAAGGAATTATATGGAATATATTCAGTTATGATCAATGGGGAGTAGAATTAGGAAAACAATTAGCCAACTCCATTTTGCCTGAATTAGAAAGCGATCAAATAATCAATTCTCATGATAGCTCGACCAATGGGTTGATCAACAAATTTAAAGCATGGAGATCTTAAGATAAATATTTACTTAATTGATCTAAAGTAAATTCTTCTTGACTGCCACTCATCATATCCTTGATTGAAATTAAACCGGATTTTATTTCTTCGGAACCGATTACGGCTACAAACTTAATTCCTTTTTTATCTGCGTATTCAAAAGATTTTTTGATTTTAGCGATGTCAGGGTAAACCTCACAAGCAATTCCGCTCGCACGCAATGAATTTGCTAAACCCAAACATTTTAATTGGCCCTCTGAATCAAAATAAGTAAACAGAACTTTGCAAGCACTGGAATCGACCGCAGGTAATAATTCCAAAGTGTCCATGACGTCAATGATCCTTTCGATTCCAAAGGATATCCCAACTCCCGACATATTTGGTAAACCAAATGAGCTTGTTAAATTATCATAACGACCTCCACCCGCAATACTTCCAAAAGCTAAATCTAATGCTTTACCTTCAAAAATAAGTCCCGTATAATAGGACAATCCGCGCGCTAATTTAACGTCAAAGTTAATGTTCGATTGATCTGCAGAAAAAGAAAGAACATCCTCTATTTCTTTTAAGCCGGCTAAACCGATCTCAGAATCGGCCAAAAAAGACTTCAAATTTGCAACTTTTTGATCATTCGAACCCTCAAACTCAAGGATACCTTTTAATTTATTCAGTTTTTCAATTTCAAATCCTTGTTCCAACAATTCATTTTTGACAACATCCCAACCTACTTTATCTAATTTATCTAACGCGATAGCAAAGGAAGAAAATTTATCTATCATCCCTAAAACGTCTACAATTCCTGTCAATACTTTTCTGGAATTAATTAATAATTGGACGTTTAAGTTTAATTCAGAAAATATGGATTGAAATAAAAAAACTAATTCCGCTTCATTGACTAATGAATCAGAACCCACTATATCGGCATCGCATTGATAAAATTCTCTATATCGACCTTTTTGAGGCCTATCAGCTCGCCAAACAGGTTGTATTTGATAACGTTTAAAGGAAATGCTATTTCACTTCTATTCATTGATACAAAACGAGCAAAAGGTACTGTCAAATCATAACGCAATCCTTTCTCAACAATCTTTTGCGAAAGAGTTTTATACCCTAAATCAATATCATTTTGGGAGACTTCTTTTAAAAAATCTCCTGAATTTAAAATTTTGAAAAGTAATTGATCTCCTTCTTCGCCATATTTACCCATTAAAGTGGATAAATTTTCTATAGAAGGAGTTTCAATATTTTGGAAACCAAATCGTTCAAAATGTTTTTTGATTATTGAAAAAACATAATTCCTTTTGACCATTTCTTTGGGTCCAAAATCTCTAGTTCCTCTTGCGTTGCTTGGCTTTTGCATCATATATAAAAAACAAAATTAATTAATTATGCTTAATATTTTTGATAAATAACCTAGAATAGCTATTTTTGTAATTCTAATTTTAAAGACATGGCTGTAACAAGATTAAAACGTAAAGACAGAAGAAATAAAGCAGTAGCAAACAATAAGGTTGCCGCTATCAAAATTTTGAAACGTAGACCAATTATCAAATTGGTAGATGTGGAAGAAATCAAAGCTTCTTTTAATAAGTAATTTTTATATCTTTATATTTAAACCGGTTTTTACCGGTTTTTTTTTATCTAAAACCTACTAAACAAAATGAAAAAGTCACTATTCGTATTGTCCATTTCGATTTTTACATTAGCGTTTAACGTTAAGGCACAAGATCATAGGCATGCAGTTATTAATCCCACAAATCCAGAAATCACTGAATATTGGGATCCAGAGGTGAAGGTTATAACACCCGGAACTACTCCTTCGGATGCCATCATTTTATTTGACGGAAAAGATTTAAGTAATTGGGAATCAGCAAAAGATGGTTCACCTGCTTTGTGGAAAGTAGATCCTGCAGAAAAGTCAATGACGGTTGTTGGCAAAACTGGCAATATATCGACTAAGCAAAAATTTGAAAATTATCAGTTGCATATGGAATGGAGGTCCCCTATGGAGCCTGATACTAAAAAAAGCCAAGGCAAAGGAAATAGTGGTGTTTTCATGCAAGGAATGTACGAAGTCCAGGTAATGAATTCCTATCAGAACAGAACGTATCGCAATGGGCAAGCCGGAAGTATATATAAGCAAAGTGCACCATTAGTCAATGCTACTTCTAAAATGGGAGAATGGAATACTTACGATATTATTTATACGGCTCCAAAATTTACGATTAATGGAGGAATAGACACCCCAGCATACGTAACTGTTATACACAATGGGGTTGTGGTGCAAAATCATACTAAAATCCAAGGTACAACAGAATATATAGGCCAACCCAAAAACCCAGTACATGGACCGGGCCCTATCAACTTACAAGATCATGGAAATCAAGTAAGTTTTCGAAATATATGGATTCGAGAAATGTAAAAAGATCTAAATTTTAATTAAGGAAGGTTTTTTTATCAAAAAACCTTCCTTTTTTTGTTATATGAAATATTTAATTAGCTGGGTTTTAAGAAATATCCCACGAAAATTCATTCAATTATTTGCGCATAAATTAATCAAACTTTATAGTTTGGTTTTACGAGGAGACCAAGTTCATTGCCCAATTTGCGATAAATCATTCAGCAAATTTTTGCCTTATGGAAGAATGTTTCCTCGTGAAAATGCATTGTGCCCATCCTGTTTAAGTTTGGAAAGACATCGATTAATGCATTTGTTTTTACAAAACAAGACTTCATTTTACACCAATAAACCCCATTTATTACATATTGCACCTGAATTTTGTTTTATAGATAGATTCGAAAAATATTTAGGTGAAAATTATATTACAGCTGATATTGAATCGCCATTAGCTAAAGTGAAAATGGATCTTCATCACATACCCTTTGAGGATAATACATTTGATGTGGTTTTTTGCAACCATGTACTCGAACATGTCAAAGATGATGTGCAATGCATGAAAGAAATAAGACGCGTACTGAAGAGTGACGGTTTTGCTCTTTGCCAAAGCCCACAAAGGTATGATCTAGAAACCACCTACGAAGATGCTAGTATCACAGATCCCAAAGAACGCGAAAAGCATTTTTTACAAGATGATCATCTACGAATTTATGGAAGGGATTATGGAAAGCAATTAAAAAATTCGGGGTTTAATGTGGAAGAAATTAATATGGTCGAAAAAATTGGCCTACCTGAAGCAAAAAAAATGGCTTTGCCATTAGAAGAAATTATATATTTATGTAAAAAATAATATGCGCTACGAAAAACTATCGTCAACATTATTTATAAAAAATAGGGCTAAATTAATTGACTTACTCCCCCCTAAATCTTTGGTCATCATTAGTTCTAATGATATTATGCCAACGAACGCCGATGGCACTATGGGATTTAAGCAGAATTCTGACTTATATTATTTATCGGGATTAGATCAAGAAGAAACGTTTCTAGTACTTTATCCTGATGCACCTGAGGATCAATACAAGGAAATGGCTTTCCTTAAAAAGACTTCTGAGTTAATTGAAATTTGGGAGGGCCATAAATTTACCAAGCAAGAAGCATTTGAAATTTCAGGAATTAAAAATATTCAATGGACAAGTAATTTGGAGCAAATACTTAAAGCCATCATTTATAGTGCAGAACAAATTTTTTTAATTGACAACGAACATATTAGGAATAGTTCAAGCGTCGAAACCCAAAATGATCGATTAAACTTAGAAATCAAGGAAAAATATCCTTTGCATAAAATTGGCAGACTCGCGCCATTGTTGAATACCATCCGAATGGAAAAGGAGTCGATTGAAATAGAAGCCTTACAAAAAGCGATCGATATTACCGAAAAAGCCTTTAGAAGGATTTTAAAGTTTACCAAACCCG
>Ga0209355_1000543_pt1 | contig 22459 bp, 17 predicted proteins | sample LauGreSBDMM110SN_3_FD_187563 | JGI IMG/M metagenome (GOLD analysis project Ga0209355, IMG submission 187563) | Freshwater lake microbial communities from Lake Michigan, USA - Sp13.BD.MM110.SN (SPAdes) (version 2) | ecosystem: Environmental > Aquatic > Freshwater > Lake | place: Lake Michigan... | reverse complement strand
ATTGGGGTCGTGGCTAATGTTACCAGCCACGCACGGTTACTTTTGCGTAGGAAATACGCTCAATGAGATTAACTAATTGAGAAGATCTGGTGAAAGGCCCGCTTCGGTATCTGGAATACCTAGCTCACCCGCGCGCTTATCTGCCATTGCTAAGAGGCGGCGAATTCGCCCAGCAATCGCATCTTTAGTCATAGGCGGTGTAGCAAGGGAGCCGAGTTCTTCCAAACTTGCTTGGCCATGGCTAATTCGTAATTCCCCAGCTTCTTTCAAATGATCCGGAATTGTTGGACCCAGAATTTCCATAGCGCGTTGTACTCGAGCTGCGGCCGCAACGGCGGCGCGTGCTGAGCGTCGCAGATTTGCATCATCAAAATTTGCTAAACGATTTGCGGTCGCACGAACTTCGCGTCGCATTCGTCGCTCTTCCCAAGCCAAAACACTTTCGTGAGCGCCCAAGCGGGTGAGGAGAACTCCAATTGCATCGCCATCGCGAATAACAACGCGATCAACCCCACGAACTTCACGAGCTTTTGCAGTAATTCCTAAACGTCTCGCAGCACCGACTAGCGCCAACGCTGCTTCAGGACCCGGGCAAGTTATTTCAAGTGAAGATGAACGACCTGGTTCGGTAAGTGAGCCGTGCGCGATGAATGCGCCTCGCCAAGCTGCTTCAGCATCGCAAATATTGGCGGCAACAACTTGTGGTGGAAGTCCTCGTACTGGTCGACCATTGCTATCGATCAAACCGGTCTGACGAGCAAGCGCATCGCCAGCTTCAATTACTCTCACAACGTATCTACTGCCTTTGCGCAGGCCACTCGATGAGAGAACGGCGAGATCGCTATCGTGGCCATAGATATCTGCAATATCTTTCTTTAGTCGGCGCGCACTTTGAGAGGTATCAAGTTCAACTTCAATCACAACTTTGCCAGCTGCTATATGTAAACCACCAGCAAAACGAAGAAGTGACGAGACTTCGGCTTTGCGGCAGCAAGGTTTGGTTACTGAGAGACGACTGAGTTCGTCTTTGACTGCCGCGGTCATTGCCATGGGCTTATCCAAGCAGGGTTTTGCTGGAAATGTGCGCGAAAAGCGAGGTCAATTTTTTGGAGCTGTGATGAATTAACGTAGCGTTATCGCGTAGATCTGCCGCCAATAACTCTCCACCTGTACTTGAAAGATGATTTTGCATCTCATCTCCTTGCAAATCAAGGCTCGCATCCGCAATTAAATAATCGAAACGCAGGCCAGGCGCATACTCCTGCAAGATTTCAATATGTTCGAGCGGGGTGTAGCCCGCAAATTCTCCTGAATTAAATAATTGTCCATTTGCGCTAGCCGAATCCAGATTTAGAATCAAAAATTTCTTTGCTGCTGAATCAATGATCGCTTGACGTTGTTCAGGAACTAGCAAATGTGGCAAAACGCTAGAGAACCAAGAACCTGGCCCCATAACAATCCAGTCCGCTTCTGCAATTGCTTGCAATGATTCTTCACGTGCCGCTGGATTTTCAGGATGAAGCCTTAAAGATTCCAAGCGCCCCTTCGCCGTAGCCACTTCAACTTGGCCTTTTACGATAAATCTTCCAGTTGAATTGGTAAAAGTTGCCTCAATATCTAAAGGTTCTCTCGACATTGGTAAGACTCGACCAATTACTTTTAATAGTGATCCAACACGATCAAGCCCAGCAACCGGGTCTTCCCCTTTATTCCAGAGCGCTGCCAGCAAAAGGTTGCCGACTGCATGGCCATCAAGTGGACCTTTGCTTTCAAATCGATACTGCATAATCTCGGCCCAACTTCGGCCCCATTCATCATCGGCGCATAGCGCAGCCAGCGCCATACGCAAATCACCAGGTGGAATTATTGAAAATTCATCACGCAGACGTCCGCTAGATCCACCGTTATCGGCCACGGTAACAATCGCCGTGATCTCAGAAGTAATTCCACGCAAAGCAGATAACGTCGCAGCTAAACCATGGCCTCCACCTAAAGCAACTACGCGAGGGTTACGCCCACTCATTCACGACCAACATCACGATGAGTTGCATGCGCAGAGATATCAATATCTGTTGGATCCGAGGAAAGTTGGCGGGCTATTTCAGCGGCAATTGCCACGCTGCGATGTTTTCCTCCAGTGCATCCAATCGCGATGGTTACATACTTCTTTCCTTCACGGAGGTAACCAGGCATCATCTGACGGATTACCGATACATAACTCTTAACGAACTCAGTAACACCTTCGCTAGTTAGTACTTTATTAGAAACTTCCTTGGTCAGCCCTGTGAGAGGGCGAAGTTCGGGAATCCAATGTGGGTTAGGAATAAAGCGACAATCTAAAACCAGGTCAGCATCTACTGGAATACCGTATTTATATCCGAAAGAGAGCACGTTTATTCGGACCGCATCTAACATTCCGACTGAGAATATTTCACCTACCCGCTTTTCCAATTGATGCACATTTAGATTAGAGGTATCAATCACGACATCTGCCTGAGAACGAACCTCCTCAAGTTTGGTCCGTTCACGTTCTATTCCATCGACTATGCGATCTTTACCCTGCAGCGGGTGCGGGCGACGGGTGGATTCGAAACGTTGTACGAGCGATTGATCGGTCGCATCCAAAAATAGCAAGCGATATGTAACACCATTTGATTTCAGGGTTTGTAGCGAATTATTTAAAGCATCGAAGAACTTTCCCCCGCGAACATCGACTACGACGGCAAGAGATGCGATCTCAGAACTATTGGTCTGCGTCGCAAGTTCGGGCAAGAGCGCAGGCGGTAGGTTATCGACTACATACCAACCGAGATCTTCCAGAGCATGCGCGACCGTGGATCGCCCAGCGCCAGACATTCCGGTTACGATCAACAATTCTTTATTGGCCATGGCTACATTGTGCCTGCACTGTCAAGGATCGCTAAATTCATAGGATCTCCCCCGTCTGCATATCAACGCCTTGCACCTCAGAACTCTCGCGTTGGCGTTGCAGATGTTCAAAGATAACTTCGGCGATCTTCTCGCCAATCCCCGGAGTCAGAGCCAGTTCAATCAAACTCGCTTTCCGTAAAGCAGCGACTGATCCAAATTGATCTAATAACGCCGCCCGACGCGACCGACCCATCTGCGGAATATCATCAAGTACAGATTCGAGCATAACTTTGGATCGTCGTGACCTGTGGAAGGTAATTGCAAAGCGATGAGCTTCATCACGAATCCGCTGGAGTAAGTACATTCCTTCACTCGTGCGCGGAAGAATCAGCGGATCTGAATTATGCGGCAACCAAACTTCTTCTAAACGCTTGGCTAATCCACAGAGTGCAACATCGGTAATTCCTAGTTCATCTAAGGCGCGTTGTGCCGCGGCTACCTGCGGCGCTCCGCCGTCAACAACGATTAACTGTGGTGGGTAAGAGAACTTACTCAACTTGCCTCCGATTTCTGCAACATCGGATTCATCTGCGGCGCGATCATTTAGTAAGCGCTTCATCCTGCGAGTTATTACTTGGTGCATTGCGCGAGTGTCATCGGAGGCTGTTGTTGTATCGATGATGAAGCGACGATATTCACTCTTCTTCGCTAATCCATCTTCAAAGACAACCATTGAAGCGACAACTGATGTTCCAGAAATATTTGAAATATCAAAGCATTCGATCCGAAGTGGCGTCCGCTTTAATTGCAACTGCTCTTCAATTTCCAAAAGCGCTTTGCCACTGACTGCTGCATCTGTGGCCCGCTTGCTCAAGAATTGAATGAGGGCGTAATGCGCATTGCGATTTACCGTCTGCAGCAGTTCCACCTTCTCGCCGCGTTGTGGCACTTTGATCGATACCTTCGCTCCACGTAATCCACTGAGCCAACCTTCTAGCGCCGATTGATCAATCGGTTCGCGATTTAGATAGATCTCATTAGGGATATCAGCAGGTGCTGCTCCGTTGTAGATCGAGAAAAATAGAGATGCAACCTGATCATCGCCTTCCAAGGCGCGTTCTTGATCCACGATCCAAGATCGTGAGCCTTTGATTGATCCACGCCGCACCATAAAAATTGAACCAGCGGCGTGCAAGCCTTCTTCGTGAATCGCGATGAAATCACCATCAAGATCATCTGAGAGATTGCCTTGCGTAGATCTTTGCGCCTTTTCAAAAGATTCAATTTGATCGCGTATCCGTGCGGCGCGTTCGAACTCTTCGCGGCTGGCCGCTAGATCCATCTCTTCTCGTAACTTTGGAAGAATATCTTCCATACCTGCTTCCATAAAGGCATCGAGCTTTACCGCAATCTCGCGATGCTCTTCTGGGCTAACCCAACCCACACAAGGTGCAGCGCACTTGCCTATATCCCCCAGTAAACATTGGCGCTTACTTCGTTGGGCGCGTTTGAAATTTCCTTCGCTGCAAGAGCGAACTGGGAAGACTTTAAGAAGTACTTCGTAAGTATTTCGTAGCGCCCACGCGTTTGTGTAAGGACCAAAGTACTTAAGCCCTTTTCGTTTCTCTTTTCGGGTGATGAAAATCCGGGGAAACTCATCCTCCATGCTTATTGCCAGATAGGGATAAGACTTATCGTCTTTAAACTGCACGTTATAGGTCGGTTGGTACTGCTTAATCCAGGAAAATTCAAGGGCGAGAGCTTCTAACTCGGTACCAACAATCGTCCAATCAACTCGAACCGCCTCATGCACCATGCGATGGGTCTTGCGAGCTAAATTCGAGCCGAAATATGTAGTCAAGCGATTCTTTAAATTCTTCGCCTTACCGACATATATAACTTTATCTTTCCCATTGTAAAAACGATAAACACCTGGGAGTTCAGGGATCTCCTTGGGACGGTAACTTGCGGGATCAGACATTTATTTCACGGCAGCTTTTTTCTTTGCTGGCGCGCGATTGCTCGCCAAAATCTCTCCCAAGTAATTACCGGTGTAACTCTCTTTAACCATTGCTACATCTTCCGGCGTTCCCTCTGCGATAACTTTCCCGCCACGGAAGCCACCTTCTGGACCCATATCAATAACCCAGTCAGAACATTTAATGACATCAAGGTTATGTTCGATGACAACTACGGTATTACCAGTATCCACCAAGCGATTTAGAACGGTAAGCAACTTATTTACATCTTCAAAGTGCAGACCAGTTGTTGGCTCATCAAGAACATAAATTGTGCGTCCCGTTGATCGGCGTTGCAGTTCGGTGGCGAGCTTCACGCGCTGCGCTTCACCGCCTGACAGAGTTGGTGCAGATTGACCTAATCGAACATATCCAAGACCGACATCACTGAGCGTCTTCAGGTAGCGTGCAATCGCTGGCACGGATTCGAAGAAGCCGCTCGCCTCTTCGATCGGCATATTAAGGACTTCGGCAATCGTCTTATTTTTGTAATGAACTTCTAGCGTTTCACGGTTATATCGCGCGCCATGGCAAACCTCACAAGGAACATAAACATCAGGCAAGAAGTTCATCTCGATCGTTATCGTTCCATCACCAGAACAGTTTTCGCAGCGCCCGCCTTTTACGTTAAATGAGAAACGACCTTGCTGATATCCACGGATTTTGGCTTCAGTTGTCTCTGCAAAGAGCGCGCGGATCTTGTCGAATACACCGGTATAGGTGGCTGGATTCGAGCGAGGCGTACGTCCAATTGGAGATTGATCAACGTGAACAACTTTATCAAGTAATTCAATTCCCGAAATAGTCCGATGGCGACCAGGTACTAAGCGGGCTCCATTTAATTTATTAGCAAGGGTCGTATACAAAATATCGTTTATAAGCGTTGACTTACCTGATCCACTAACGCCTGTTACAGAAACAAAGACACCCAGCGGAACTTCAACTTCGATATCTTTAAGATTGTTCTCCTTGGCACCTTTGACAACGAGCTTGCGCTTTGGATCAACAGCACGGCGTTGCTTCGGAATAGCAATTGATTTGCGACCAGATAAATATGCTCCCGTGATTGACTCTTTGGAGGATATTAAATCCTCATAACTTCCCGAGACAACAACCTTGCCACCGTGTTCGCCTGCACCGGGGCCGATATCAACGATCCAATCTGCGGCACGAATTGTTTCTTCATCGTGTTCTACAACAATTAGCGTGTTGCCTAAATTACGCAGGCGCGTTAAAGTCTCAATCAACCGCTTGTTATCGCGTTGATGTAAACCAATCGATGGCTCATCAAGCACATAAAGAACTCCGACCAGGCCACTACCAATCTGAGTGGCGAGACGAATGCGCTGGGCTTCACCACCTGATAACGAACCAGCAGGGCGAGCTAGCGATAAATAATCAAGGCCGACATCTAGCAAGAACCCAAGGCGAGCATGTACCTCTTTCATCACGCGTTCGGCTATCTGCGCTTCGCGCTTATTTAACTTGATCTGATTTAAGAACGCGGCGCAATCTGCAATTGAGAGTTCGCAAATTTCGGAGATGTTCTTATCTCCGATGGTTACGGCAAGCACCTCAGGCTTTAAGCGTGCGCCGTTGCACTTCTCACAAGAGATTTCGCGCATATACGCCTCGTATTTATCACGACTGTAGTCGCTATCTGTCTCTTCGTGACGACGGTGGATAAAGGGTATGACACCTTCAAAGCCGGTCGTGTAATTACGTGCGCCATAACGTCCCTTGTACTTCATCTTGATTTCGTATTCATATCCATTAAGGATTGCTTCGCGGGCTTTAACCGAAATCTTTTTCCATGGCATATCGAGTGAGAATGGCAGGTCTTTCGCGAGTGCTTCCAATAATCTCAAGAAGTAATCTGACGATTGACCGCCCGACCATGGCGCGATCGCGCCGTCATTAATTGAAATTGAATCATCAGGAATGATTAGATCTTCGTCTACCTCTTTTTTGGTGCCGATTCCAGAACACTCTTCACATGCGCCAAACGGTGAGTTAAATGAGAACGAGCGCGGTTCTAGCTCTTCAAATGAGAGTTCGCAATCGTGGCAAGCCAGGTGTTCGCTGTAGGTGCGTTCTTTATCCGAACCCTTTGCGTCAACGAAGTCCAGTACAACAATTCCGGATGCAAGGCGAAGAGCGGTTTCAATCGAGTCGGTTAAACGGGTTTTGCTCTCGGCTTTCGCTGTTAAACGATCGACAACAACTTCAATCGTGTGTTTCTCCTGCTTTTTTAGCTTTGGCGCATCGGAGAGTTGAATTACTTCTCCATCGACACGTGCGCGCGAATATCCCTGAGTAACCAAGTCGGTGAAAAGGTCGACAAACTCACCCTTGCGAGCACGGATGACTGGCGCCAGAACTTGGAATTTTGTAGTTGGGGGAAGATCAAGAATTTGATCAACGATTTGCTGTGGTGATTGACGTGTTACCGCCTTGCCACAGTTAGGGCAATGTGGTCGTCCAGCGCGTGCAAATAGAAGACGTAAATAGTCATAAACCTCAGTGATTGTTCCAACAGTCGATCGCGGATTTCGATTTGTAGATTTCTGATCTATCGAAACGGCAGGTGATAAACCTTCGATGAAATCAACATCTGGTTTATCCATCTGTCCTAAAAATTGACGTGCGTAAGCAGAAAGAGATTCAACATATCTGCGTTGACCTTCGGCAAAGATTGTGTCGAAGGCGAGCGAAGATTTTCCAGAACCAGATAGACCAGTGAATACGACCAGCGCATCGCGAGGAAGTTCGATGGAGACATTTTTCAGGTTATGTTCGCGCGCTCCGCGAACAACCAACTTATCGATGCTCAAACCCCGGCCTCTTCCATCATTCGTAACTCTTTCTTCAACAATTTGATCTCATCACGTAAACGCGCGGCGATCTCAAATTGAAGTTGCGCGGCTGCATTGCGCATCTGATCGGTGAGCGAGCCTATCAATGCGATCAGATCCTTGCGCGGCAAAGAGGTAGAAGATTTATCATAAATTCCCGATGACGCCGCAATCTTCTTCGATCCGCCCTTTTCTTGAGATAGCAGCGCTTCTGTGTCCTCGCTCTCGCGGTTAATCTGGTCGGTAATGTCAGCAATCTTCTTGCGTAGTGGTTGCGGATCTACACCACGTTCTAAATTATAGGCAACTTGCTTTGCGCGACGGCGATTGGTCTCATCGATGGCTTGTGCCATTGACTTAGTTATATTGTCGGCGTACATATGCACTTCACCCGAAACATTTCGTGCTGCTCGTCCGATCGTTTGAATCAAGGATGTTGCAGAGCGTAAGAAGCCTTCTTTATCGGCATCCAAAATTGCAACTAGTGAAACTTCAGGTAGATCAAGGCCTTCACGGAGTAAATTGATACCAATTAATACGTCATATTCGCCGGTGCGCAATTCACGGAGCAATTCAACGCGTCGCAAGGTATCGACTTCAGAGTGTAGATAGCGAACTCGGACTCCGCGCTCTTGTAAGTAATCCGTTAAATCTTCAGACATCTTCTTGGTTAGCGTTGTTACTAGAACACGCTCGTTCTTTGCGGCGCGGATATTTATCTCATTTAAGAGATCATCAATCTGACCTTTGATTGGTTTGATAATGATTGCAGGATCCACCAAGCCAGTTGGGCGAATTACCTGTTCAACTACATCGCCTTCGACTTTAGCCATCTCATACTTACCAGGGGTGGCTGAGAGGAATAGCTTCGGCCCAACTCGTTCCAGAAATTCCGGCCATTTAAGTGGCCGGTTATCCATCGCACTCGGTAGCCGAAAACCATGTTCGACCAGAGTCCGCTTACGTGAAGCATCTCCTTCAAACATTGCACCAATCTGCGGAACAGTCACGTGGCTCTCATCGATGACCAGTAGAAAATCCTCAGGAAAGTAATCCAGCAAACAGTTGGGGGCAGAACCTGGTTCGCGTCCATCTAGATGTCTCGAATAGTTTTCGATTCCAGAACAGAATCCAAGTTGCTCCATCATTTCCAGATCAAAGGTTGTGCGCATCTTTAATCGTTGCGCCTCGAGCAACTTGCCCTGTTTTTCAAATAGATTGAGTTGAATCTGCAACTCGTCTTGGATCTCCCCCATCGCCCGCTTCATTGTTTCCGGGCCAGCTGCGTAATGAGTGGCTGGGAATATATAGATCTCAGTTTCATCACGCAAAATTTCCCCAGTTAATGGATGTAGCGTCATGATCTTTTCGATCTCATCGCCGAACATCTCGATGCGGATCGCCAGCTCTTCATACATCGGAATGATTTCGATTGTGTCGCCCCGAACACGGAAGGTGCCGCGCTCAAAAGCCATATCATTTCTCTGATATTGCACATCAACAAATTTGCGGAGCAATTTGTTACGCTCGATCTCATCGCCCACCTTTAGGCGGATCATGCGATCTATATATTCCTGGGGTGTGCCGAGCCCGTATATACAAGAGACGGTGGCGACAACAATTACATCTCGTCTAGTCAATAATGAATTGGTAGCAGAATGCCGCAGCCGTTCAACTTCATCGTTAACGCTAGAGTCTTTCTCGATAAAGGTATCTGTCTGCGGAACATAGGCCTCTGGTTGGTAGTAGTCATAATATGAAACAAAATATTCGACGGCATTGTTTGGCAATAATTCTCGGAACTCATTGGCGAGTTGCGCGGCTAAAGTTTTATTCGGTGCCAATACCAAGGTAGGTCTTTGCAAACGCTCGATTAACCAAGCGGTCGTAGCAGATTTGCCCGTACCGGTTGCGCCAAGTAAGACGACATCTTGGACACCAGCGTCAATTCTGCGGGCAATTTCTTCAATTGCTTGTGGTTGATCCCCGGCTGGTACGTAGTCACTGATCACCTGAAAAGGTTCGACCTTGCGTTGCAGGTCAGATATCGGGCGCATTTTCCTAGCCTACTTTGCTCGGCTCGGTAATTCCTCCCAGAGGTTTTCCACAGCGCGCAGCAACTGGTCTTCATCGCCGTCATTGGTGATCACGAAATCGGCGAGTGCTTGCCTATCTTCACGACTGGCTTGTGAGGCTATCCGGCGCTCAATTTCAGAGATGAACATGCCGCGCTTGCGAAGACGTTCTTTACGGAGCTCTAAATCGGCTTCCACTGTAATCACCACATCAAAATTCTTAGCCGTACCAGATTCTGCTAGAAGTGGAATTTCATAAATCAGAATTTCATCAGATTCAAGGTCTGAAACAACATCTAGAAATAGTTCGCGTACTCGCGGATGAATAATTGCTTCTAAATCTTTCTTCGCTTGCGGATCCGAAAAGATAATCTCGGCCAACGCCTTGCGATCGATATCTCCATCTCGCATTATCTTTTCGCCAAAGCGCAAGATCACTTCATCAAATCCGTCGCTGCCTCGTTCAATTGCGACTCTGGCTAGTTGATCAGCATCAACTACGCGCGCACCGAGATCCGAGAAATATTGCGCTGCGAGAGATTTACCAGCGCCGATCCCACCGGTTAGTGCGACGATCAACATAGCGTCCACTCTACCTTGGCCAGATCTCCTCAAGCATGAGAAAAGGCCCACCCGAAGGTGAGCCTTTTCCTACTAATTTTCTTTATTCAGCAGCGACTTCAGCAACAACTTCTTCCGCAGCAGGTGCAGCAGCATCAGCAGCCTTTGCTTCTGACTTCTGCTTCTTATGCGCTAGGAAGCGAGTCTGCGCCTCTTGGTACTGACGTTCCCATTCTTCGCGTTGTGAATCAAAGCCTGGCTTCCATTCCTGTGTATCAGGATCGAAACCTTCTGGGTAGATGAAGTTTCCAGCAGCATCGTAACGAGCAGCCATTCCGTATTGAGTTGGATCGAATGCTTCGATCTCAACTTCGTGTCCTTCATTTGCTTGCTTAAGTGAAAGTGAAATACGACGACGCTCGAGATCGATATCGATGATCTTCACAAAGAGTTCGTCATCTACTGCAACGACCTGCTCTGGAATTTCAACGTGACGTTCAGCGAGTTCTGAAATGTGAACCAAACCTTCAATTCCCTCGTGAACACGAATAAATGCACCGAATGGAACAAGCTTTGTTACAACGCCAGGAACAACCTGATTGATTGTGTGGGTGCGAGCAAATGCTTGCCAAGGATCTTCTTGTGTTGCCTTGAGAGAGAGTGAAACACGCTCGCGCTCAAAATCAACTTCGAGAACTTCAACAGTTACTTCATCGCCAACTTCTACAACTTCACCTGGATGATCGATGTGCTTCCAAGAAAGTTCAGAAACGTGAACAAGACCATCAACGCCACCAAGGTCAACGAATGCACCGAAGTTTACGATTGATGAAATTACGCCAGTGCGTACCTGACCCTTTTGCAGCTGATTTAAGAATGTTGTGCGTGATTCAGATTGAGTCTGCTCAAGGAATGCGCGACGTGAAAGAACAACGTTATTGCGGTTCTTATCGAGCTCAATAATGCGGGCTTCAACTTCCTTACCGATGTAAGGAGTTAGATCGCGTACGCGACGCATTTCAACGAGTGATGCTGGCAAGAAGCCACGCAGACCGATATCTACGATCAAGCCGCCCTTAACAACTTCAATAACAGTTCCGACGACAACTTCGTCGCGCTCTTTCTTGCCTTCGATATCTCCCCAGGCGCGCTCGTACTGTGCGCGCTTCTTAGAAAGAATAGTGCGGCCTTCTTTATCTTCTTTTTGTAGAACGAGGGCTTCAATGCGATCGCCTACTTTAACAATGTCATTTGGATCTGCATCGTGGCGAATTGAAAGTTCGCGGGAAGGAATTACGCCTTCTGTTTTATACCCAATATCTAGAAGTACTTCTTCGCGATCTACTTGTACAACGGTTCCTTCGACGAGGTCTCCGTCATTGAAATTTCTGATTGTGCCTTCGATTGCTGCAAGAAAATCTGCGGCCGATCCGATGTCGTTTACTGCTACGACTGGTGATGATGTGCTCAAGTTGCTCCGTAGGGATAGAAAGTAATAGGACTCCAGAACCATTCTGGTGAACGGGCGTAAGCGTACGGTTTTGGTCTCGTTAAGGGCAAATCCTGATAAAAATAGGCGTAAACTCACGATAATGAAGCGCTATAAGGAATTGTTCTCATTCCCGCAAGTGGTTTCACTCGGTATCGCCGCCTTTCCGGGTCGTTTAGCCTACGGAATGATCGGTCTTGGGATCTTCTTTAAAGCCGAACAAAGTACAGATTCGTTTGCGATCGCTGGTTTTGCTATTGGTTTAAATTCTTTGGCTGGGGCGGTAACCGCCGGCGCGAGAGGTTCGGTAATTGATCGCTGGGGACAAAAGTGGCCTCTGCGAATCCTTGTCCCGGGTTACACAATATTAATTCTGACGCTTAATCAGATGGAAACTGCGCGATCAATACTTATAGCGGCATTTGTTCTCGGTATTTCTGCTCCCCCAATTAATCTCTCAGTGCGACCGCTTTGGAAAGATATTGTTCCTGCCACCTATTTGCGCACGGCATATGCCTTTGACTCTGCAATGATGAGTTCAACTTCGGTAATTGGACCAGTGGTCGTTACCGCGTTGGCGCTCTCTTCCCGTCCACATTTAGCGCTAGATGTAGTTGCCGCACTGATGCTAACTGGAGGAATTGCTCTTGCCTTGACACCGGTATCGCGGAATTGGATTCCTGAGAAGAAAGTTAAGGGACAGGAACGCCTGATTAAGAATCGAGCCATGCAACTATTGATGTTTGAAGGTTGTTTTATTGGATTTGGCTGGGGCATATTTGATGTTGCGGTTCCTGCATTTGCAACTCAAGAAAATGTTCCACATCGAGTTGCTTGGATCTTTGCCTCCTTTGGTTTTGCTACGGTGATCGGAGGATTACTTGGTGGGCTGGTCTCAAAGAAGTTAGCGCCGCTGGTAGCGATGCGACGTGCCTACTTGCTCTGGACTATCGCCTGTTTCCCGATTGCACTTACCTATCCAGATTGGACTATGGCGCTAGTTGGCGCATCAATTGGTTTTCTGGGTGGTGCGCTACAAGTCTTTTACTTTGAAGTCCTCGAAGCAGTTCGCCCAAAAGGTTCGCAGACATCTTCACTCGGGTGGTTATGGAGCGTTGAAGGATCATTTATGGCGTTAGGTGCTGCCGTTGGTGGGCTTGTCTCAGAACATATCTCCCCTCGAATTGGACTTGCAATGCTTCCGATCATGCTTCTTCTTGGATATATAACTCTTTCAATCGGAAGAGGTCGACTTTCAGCGGCAAATGATTTACCAACAGATGAAGAGGATTTAGCTGCGATGGCCGATAATTCTCCGACAATTAAATAGTTGCAACGTTAAGCATTGTTAATGTGCAGCTTCGTTCCAACTTTTACCAATACCAACACTGACATCTAAGGGCGCCTTCAACGGGTAGGCCGCGGCCATTTCACGTCGCACTAGAGCTGTGAGATTCTCTTCTTCTCCTGCCATAACTTCTAGGATTAATTCATCATGGACTTGCAGCAACAACCGAGAGCTAAATTTCTCTTCAACAAGCGCTCTTTGCACATTAAGCATCGCTTGTTTAATGATGTCAGCGGCAGAGCCTTGGATTGGTGCGTTTAACGCCATGCGCTCGGCTATCTCACGGCGTTGGCGGTTATCGTGAAGCAAATCTGGCAGATACCTACGGCGTCCCATCACAGTTTCGGTATAACCAACTTTGCGCGCCTGAACAACAACGCTACTTAAGTAATCCCGAATTCCGCCGAAGCGCAAAAAGTACTTGTCCATCAACTCTTGAGCCGCCGGTGGTGAAAGATCTAACTGAACAGCTAAACCGTAGGCGCTAAGTCCATATGCCAATCCATATGACATCGCCTTTATCTGACGACGCATCTCGGGATCAACATCGACTGCGGCAACGCCAAAAACCAACGCTGCAACAGTGGCGTGTAAATCTTCACCGGTTTCAAAGGCGGCAAGCAAGCCTGCATCGTTAGATAAATGCGCCATGATGCGCATTTCAATCTGGCTGTAATCTGCGGTTAGCAAAGAGATGTAACCAGCACCCGCAACAAATGTGTTGCGAATACTGCGTCCTTCTTCGGTGCGTACTGGAATATTTTGAAGATTTGGTCGGACCGAAGATAAACGACCAGTGGCAGCAACTGTTTGTGCAAAGTGGGTGCGGATTCGACCATCAGAACCAATTTCTGCGATCAAGCCCTCCACTGTTGTGCCAAGTTTTTTGGTTTCACGAATGCGTAACAGTGATTCCAAAAGGGGGTGTTTAGTCTTTTCGAAGAGCCAGTTAAGTGCTTCGGCATCAGTAGTAAATCCAGTTTTTATCTTCTTGGTCTTGGGCAGGTTTAACTCATCAAATAAGACCACCTGCAGCTGCTTAGGCGATGCCACATTAAATTCATGACCTGCGGCAAGGTGTGCTGCCTTAGTTTCGCGGGCTACTTCACCTTCAAAGAAAGTTGCCAGGTTCTGCAGTTCTTTACGATCAACTGCAATCCCGCGATTTTCCATCACCGCCAAGAGCTGCGCTATCGGAAGTTCAAGGTCATTAAATAGCGGAAGTACACCGCGATCTCGCATCTCGGTTTCCAGAGATTTACGTAAGGTGAACAGCACTGCTGCGCTAGTTAATAATTCTTGTTCGGCAGATGATGTATCTATTGTTGCGCCATCGCCCCAACGTTCGAGCAGATCACTTAAATTCTGTGCCCGAACTCCAGGGTTTACTAGATAAGCCGCCAAGGCAGTATCAAAGATAACTCCATCAAAAAGGCTCTCGCGGGCTAAAGACTTTGCATCGTGGGCGATTTTCGGGATCTTTACATCCTGAGCCCACTTCCCCATCTGTGACGAGTGAACCAAATGAACATCAGTTGGTGAAAAGGCAACGGCGTACCGATGCATTTTCTCTTCGCGCAATTCAAAGGCAACTGCGATCTCACCTTTATGTTCGGATATTCGCACATCGATTTCTGCCGGAGTTAATACGCCGCCTTCTACAGCATCTGCAAAGAGCGTGAATTCTGCAGCGACCTCTTGCTTCTTCACAACTGAATCTGGATTGAGAATTGGCTTGAGGCGATCTTTCAGAGTTCTAAACTCAAGTTGTTCAAATATCTTTGTTAAATCAGATTCTGCAACCCCTGACCAAGCCAAGGCATCAACTTGGTAATCGATAGGCGCATCGTGGACGAGCTGGGTAAGTTCGCGGTTGCGAATAACATCATCTAGGTTATCGCGCAGCGATTGCCCAACTTTGCCGCCCAGCTTGTCAACGTTTGCGAGCAACTCTGTGAGAGATCCATATTCCACTATCCACTTTGCGGCAGTCTTCTCGCCAACTCCTGGGACTGAAGGCAAGTTATCGCTGGGATCTCCGCGCAGCGCCGCAAAGTCGGGATATTGATCCGGCGACATTCCATATTTTTCCTGAACCGCAGCGGGCGTCATCCGCGCCATTTCAGAGACTCCACGCTTTGGATAAAGCACCGTTGTTTTCTCTGTTACTAATTGGAAACTGTCACGGTCACCGGTGCAGATCAATACCTCTGCACCTTCGCGCTCTGCTTGCTTGGTGATGGTTGCGATCAGGTCATCTGCTTCATAGCCTTCTAGAGCAAACTGGGTAATCCCGAAGCCTTTAACTAAATCATTTAAATACGGCATCTGCGAACGAAATTCATCAGGAGTTTTGGCGCGATTAGCTTTGTAATCAGGAAAAATATCGGTCCGAAAAGTTTTCCGCGATACATCAAAAGCGACAGCAACATGCGTTGGCTTCTCATCCTTCAAAAGCGAGATCAGCATCGTGGCAAAGCCATAGATCGCATTGGTGTGCTGGCCTTGTGCGGTTGTAAAATTCTCGGCAGGAAGGGCAAAGAAAGCCCGATATGCCATTGAATGGCCATCGATAAGGAGCAATCTCTTCTGGGCCATGGCGTCATCCTAGAGAAGTACTCGTTAACAAGTTACTATTTCGAACTATGACGCAGCCAGAAAATACCCCGAACTATTTAGAGTTGATTCGCGAACGCGGAAGCGGCGCCCTTGATAAGAAGATGGGTATCGAGATTCTGGAGGCTTCCCCCGAGCGATTAGTCGGTCGTATGCCAGTTGAGGGAAATACCCAACCAATTGGATTACTGCACGGTGGCGCAAGCGTTGTTCTCGCCGAATCTTTAGGATCTGTCGGTACCCAACTTCATGCGGGTCCAAACCGAAAAATTGTTGGAGTCGATATCAATGCAACGCATCATAAATCGGCTACAACAGGTTTTGTAACTGGAGTTGCAACTGCTGTTTCCTTGGGCAAGACGATGTGCTGCTATGAAATCGTGATTACCAATGAACAAGGTCAAAGAACTTGCACTGCCAGAATTACTTGTTTAATTCTGGCTGAAAGAGCGTAGCGTCTTCAGCGAATCAAGTCGCCGAGCAGTAAATCTTTTCCAGTTATAAAGAAACTACGCTCCGTGGCCGAGATATGCAGCGCGAACAGCAGGATCATTAAGTAGCTCTTTTCCAGAACCTTCCTTGGTGATATTGCCGGTTTCAAGAACATAAGCACGATCAGCAATGCTCAACGCCTTTGCCGCGTTCTGCTCAACGAGAAGAATTGTCATGCCCTGTTTCTTAATCTCTTGAATAATATTGAAGATCGCAGAGATAAATTTAGGTGCAAGACCCATAGAAGGCTCATCAAGAAGTAGCAATCGTGGGCGACTCATCAGTGCGCGACCAATAGATAGCATCTGCTGTTCTCCGCCTGAGAGCGTTCCACCTGCTTGATTTTCGCGTTCCTTCAAACGTGGAAAGAGCGAGTACGCCATCTCAAGATCTTCAGCCATCTCAACTTTTGCCGTTACTCGGCCGTACTTTCCAATTTCGAGATTTTCGCGAACCGTCATACCTGGGAAAATTCCGCGACCTTCTGGCGCTTGACATATTCCGTTAATAACGCGTTGATACGGCTTGATCTTGGAGAGATCGGAGCCTTCAAAGTTGATTACACCTTCTGCGGGGCTCAGAATTCCCGAGATTGTCTTTAACAGAGTTGTCTTGCCGGCACCATTGGCGCCAACTAGCGTGACGATTTCGCCCTGATTTACATGAAGTGAGATTCCTTTAATGGCTTTGATCTTGCCGTAAGAAACTTGGAGATTTTCAATATTAAGAAGCATCTTCAGCAACTCCTAGGTACGCATCAATAACACGTTGATTATTTTGAATTTCAGAAGGCGTGCCTTCAGCAATTTTCTTACCGAAATCAAGAACTGAGACTCGATCAGATATTTTCATCACCAGGCTCATATCGTGTTCAATTAAAAGTACTGCGTGACCGCGGTCGCGAATCTTCTTAATTAATTCACCGAGCTCCATTTTTTCTTGCGGGTTAAAACCAGCCGCTGGTTCGTCGAGAAGTAGTACCTTCGGCTCGAGCGCAAGCGCGCGAGCAATTTCCAAGCGACGTTGATCACCATATGGAAGGTTGCGTGAGAGTTGGCCAGCGCGATGATCGAGACCAATAAAGGTAAGAAGTTCGTGCGCCTTCTCCATGCTCTGCTTCTCATCTCGTCGGCTGCGAGGAACACCAAAGAGTGAACCAACCAGGCCGGATTTATTTAGAGCATCTGCTGCGGTAGCTACATTTTCAAGAGCGGTCATATCCCCGAAGAGGCGAATATTTTGGAATGTACGAGCCAAGCCACTGCGCGCAATCTTGTATGGTCGCAGCCCAATCATGGCATTTCCTTCTACGGTAACCGATCCTGAAGCGGGTGTGTAATAGCCAGTAACAATATTGAAGACAGTTGTCTTTCCGGCACCGTTTGGACCAATTAGCGCAGCGATTTCTCCTTCACTAACGTGCAGGTTAACGCTATCGAGTGCAGTAACACCACCAAATTTTACGACGAGATCTTTGACTTCAAGAATTTTCTTGCCTGAAACTTGTTGTGACATCACTTCTTCTCCCCCACAACTTCGCGCTTCTTCCGTGGAAGAAGACCATTAGGTCGGATATTCATCATGACGACCATCAGCAGGCCAAAGAATATGATGCGAGTTTCACTCAAGAAGCGAAGCTTCTCAGGGAGATAACCGAGAAGTACTGCTCCAAGGATTACACCCCAGATGTTTCCCATTCCGCCGAAAACAACGCAGGCGAGAATCATAATTGAGAGGTTGAGGGTAAACATTTCCGGCTGAATAGATCTGATCTGCGATGCATAGACAGCTCCAGCTGCACCACCCACGGCGCCACCGATAATGAAAGCCCATAACTTATATTTCAAAGTTGAAACTCCCATAAATTCTGCGACATCTTCATCTTCGCGGATCGCTTCCCAAGCACGTCCTGGTTTGCGATGCGAGAGTCGTAGTACTCCCCAGATAACGAGGCTAAGAAGTGTGAGAGTTAGCCAGTAATACGGACGCGGATCCATCACAGTAAATTCATGTCCCAAGAAAGCGGGTGGACCTGGAATTGAAGTAAGTCCGGCTGCTCCGCCGATCGCTTCAGTATTAATTGCAACGATACGAACAATCTCACCAAATCCGAGAGTGATGATCGCCAAATAATCGCCGCGAAGACGAAGCGCAGGTAGGCCAAGTATTACCCCTGCAAGCATTGCAAATCCCATTGCCAAAGGCAGGATCTCCCAAAAATTAAGTGATGTCTTAAGGGCGAACATCGCATAGGTGTAAGCGCCGATTGCGAAGAAGGCGACATAACCTAGGTCGAGGATTCCGCTCTTGCCCACAACAACATTCAAACCAACTGCCATAAGGCTAAACATGGCGAGTGGATAGAAGAGAACGGATTGGAATGATGTTTCTGGGGTATCAATAACCGGGTTATTGATAAGAGGTAGTGCGTAGAAAAGTGAAATTACAAATACACGTGTGAATCCGCGCTGAATTGGAGAAGCTTTATCCCACCAGTCTCCGAAACGATCGCGTAAGTTAAATCTGGATAGATCAGGCATTTTTACACTCTCGCTTTCTGCAGCGCTTCACCGAATAGCCCCGTTGGCTTAACTAGCAAGACCAGAACTAGGACTACGAATGTCACAACATCTCGCCAGTTATATCCAAGAACGGCTGCGGTGTATTGCTGGAATAGACCAAGTGCGAATGAGCCGATCAGGGCTCCGCGAATATTTCCGATGCCTCCGAGGACGGCTGCGGTAAATGCAGAGATTCCGATTAAGAATCCCACATTTGATTTCGTTACTTCATAGAAAACCATATAGAAAGCAGAACCCGCTCCGGCTAAAACACCACCAATTAGGAAGGTAAAGGAGATGACGCGGTTAACGTTAACTCCCATTAAAACTGATGTGCGCTCGTCTTGCGATACAGCGCGAATTCCTAAACCTAAGCGGGTGTGGTTGATTACTCGATTGAGACCGTAGAAGAGGATCGCTGCGCCTGCTAGAACCAGAAGTTTATCTTGAGTTACATAGGCAGAACTAAATTGAAAAAGTGGTTCTTTACTGATCATGCGTGGAAAATCCAAATTGCGTGAATCTGTTAAAAGGCGAAAAGTTTCGGTTAGAAAGAATGATGCGCCGATCGCTGAGATTAGCGAGCTGAGGCGACTTGCACCCATATTGCGAAGGCGACGATAAGCAACGATTTCAAGAATGACGGCCGCTCCGCCGCTGACGACAGAAGCGGCTATGACGATAAGTGCGAATACCAAGAAGAAGCGCCAGAGTGGCAGAGGATCTTCGTAACCTGTGAACCCAAGAATTGATGTAACAAAGACGGCAGTCATTGTGCCCATCATAAAAATTTCAGAGTGTGCAAAGTTAATTAAGCGAAGTACGCCATAGACCAGTGTGTAGCCGAGGGCTACAAGAGCATAAATCGCTCCGACGACTATGCCATCCAACGTAAGCGAGGCAAAGTCACTAACAACAATCGAAAAATCCACAAAAACTCCAATTCATAGAGCGCTTACATTATTGAGAAAAGGCAGAGGGTTCAAATGAACCCTCTGCCTTCCTCGTTAAGGATTTAAGCCTTGTTTAAGAGTCTTATTACAGAACTCGAACCCAGACCATCTTTCCATTCTTGATTGTGTACTCGTTCATAATGATCTTATCTGAGTCACCAGTTGACGAGAATGACATTGTCATTCCAACGCCCTTAACAACTGCTTCACCGATCCAGGTGTTCATTGCCTCGCGAGTTGTCTTACCCTTCTTGATTCCTTCTAGGAAGAAGTAAGCAGAGTTGTAAGCCTCAAGTGTGTAAAGACCTGGTTCACGGTTGAACTTTGTCTTGTACTCCTTGTATAGAGCTGGAGCAGCAGCCTTCATGTCGAGGCCAGGAGCTGTGAGGTATGCACCTTCAGCGTTCTTCTTAGCCAATGTAATGAATTCGCCATCAAGAACTCCATCGCCAGCGATGAGCTTGACATTCTTAGTTGCAGGATTGTCGCGAAGCGCCTTGATCAAGATAGCTGCTTCTGGGTAGTAGCCGCCGTAGAAGACTGCTGTCGCCTTTGAAGCCTTAATCTTTGCAACTACTGATGAGAAGTTTGTTGTTCCTTCAGTAACAGCATCTGTTCCGACGATGAGGCCAGGGACGGTCTTCTTTACGATTACTGCTAGACCCTTACCGTAAGGAGTCGCATCATCAACAACGAAAAGCTTCGCCTTAAGTCTCTTTGCGATTCCAGCAAGTGCTGGACCTTGTACAAGGTCATTAGCAACTACGCGGTGGAAGTATGGTGACTTGTTTGTTAGAGCTGGGTTTGTAGCTGATGGTGAGATTACTGGAACCTTACCGCCCTCGTAAATTGGGACAGCAGCAAGAGTCTCGCCTGAGTACATTCCACCGACTACGCCGATTGCGCAATCATCGGCAACAACCTTGGCAGCAAGAGCTGGAGATTGTGAACCGGATGCCTGAGTATCGATTACATCGTAATCAATTTTTACCTTTGGGTTCTTTGCGTTGTACTTCTCGATTGCAAGCTTTACGCCGTTAGCCTCGTTGATACCAGTTTCTGCATAGTTACCAGTCTGAGCACCTTGGAAGTAAATCTTTAGGTTTGCAGCACAAGCAGCAGCTGATGCTGCTGTTGTTCCTGCAATAACTGCAGATGTAACAAGTGCTGCTGCTGCAACGCTTGAAATAATCTTCTTTGAGATCTTCATGTATAGCCTTTCCTGTTCTTGAGTCCCGGGACAGGGAGGCTGGAAGTCTAAAGGCTACAAGTGTGATCTATCAAACTGAAAATGAGCGTGGGTTTATAAAGGTTTGATTACGTTCCTGGATATTTATCGGTCTATTGGCCAGGTACTGCATCGGGTGAGATGACCGCTTGGGCGACCTCTTTCATGGTCATTCGGCGATCCATGGCCGCCCGCTGGATCCACGAAAAGGATTCGGGCTCAGAAAGATTTGAAGCTTGCATCAAGATTCCCTTTGCGCGATCAATTAATTTACGAGTCTCTAAACGCTCGTGAAGATCTGCAACTTCTTCAGCAAGGGAGCGCATCTGCAAATGCCTGCTGATTGCAATTTCAATTGCTGGTACTAAATCACCAATAGAAAAAGGTTTAACAACGTAGGCCATTACTCCGGCATCACGGGCACGTTCGACTAGTTCGCGTTGTGAAAATGCGGTCAACATTAATACTGGAGCAATTGCAATTATTTTCTCTGCTGCAGATATTCCATCAAGGACCGGCATCTTCACATCGAGAATTGCTAAATCTGGTTTATGTAATTGTGCTAATTCAATTGCTTGTGCTCCATCGGATGCCTCGGCCACAACTTCATAACCGGCTTCATTTAACATCTCAACTAGATCCATACGAATCAGGGCCTCGTCTTCGGCGACCAGAATTCTGATCCGAGGTGTTGTCGCTTTACTGGTTGAGTTCATGTGCCTCGAGTCGGATTCGAACCGACACTATGCAGTGTTTGAGACTGCCCTCTCTACCGTTGGAGTACCGAGGCCTTTTCCTGCAAATCTTAACGGTAGGCGGGAGCAGCGCCTCCCACGGCATCTCCCACACGGTGAACGCGCATCGCGTTCGTTGATCCTGGAATTCCAGGAGGTGATCCAGCGACAATTACAACAAACTCGCCTTCGTTGCATCGCTTGGACTTAAGTAGAAAAGTGTCAACCTGCTTAACCATTTCGTCTGTGTGCTTAACCATTGGAGTTAACTCAGGTTCAACTCCCCAATCAAGGGCCATCCGGTTATAGGTTCCAACTTCAGGGGTGAATGCCAAGATCGGAATTGGTGAGCGCAAGCGTGCGGTACGTCGCGCTGAATCACCTGATTGTGTGAAGGTAACTAAGTATTTAGCGCCAACAATTGCACCGACTTCAGCTGCTGCTTTGGTAATTGCGCCGCCTTTGGTCTTTGGCGTTGATTTCATTGGGCGGATCATGTCCATACCGCCCTCTTCTGTGTGGGAAATAATACGCGCCATAGTTTGAACAGATTCAATGGCAAATGCTCCTACAGAAGTCTCGCCAGATAACATCAAAGCGTCAGCGCCATCTAGAACTGCATTTGCGCAATCTGTCGCTTCAGCGCGAGTGGGACGAG
>Ga0209355_1000541_pt1 | contig 22487 bp, 15 predicted proteins | sample LauGreSBDMM110SN_3_FD_187563 | JGI IMG/M metagenome (GOLD analysis project Ga0209355, IMG submission 187563) | Freshwater lake microbial communities from Lake Michigan, USA - Sp13.BD.MM110.SN (SPAdes) (version 2) | ecosystem: Environmental > Aquatic > Freshwater > Lake | place: Lake Michigan... | reverse complement strand
GAAGAAATTAATTATGTTTGACGCCTATACTTCATGGTGTGGACCATGTAAGGTGTTAAAGACTAAGGTATTCCCAAATAAAGAGTTAGGGGATTACATCAATGCGCACTATGTGTCGATCGGTGTGGACATGGAAGCGGGCGAAGGTCCGGCTTTGGCTAATATGTATCCTTTAGAGGGCTATCCGACGATCATGTTCATGGATGCGAGTGGTCGTGTTAAGAAAAAGGTATTAGGCTTACCTCAGGGAGGCGCAAAGGAGTTGTTGGGAATTGCGAAGGGGGTAAAATAATTAGTCGATATAGATTAAAATCAAATTTGCGTTTTTACGCTATAATTAATCTTGCATTCTATTTTTCAAATCCATTTTAGCATGTAGAATTCTAATGATTTCTATTTTATCTTTATCTAGCACTCGATAAAAAATAAGGTGCTGACCCGAAGGATAACCTAAAAGCATATCTTTAATTTCATTGTAATTTTTTCCTAATAATTGATTTTGAGCTAAATTTTGGCAATCCTTTATTAAGTCAAAATAATATTTATCTGCTTGACTTTCTGACCAAACATCATAAGTATAATTCCAAATTTGCGTTAAATCATTAACAGCCATTTGGCTAAGCATGAATTTAGACATTTCTTTTTTGGGATTTCAAAAATTCAAGGTGATTATTAGGATTAAAATTTTCTGCAATTCCACTTTCAATGCCTTCATTAATTGCGATTTTGAGTGCAATTATTTTACTTTCTTCTTCTTCTAATAATCTTAAACCTGCTCGGATAACTTCACTGGCGTTATTAAATCTGCCTTCAGAAATACTATTATCCACAAAATTTTCAAAATAATCACCTAATGAAACGGAAGTATTACGACCCATAATAATATGTTTTTTTTGAAATTACCAAATTTTGGTAACTCTTGCAAAAATTCTTATATTTTTTAAAGTAAAAAAATACAACTTGAATTATATATAGTTCGCCAAAGAAATCAATTCATATAAAAAAATTTAAAGGAATGGCTAAACCTTTACTTAAGTTTTAGGAAATGAGCGCATTAAATAATCCCGTCTTTTTCAGCTTGGTTTTTGATGTCGTGTATTTCGATGGATTTGGTTGATTTCTTTTTCATTTGGATGTTGATAAATTCAACAAACAGCGAGAAGGCGATGGAGAAGTATAGATAACCTTTGGGAATTTGTCCGATGGTATTGCCTAGAATACTGAGTTCAGAGCCGTGACTGGCTTCGGCAATGAGCATGAAACCGATCATAATGAGAAAAGATAGGCCAAGTACTTGGAGTGAGGGGTGATCGTTCACAAAACGGCCAACGGGTCCGGAGAAAGCCATCATAATAATGGCGGAAGCGACTACGGCGATAACCATCACCCACATATTATCGGATAGGCCTATGGCGGTCAGAATGGAGTCAATGGAAAAGACTAGGTTGATGAGTGCGATTTGCGTCACGATGGTGGCGATGCTATTGATTTTTTTGTGGTTGGCACTCAAGTGTTCCTCCTCCCCTTCTAGCTTCATGAATATTTCATTGGTAGCTTTATAGAGTAGGAAAAGTCCCCCGACAAAAAGGATGATCGCTTGACCGCTAGGCGCCATTTTAAAAAATCCCCAGTCGATGTGCGCAAAAGGTTTTTGTAAAGAGATAAGAATTGAAATCCCAAATAATAGAATCACTCGAAAAACCATGGCTAAGAGTAGGCCAATATTGCGCGCTTTGCTTTGGTCTTTGAGTGGAAGTCTTGAGGCGGTAATAGAAATGAAAATAATATTATCAATTCCAAGGACAATTTCTAAAAAAGTAAGGGTCAGTAAACTGATGAGGTTATCGAGGCTAAGAAGTTGATCCATGGCTTATTATATGTGTCTACAAAGATGCGTTCTTTCGGTCAAAAAATCAAAAGAATGCGTTAAGGTTCAAAAATATCCATTTTTTTCTGGGCTCCACTTGGAAAAAAATAAATAATTTCGGATATTTGCAATCCCATTCAGCGGAATGGTCCTATAGCTCAGCTGGTTCAGAGCACCTGCCTTACAAGCAGGGGGTCCTAGGTTCGAATCCTAGTGGGACCACCAGAATCCACCTCAAAAGGGTGGATTCTTTTATTTTACGGAAGTGGTAGCAAAACAGGTAGCACGAGATGGGTTTTCAGGTGAAATAAAACTTTGTTTAAATTTAAACGAAGTTGGAAATATTTTAGGTTTAGAGATATCCACAATCACAAAGCTTTACGAAAACATTTTTATTTAAGATGAGTATCAACAACTATAATGTAATTGTTATTTAACATAAAATATATGACAACGAATGATATGTTTGCATAATTGTGAAATCATTTATCTTTAATCACTTCTCTTTCAAAATCGCTTTCGTTGACCCAACCCAATTTGAATTTCTCTCCTTTCATAAATCGCTCATAAAAACCGTTTATTTCAGCCCCAGGATATTGTTCATAAAGGTGTCCGTAGCCTTGCATACGGAGGTCACCTTGTGCCAATAGTTTAGCTTCCATTTCTTTCTCTAATGATTTTTTAATTGCTTGATATTTAGAATTTTGAGCCAAATTATTAACACAATCAGGGTCTTTTGATAAATCATACAATTCTTCGCCGGGTCGTTTGCCAAAAGACAGTTGCCAATAATATTTATCGAGGCCATTACGTCTATGGTCCAAAAGCAGGGATTTAACAGGCCCACCGTCGCAATTCAAATAGCCAGTTTCGGGATTGCAGGCAGGCCAACGGTCAGGCTCATAGTTTTTTAGGTACAAAAATCCATTTTTGTGCATTCCCCTTACAGGATATCCCACATCTTTTGGACGACCAAAGTCGTGGCGTTCTTGTCCTACCAATTGAAAGTCTCGTGCAGCTTCAATTTGTCCGGATTTTGTGGAATTAAAAATAGAAACTAAACTTTTTCCAGTTATCGGTCGCATACCCGATTTTTGAGGTGTGATGCCTGCAACCTCCAAAAACGTGGGGGCAAGGTCGGTCATATTTACATAATCGGTTACAATTCTACCAGCATTTTTGATGCCATTTTTCCACATGACAGCAAAAGGAATATGATTTGAATTGAGATATTGATTGCCCTTGACTCTTGGAAATGGCATTCCATGGTCTGAGGTAAAAACGATGAGTGTATTTTTCAATTGCCCCGATTCTTCAAGTATTTTCAGTACCCTTGCTACGTGACTATCCATATATTCAATTTCCATGGCATAGTCAAGTAAATCGTTGCGGGTGGTGTCTGAGTCGGGGTAGTATTTAGGGATACGGTCTATCATATCTACCTTTTTGCCTGCCTTGGCCACACCACTTCCGTATTCGTAAGCCCTATGAGGCTCTGTGAAACCCAACCAAAAAGCCCAAGGCTTATTACTATCCGAGGCTTTCAAAAACGCACCAAAATTACCTGCGTAATCATTGTTAGAGATTTCTTTTGTAGGCGGGATTATTTTTAAGGTAGAAAATTCTTTAATCAACATATCTCGTTTGCTGCCATCTTCTTTGAAAGCTTTGCCAGGCGCATAACCTTTGCCCGTATATCCCACAAAATAGCCGTTTTCGTTCAGTACTTCAGGGTAGGTTCTGAAGTAATTGGGGAAAAAAATCGAGTGATTCATGGCGGCATCCAACTGCCAAGGATTCCTGCCAGTGAGCATACAAGCGCGCGAAGGGGCACATTTGGCGTTGGGCGTATAGGCGTTTTGGAATAAAATTCCTTCTTTTGCAATTCTGTCGAAGGCAGGTGTGTTTACCCATTTTCTACCGTAAGCGCTCATATCAAGCCCCGCATCGTCAGCAACAATATATAGAATATTGGGTTTTTGAGCAAAGCCTGTGGTCAAAATACCAATGAGTGCAATTAACGAAAATAAGACTTTTTTTGTCAGGTTGTAGTCGAGCTTAATGTAGCAAAGATTCTTATTGATTTCACCACCTTTAAAATAAAAAATATCTGTATTCATCACCTTTTTAAAAGTAGCATAAAAAACGCCGACAAGATTCGAGAATTTCGTCAGTTTTGAGAGAAAAGATAAGATATTAATCATTACAATTGGTCTATTTTCCAAGTGAGTTTCTGGCCCATACCTGATTGACGAATTGTCCTTGGCCACCCAACCATTTGCTTTGCCCCCGTTTTGGTGACATCGGCAAACCTATCCCAGCACTCAAAAGTAATGCTTTTTGCTTTTTTATTAAATCGGACAAGCCCAAACCCATCGCTTAGTTTATTCTCGTCTTCGATATTTGCATAGGCATGCATAGTCAGTTTGTTGCCCAAACCATCCAGATAATCGCCAGTAAACTGGAGTGGATTTTTTCCGTCTTTGTTTTTACCTGATTGTTCATCCAACGGGTGCCACCATCGCTTGTAATAGTTATTTACCAATGCAGGCCCTACAAATGCAAAAGGGCCATCCCGGAAATTATCAATGCCATGCTGAATTAATGTAGGTAGGTGCTGGTCTCCTGCCAAATGAATTGCTCCTGCTTCTTTAATAGCCCTAAGTGCATCATTTCTGCCTTTTTGTGGCCAGCCATTACAGTCTAGATCTGCATGTAAATAATTATCAAATGTACCATGTCTATGAGCTCCACCACAAAATCCTGTTTGAGATAAAACTGCTCGCATCGAAACGCCCTCAGACTGCTTACCCCAATGCTTTAAAAATGTCATTTGGCGGGTACCAAGTAACTCTAAACCAGCTAAATCAATTGATTTGGGATCATATTGAGTATTGAGAATATGGTCGGGACGGGGGCCTTGTTGGGGTATTTTCCCAGCAGGACCCGTCTTAAACTTACGATCCTCGATAATCGCAAAATCTATTCCGCCAATGTTAAGGTTGGTATAATAAACACCAATGCCTTGTTCAATCGGAGTCGGGTCAAAAGCATCAGGTAAATGGGCAGTCTGGCAACGCTCGACCATTTTTACGTATTCATGATGAAAAAAATAACCACCGTCGTCACCTGCTGGCGTATTTGATTTTTTACCATTTTCACCCCAAAGATTACCATGACCAATATCGTGGTCGTCAGGAATAGTCACACAAGGGCGATTGCGAAACAACTCACGAAATTGCATTCCAAAGAGCAACCACGCCGCTGTGTGTTCTTTGTGATCGTAACTTTGATCTCCCGCAAAAAAAACTAAATCCGGATTTAAGTGATTGACATTTCGGGTAAATTCTTCTCGCATGCCCCTATCTTTATTTGAATTACAGCTAAACATGGCTACGACTATTTCGTTTTTGTCAACTATCTTTTTTCTAATTAGCCCTTCAAAAATCGCTTTTGGGCCATGTCGCAAGCGGTAGGGTGTATCTTTAGTTTCGTCCCAATTTTCAATCCTAAATAAAGCAGACCATCCAAAATCATTCACCGTTGCTTGGGCTACCTCGTTCCATTTTCCGTTCTTTTTTAGCTCCAAGCGCACTTCTCTAGTCTCACTTGGGTAAAGCGGGAAAAGTTGAGCTGTCATTTTCATGACTTTGTTTTGGGTAGTATAAATACCAAAACATATTGCCTGATCTCGTGGCACATCTACATTAATTATTTTATTAGGATCGTCTTTGATCGTTCGTGCGTGGTTCCACCAGTCATTTGTACAATAAACATCAATGCCTTCAAATGGGGCTTTTATTGGTGGTTCACTCGTTTGGGCTCTAGAGGTTGAAAATAGGCATAATAAGATAAGAATCGAGCATAGGATTTTCATTTTTGAATTGTTATAAAATTTGGATACTAGATTAAGACTATTAATCGAATTTTAAATGATTATTACTATGTAAATTTTACTTAAAGAATTCTATTTGTCATTAGAATAATCAAAATGAATCCTGTGAAAATAAATGCAGTAAAAAATTACTTCTTATTTAATGGCCACATATTGGATACGATTCTGTTGTCGGCAAAAGCTTTTTCTGCTTTTGCCACGATGTTAGGATATTTAGCCGCCACATCATTTTCTTCGCCTACGTCATCTTTAAGGTTATAGAGCTCTAACTTACCTCCTTTTGCGCTTAACTTTACAGCTTTCCACTCATCTCCTAATCTTACAGCTTGATCAAAACCGCGCTCATAAAACTCCCAATAAAGCGATTCATGTTTCTTCTTTAATGGTTTTCCTTTGAGTGAATTGGCAAAAGAAAGACCAACTTGTTTTCCTTTTATAACTTTGTTAAAGTTTTTTGAATCAAGCTGGGCGCAATTATTAAGGTTAGGTTTGTTTTGACTAAATGCGTTTATAGACAATAAAAAAGTAACTGCTAATAATAATTTGATTACTTTATTCATTATTATTTAAGTTCTATTTTCTCTACATTTTGATAAAGATCTCCACGTATGGCTCCAAAATCTTTAAGCATAGCTTTTAAAATATCAGGTTTTAATTTAGCTAGGTCAGTTTGCTGTCCAATATCATTCTTTAAATTATATAGTTGATAATCTTTTGAATTCCCTAACTCTATATTAACCTCTTGAAGTATCGCATCGCCTAAGTAAGGAGGTATTAATAACCAATCTCCTTGTCGAAATGCTGTTTTGGTATTGGCTTCAATTACTAAATTATCTCGTCCCTTGTTGCTTTCGCCCATAAAAACAGACAATAAATCTTGACTGTCTGTTTTTTCTATTGTTGTGCCAAACATTTTAGCTAAAGAAGCCAAAATATCAATCTGGCAAACCAAAGCATCAGAAATTTGTGGTTTAATTTTATCTTTCCAATACACAAAAAATGGAACCCTAGTACCAGCTTCTAATAAACTATATTTCCCACCTCTTAATGGTCCATTAGGCCTATGATTACCCAATTTCTCTACTGCGTCATCATTATAACCATCATTTAAAACCGGACCATTATCACTTGAAAATATAATTAATGTATTCTCTAATAAACCTTCTTCTTTTAAAGTTTTAACCAATTCTCCAACACACCAATCTGCTTCAATAATGGCATCGCCACGAGGTCCCATACCAGATTTACCTACAAATCTTTTATTAGGAGTTCGAGGAACGTGAGGTTGATTCATCGCATGGTATAAAAAGAAGGGTTTTTCTTTATGACTTATAATATAAGATTGAGCTTTATCTAAAAAATGATCGGCTAAATCTACATCGCTCCAATTTGCACTTTTACCTCCTTTTACAAAACCAATACGTGGAATTCCGTTAACAATAGATCCATTATGTCCATGATGCCAAGTCATTGATAATAATTCTGGATTTTCCTTTCCGGTAGGTTCTCCCTCAAAATTTTGATCATAATTAACAGAAATAGGATCACTTTGGTCTAATTTATCTACTTTGCCGTTATCAATATAAACGGTTGGCACTCGATCTTGTGTAGCTGCCATAATGTAAGAATAATCGAAACCTACTTGTTTTGGACCAGAAATTACATCTTTGTTCCAATCAACAACACCTGTTCCTAAACCTAAATGCCATTTACCCACTACAGCTGTTTGATAGCCTTGTTCTCTTAGTAATTTAGGGACAGTTAATTGGTTAGTATCAATTAATAATGGTGCTGAGCCAGGTAGAATTTTAGCATCTGCATTTCGCCAAGGATAAACCCCAGTTAATAATGCATATCTACTAGGCGTGCAAGTTGCAGAGGTTGCATAACCATTGGTAAATCTTACTCCTCCATTTGCTAATGCATCAATATTAGGAGTGTTAATCCCTAAAGAGTTATAAGAGCTTAAATCTCCATAACCTAAGTCATCCAAGTAAATGACTACAATATTTGGTTTAGATTGACTTTGTTTAACTTCAGTACACCCTATAGCAAGAAAAATAATTAACAAACTAGAGAAATAATTAATGAACTTAATGTTATTCTTCTGCATTTTTAGTTTTTTTATTCTTTTTAATTAACGGGAAAAGATCTGATTCAACCCTAGCTGTAGATGCTAATTTTAAAAATTCTTTTTTTAATACTGGCAAAGAATCAGCTAAATTATTTTTTTCAAAAGGATCAACAGATAAATTATAAATCTCTATAATTTGTTTTTGATTGCCTTTATTGTAGAAAATATTAGCTTTCATGTTTCCTTTTCTAATCGCTTGAGATTGATTACGTTCCCAATAAAGATAGTCGTGTAATTTTTGTTGACTTGAATTACCTAATAGGGTTGGCAAATATGAAATTCCATCAATTTTATCAGGAGCTTTAACGTTCACTAAATCTGCACAGGTAGGTAAAAAATCCCAGAAAGCAGAAACTAAATTGCTCTTAGATCCTGGTTCAATTTTACCTTTCCAATAAGCAATTAAAGGTGTTTTAACACCACCTTCATATACTTCAGTTTTTCTACCTCTTAAATCTCCACCTGTACGCAAATAGCTATCTTGATCTGGACGAAGTGCGGATCCATTATCACTAGCAAAAATAATTAGCGTGTTTTCTAGTATTCCTAATTCTTTCAATTTGGCTACTAATTCTCCAATTTCTTTATCTAATCTGGATGTTAAAGATGCGTATTTAGGTACAGAAAAATCTTCTGAATGTGCATCACCCTTGGGGAATCCAGTTTTTTTAGTGTAATAATCTAGGATTTCATCATTAGGTTGATGATATGGGCCGTGAGGTAAAGTTGGACAAAAATATAAGAAGAAAGGATTTTTCTTATTAGCCTCCATAAACTTTAATGCTTGATTATGTATAAGATCTGCACTATAATCTGAAAAAGGAGTTTCTTGGTTCTTATTTAAAACAGGAATATCATTAGCTCTTAAGTAAGGAGAGAAATAATCATGCGCATGGCGTTGGCAATTGTATCCATAAAACTCATCGAACCCTTGATTATTTGGAGAACCTTCTGAAGCCATGTAACCTAAGCCCCATTTTCCAAATGCACCTGTAGTATATCCTGCAGATTTAAGTAGTTCTGCTACGGTTATTTCGCTAGCGGGTATAGGTTCGTTTCCTTCATATGGAAGCGCTCTATTATCTCTAATGTAAGCATGCCCCGTATGTTTCCCTGTCATTAGAGATCCTCTAGATGGTGCGCAAATATTTGAACCACAATAATGGTCAGAAAACATCATACCCTCTTTTGCTAAAAGATCTAGATTTGGAGTTTCAATAACTTTACCACCATAACTTCCTAACTCATTATAGCCCATATCATCGGCTAAAATAAATACAATATTAGGCTTGCTATTTTTCTTAGCCTTACTATTGGTGTTTTGTGCATTTACATTAAATGCATTTAAAATAATAACTAGAGCTAGTAACTTTTTCACTTGTTTCATCATTTTATAAAATATTAATTTTCACCGCCTTTTTCCACCCAATTTTCTGGCATTGAGACTGTTTTCTTACCAAAAATTTGAAAGAATTTATCAAACATATTATAGTATTTTTCTTTATACATGGCTTTCATTTTTTCTTCCCTAGCTTGTGGATAATAATCAAATATATCTCCATTCCCTAACACTCTGGGGTCTTTTTGCTTTCTTAACTCTTTGTCCATTTGTAAAGCTAATTGTTTAATAACTTCATCATATTGGGGATCTAAAGCTAGGTTGTTTATGCAATCTGGATCTTTAAAAATATCAAAAAGCTCATCTTGTGGTCTTTTACCAAAAGACATTTCATAATACTTGTAGTCTTTATCGGCAGCGTTTAGCCCAATTAAATAGCTTTTAGTAGGAGAATCATCAACATTGTTATAACCATACTCAGGATCACCGGCAGGCCATCTATTCGGTTTGTAATTATGAGAATAAAGGTATTTGTCTGTTCTGATTGCTCTTACCGGATAACCTACATTAATTTGCTCCCCCTCAATGGTTCCCATATCATGGCGTTCTTTACCTACCAAAGCATAAGAGCGTTTTTGGTCTATTCTACCTGATTTTTGTGATATTAAAATATCATAAAAACTTTTACCCGTCATTTGAGGGTGAGGCTTTAAACCAGCGGCTTCCATTATTGTTGGTGCAACGTCTGGAAAACTGATAAAATCTGTAACCACTCTTCCAGGAATAATTTTATCACCCCATCTTACCACAAAAGCTTCATGGAAATCTTCATCGTAAATTTGACCTTTTATGCGAGGAAAAGACATGCCTTGATCTGAAGTAGCAATAATGATGGTATTGTTTAACAAGCCTTGTTTTTCAAGTAATGCAAGTGCTTTTCCAATTTGCTTGTCGTGGTATTCTACTTCAACGGCATAATCAGCCAAATCTCCTTTAACCAACTTGTTATCGGGTAAAAATCCTTGAACTGTAACCTTACTCAAATCCTTATTTTCTTTTTTGTAAGAGTCTTTCTCATATTTACGGTGTGCCTCATGGGTACCTAACCAAAAGCAAAACGGTTTAACGGTATCTCTTTTCGATAAAAACTGATCAAAGTTTGAGGCATAATCCTTTTTGCTAATTCCTTTATAGGGTGGGATCAAAGAAATGTCGTTATACTCCCTTCCAGCAGGATTATTCTCACCATAATATACACCCGGGCCCCATCCTTTTCCTGTAAAACCTACTGAATAACCACCTTTTTCAAGTAATTCTGGATAAAATCGCCATTTCTCTGGCATTACAGGGATATGATTTGTAGCTTCCTCTAATTGCCAAGAATAGCGTCCTGTAAGAAAACAAGCTCTAGAAGGCGAACATTTAGGATTAGTAACATATGCATTTGTAAATAAAACTCCTTCATTAGCTATTCTATCAAAATTAGGAGTTCTAATGTATTTAGATCCATAAACGCCCATACTGTTTCGTGAAATGTCATCACCCATAATCACCAATATATTAGGTCTTTTATTTTGAGCAATACTTTTATTAGGCCCCAGGATACAGGATATAATAATGGTAATCAGGAATATTAGATTAATCGTTTTTTTCATTTTATAATATGCTTTATATAAAGTTTATCTTTCAATATCTACTTCAATACCATTAAAAATATCGTCTATTTTATCAGTATTCACTGATACAAAATCTGATTTAAGTTCTCCCATATTATTTAAAACTTCTATTCCCAACACAAATTTGTTTTAAGATCGAAATAACATCAGCAACACCGCCAAGGTCCCAAGTACCATATGAGCTAATTGGAACGGCTACTTTTTGAGCTTTTAGTCTTTGGCTAACATTAAAAGATACGAATACTAATAAAATATATTTGATAAGTCTATTCATCACTTTTAACTTTTTTACTCTTACCATATGAAATAACATCTGAAGGCAATGGAAGAAAATCATGGTCTTTTATCATTTTCATTTCCATCTCTTTTATGAGCATTTTTTCAATTTCAAAATATTCTTTTTGTCCAGAAATGTTATTTAACTCAAAAGGATCTTTGCTGATATCATATAATTCGAAAATTGGGCGTTCATCATAAAAATACAATCTGTTAAATAAATTACCTAGTGTATTAGCTGCATGTGATTTAAGCAACTCCTCCCAAGCTAAAGTTTTCACCATATCTACTTGTGCAAACTCCTGTTTTGGTAATGCATTATAAACAAAATGGTATTGCTTTGAAGTAACCGATCTTGAAAGATCTAATCCATCAGTTCTAGTCAATGGGCCAGCATGATATCCACGTTCTGCAAAAACATATTGACGGCTGTTATTATTTTCAACACCTTTTAAAGTATTTAGAAAGCTCACGCCTGAAACTTCAGTTTTAAAATTTAACCCTAAGGCTTCCAACAATGTGGGACCTATATCTTCTCCACTTACCAATGCAGAAGTAGATACATTATTTTTGATTACTCCCGGCCATTTAATAATTAAAGGAACATGAATTCCTCTGCTGACGAGCGTTCCTTTACCTCTTAATAATGATTCCCCATTGTCTCCAATAAAAATAACAATGGTGTTTTTATCTATTTTTCTATCAACTAATACTTTCAATAAAGAACCAAAACCTTTATCCAAATCTCTAATATCAGAAAGGTAGCGAGCATAATCTTTTCTTACTTCTGGTAAATCCGGAAAGTCTGGTGGTAGTACTAAATCATTAGGGTTAATTTCTTCAAAATCATCATCAAATATTCGGTGCGGCTGATTGAACCCGAAATAAAGGAAAAAGGGCTTATCTTTTGGAACCTCATCTAAAATTGAATTAATCCTTTGTGGTATTTTGGTTAGATTTTCGCCTTTGGTATTATATTTTGCAACATGGTCAAATCGCTTCTCCAAATATTTCATTCCCTCTTTTTGAAGGGTTTCATTGAGGGTTGGGTTCTTACTTTCTAAACCACCATCTAAATGATGATTTCGACCGTCAAGTCCTACCCAATAACTATTATCTCTTAAAATATCTGTAAAAAATGGAACCTCTTTTCTAGAGGGTTCTCCAAATCTGGTAACATCAATACTAACAGGACTACATGCTGTAAATATGGAAATTCTTGATGGTGCGCATTGAGGAGCTGTAGTATATGCTCTTTCAAAACGCATTCCTTGTTTAGCAAAAGCATCTAAATTTGGTGTAATATTATACTTTAACACATTAGCATCACCATAGCTGCCCACATGAGGGAAACTGTGATCATCAGACAATACAAGAATAATGTTTGGCTTTTTTGGGTTTGACTGAGCTTTAACTAGATTAATATTTAAAATTAATACTAGAAACCAAATGTATAAAAGCCAAATATTCTTTATTTTTTTGTGCATCAATGTTTTATTTAAAAAATCAAACCAATGTCAACTAATCTTACTTTTTAACGAATTCTATCACTTTAACAGAGTGAGCTGGTTGCGTTAAAGTAATTTTACCAACACTATTTTTAACTTCTTGCTTATTCCACAATTCGGTTAATTTATAGTCGGTGTCTTTTAGTTCAAAATCTGTTTTAAAATTGTAAGTTTTTGTAGCGTCAGTATCCATCCAATTAAAAATGGTAATGATCAATCGATTCGCAGTTTCGGTTTTCCAAACGGTTGGAATGTCTACTCCTGTAAATAAATCTAGCGGCACAGCATGAATACCTAGTTGATTAATCGCAATGATGTCTTTATTTTTTAAAAGCTCTAATCTTTCTGCTGGTAAAGATTCAACCTTATCTCCAAAGAAAAATAAACCTCCTATAATGGCATCTAAAGTCATGTGTGATTTAGCTTCATCCAAAGTGTAATTTGGATTAACGAAAAACGCATCAGGATCACAAATGGCTATGTTTTTATGGATATAATAGTTTTGTGAAACTTGGCGAGCCAAACGAATCAATCCTTGTTCAACTATATTATCTTCTATTGTTCCTAAAGTTTTACCATAGGTTATGTTAGTGTATGGTTCGGCTTCTGATTTATAACCGGGATGATTGATATCGTTTCCAATTCTGATTGCATCAAAACTCTCTAAAGCCCCAAATACATAGCCCATACTTCTTGTTACGGCTAAGTCCTCAGGTAAGGCACTTCTTATGGCTCTAATGGTTTTATTATGTGCTTGCATAAAGGTCTTTGTAGGATCAAATCTAAATCCTTCTTCTAAGCCTCCATATTGATGATCCCATTTCATAAAAGATGGCTTATAATCTTCTACCATTTGCTGATATCTTGAGGCAGAAAATGCAGGTACTTCTGGATGACTTCCATCAACATACACGGTTCCAATGGTAGTTACCATTTCATCATCATTTACATCAATTTTAGAAGCTTTAATAGGTTTTAAAACATATTCTGGATGATTTTTAATGTATACATCGTTATTATTGGTTCTTAATGGGCTTACATGCAAACCAAAATCTAAACCTTTTTTCTTTACATAATCGGAAATGTAACGTATGCCATTGGGGAATGAATCATTTACGGTGTAAAGACCAGGTTTATCCCACCAACCTCCATCTAGTTGAATCATTTTCCATCCATATTCCTTTAAATTTTTATCAATAAAATCTGCAGTGGTAAGAAATTGCTTTTCGGTAATACTTCTAGAGTAGGTATGCCAAGAGCTCCAGCCCATATCGGTAGTGTGCATTGGTTTCCCTTTACGAACATTCTCACCCATAATAACTCCATTTTCTAATAACACTTTAGTAGGTTTTTCATTTTCCCAAAAACCAATTAAAAATGCGTCTGTAGTTATTAATTTTCCAGCAGTAACTATAATTTTTTCTCTTTCGAAAATGGCCCCACTGCGGGCAGATACTTTTAACTTATTAAAATTATCCTTTACAGGCAATTCCCATTTAAAATTATTTGGCCATAATTCACCAACAATACTGGCAAATGAAAATGAATAATTTTGTTTGTTATTCACTAACATGCTTAACCAAACTCCTGTATGAGCTTTTGAATAAGTACCCTGATTAGCTTTCTTCGTGTTTAATTGATTAGGATACATTAAAGCTCCAGCATGTGGGGCGGCTGCACTCTCATTAAAAATAATCCAATCTTTACTATTTCCTGGTAAAATAATATTTTCTTGAGCAGAGTTAAAAAGCTTAATACCGCCAAGTTTAAATTCTTTAGAGGCTTTCAATGTAGAATTCATCACTAAATACGGACGACCTTCCATCAATTCAAAAGTTATTGTGAAATTAGAGATGTATGGATGACCCTCGCAGATTAAGTTTAGGTACTCTACTTTACCATTGTATTTATTTTCTACACTTAATCTAGTTATATTACTTTTCTCCCATTTAATAGATGTGAATTCCTTTGTTGAAATCCATTTATCATTAATTTCTATTTCTGGAATAAGATTATTAATCTGAGCAAGTTTGTTCTCCCATTGAATGCTATACTCTGAACTGCCATCTTTAAATTTAATTGATGGTGCTGCCGCAATATTCGCACCCGGAATAGTGAACCTCTTTTCGTCGATACCTACACCCCTGATTATTGTTTTTTGGGCGTATGAAAAATGACACATAAAAATGGTCATAAACATGAATAAATTTGTTTTTTTATATTTTTTCATTAAATAAATTGGTTATTGTTTTATTTTGTTAAATGGTTGGGTTAACTTTTATTTTTTTTATCTATTTACTTTTTTTCACTTGTAGTTTCTTGAACAACATTTTCAGCAGCCCACCCATCATATAGATTTTTTAATTCATTAAACTTTTCTGGGTTTTTAAGTTTAAGGTCAGTGGTCTCATTTCTGTCTACTTTCATATTATACAATGCCCAAACTTCTTTATTTGCAACAGCTTTCCAATCACCTACTCTAATTGCTTTACCCTTTGCCCATTGCCAGTAAATTGGCTTTGATCTTTCAGGTGCATTTTTACCTAATAAAATTGGAAAGAAACTTTCACCTTGCATTGGAACAATTTGTTGATTTCTGAAACTTGAAGGATAAGTTGCTCCTGTGATATCTTTAAAGGTGGCCATCATATCTACAAAATGAAGTGGTTGATTATTAATAACACCTTTGTTCTTTATAAATGCAGGCCATGAGACAATAAAAGGAGTGCAAATCCCACCCTCATAACTAGTGTTTTTGAATAAACGATACGGAGTATTACTCACATTAGCCCAATCTTCTTTTAATGATGACCAAAATGATACTGTACCTGGTGCTCCATTACCATTATTGCCTTTTTTCTCGAAATTACCTTCTGCATTTTCACCATTAGAGCCGTTATCTGAAGCGAATAAGATTAAGGTATTTTCTAACTTACCCGTCTCTTTTAATTTAGCAATGAGTTTTCCAATATTTTGATCAATTCTATCTATCATAGCTGCGTAAATAGCCATTCTTAAATCTTCTTGATCTTTTTCCATTTCAGTTAATGAATCCCAGTTTTTTGTGGTTTGGTCTGATAACTTCATTGAAGGATCTACTATTCCTAACGCAAGCATCTTTTTATATCTAGCATCTCTTATAGCCTTATAACCAGTTAAATATTTACCGCGATATTTGACAATATCTTCTCGCCAAGCCATTAATGGATCATGAGGTGCGGTATACGCTAAATAAAGAAAAAATGGTTTTGTATCTTTTTTATATTCATCCAAATAAGACATCGCATACTTGGTAAAATAATCAGTTGAATAAAAATCTTTATTGGTATTGTAGGGATTGAATGATTTGTCATCTATATTCCAGGTATTTGATGCTCCTTTAAAAATAGGTTCTGGCTCGCCAGGTCTTTGTTTGCCTGGATTGAAATGGTTAGTAGCGCCACCAAAAAACTCATAAGCTCTATCAAAACCAAAATCATACATTTTAGTTTTACTGTGATTTTTACCCGATTGTAACGTTCTGTAACCTACTGACTTCAATAAATCAGCAACAGAAATGGTATTTATAATACTTTCTGGATTTACAGACATTCCGCTTTGTTGTGCATAAACGCCAGTTAATAAGGATGCTCTTGAAGGGAAACATTTAGAGGTATTATGCATTTGTGTAAAGCGAATACCATTTGAGGCTAAATTATCTAAATTAGGTGTTTTAATCTCACTACCATAAGACCCCAAGTCTGAATAACCCATATCATCTACAAGTATTAAAATGATATTAGGTTTGTTTGGGTTTTGCTGTTCTGTTTTCTCTTTTGAAACACTAAAACTGGCCAAAAAAAAGACAACTAAACAATTAACAACAAGTACTTTAAATCTATTCATTAAATTTTATTTAAATTTTGATTTTAGGTCATCTAATTGCACTAAATTTGCCCTCAAGCAAACATTCATAAAAGCGGCAGAAGTCCATAATTGCTGACCAGATCCTGAAATTAATCCGCCAGGAAGCTCAACTTTCTCGTGAAATGAACCAAATCCGCCCCACTCTTTTTCACGTTTTTCTGAAAGCTTAGTACCCATTGTACGAGCTATTATAGCCCCATTATAACCCACGTAACTCTTTTTATCTACCTTTTCTTTAGCTTGCATAAAAAAAGTATCACAAAATGGCCATGATGCTTGGTTGTGATCGCCCTTATTAGTAGTTAAAAATGGATGTATTAATGGTGTTCCTTTATCCGTTATTGGAAAATTTTCTATTGCCCTTTTAGCTTCTTCACCTTCTAATACATTAAATAGAATAGCAAATGCTGTCCCCAAATTATGTTCATTTGGCATGTTTACACCGTAACGATCTTTATAGTATGTTAAAGTTCCGTTTGGCAGTAGAAGCTCTTTTTTAATGGCATTTTTTAAATTTAATGCCCTTTTTTCCCATTCAATTGCTTCGCTGTTTAAATTTAATTTCTTCGCAGCTTTTGCCATTGTTACCAAAGCTTTATAATAAATAGAATTGGTTGAAGTAGCTTTTAATAAAACACAATCAGCAATAGTTAAAGATTTTGGATAAGCTGAAGAAGTTAAATCTTGAAAAATAGGTTGTGCTCTATATAACCCATCACTTTCATCAAACCAAGGGTCGTATTGTGTTTTAAAATTCTGCTTTCCGCTGGTGTAAAGCCATTGCCAATCAGCTATTTTAGGGTATTTTTCAAATAAATCATCGGCAGCCCAAATCCACACTACATCATCTGTTCTTCTGGTTAAACTATTGGTTTTATATTTTTGCATCACATTTGGCTCCTCATCGGTAATAGATTCCCATGGTGCATTAATTTCTTTTATAACATGATTGGATGAAACCTTGTAACCTTGAAGTTCTACAACCTTTCTAGTGACCATTAATGATTGCTTCATTTCTTCTGGAAAAACATCGTTTAAACCTAGTATTCCTGAAAGCGCAATATCTCTTACATAAACTCGGTCGGTATATCTTCTACCCGCAGCGAAATAAGTTCCATAATCGTTAGTAATGATATTTTGTTCAACATCATCTAAAGCAATTAACCACATTTTATTAACAATTGGGGATGCATTTGATGTTAATGGGAAAACGGTTTTAGGTTTTACTACTGGTAAATCGGCAGTTGTAAAAGAGCCTAATGCATCAGTCAATTTATTATCTGTTAAAACCAAAGGCGCTTTGTTATAAAGAACTTTTTGACCTATTGCACAATTAGATAATAGAAAGCAGGAAAATAAAATTAGTGAGTTTTTTAACATTTATTTCAAAGGTGTGGATATAAAAACAGTTATAACCATCAGCAGAAGGGTTATAACTGTTTTTGACTTATTTATTTTATCTTAAATTAGGGTTTATATCTTGTTCTACTTGAGGTATTGGCCAAACTTCATGCATACCTTTTTTAAAGGCTTTGGTATCTACCCACCAGCGTTTGTTTCCATTTGGATCTACCTTTCTGCCAAAATTAATTGCGTTTTTGAATGATGCTCCCCAAAAATCTCCTTGCATTACATCTCCAAGAGTACCCCAGCGTAATAAATCCCAAAATCTTATTCCTTCTAATGCTAATTCTATACGGCGTTCCTTTCTTAATATTGGACGCAGCGCAGCAGCATTGGTAACAGTTATTGCCGGCATATTAACAGATGGCCTTCTTCTTGTTCTGTTAATAGTTTGATCTAATAAGGCTTGATCAATTGCTTGTCCAGCCTCCATTTTAGCTTCCAAATAGCTTAATAAAACTTCTGCATATCTAATTACAGGCACATTTCCCCCATAACCTTCTTTTAAATCACCAGTAAAACTTTCGGTCAAAAATTTGCGTAAGCCATAGCCAGTTCTTGTGGCTTGTTTAGAATAAGTTAATTGATCTATAGATGAAGCTCTATCTGGGTGGCAATCGTAAATATTTCCACCAAAAGTCGCTTTGTCATACAAAAACGAAGCTGCAAATCTTGGGTCGCGGTTAGCGCCCATATTGCTTTGCAAAAAGCGAGGATCTGAATAAGAAAAAGTGCTACCATCAGTAAAGTCATACTGACTAGCTAAGCTTTCTAATGGGTTAATCAAGTGCCATCCTGTTTTATTTGCAGGAAAGCCATGCTGACCTAAAAAGTTGCCAGCTAAACCTCCTGAATATTGTGTGGTAAAAATATTTTCTTTACTCATCTTATTGGTGGTATTGAAAATACTTTCATAGTTTGGGTCGATGATGTTGTCTCCAAAATCTATAATTTGCTTATAAACAGCAGCGGCTTCTTCAAATCTTTTTTCTGATAATAATATTCTGCCTAAAAAAGCAAGGTTAGCTTGTTTAGATGCTCTACCAAATTCTGATGATGGAATATCCTTATATCTTGGTAAATCTGCCGTACAAGCATTGTATTCGTCTATTACATATTTAATAATTTCTGCTTTTGGTGTTTTTGTTACATTATTAGCCTCCTTAGGTTTTAACGAGTTTTTAACCAAAGGCACTGATCCAAAATGTTGAGAAAGATAGAAATATTGGGAAGCTCTGATAAATCTTACTTCCGCTTTCATTCTTTTTTTACGGTCTTCATTCATAGTTACCCTATCTATGTTTTCAAGAAAGTTATTACAAATTGCAATTCGAACGTAAGAACTAGACCAATAACCTAATAGAACAGGGTTATTTGGAAGCAAAGCGCCATTTGTTAATTGATTTTGTGGGGCATTGGCTCCTCTTCTATCATAGGCATTGTCTGTTGCATGTTCTAGCAATATTAAACCGCCATAAGTCCACCAATCTGTTGGTACAACTTCAGCAGCACCATACTTAATGTTTCCTCTATAAACACCTGCTAGAGCAATTTGAGCATTGCCTTCGTTAGTCCAAAAGGTTTCGCTGGCAAATTGACTCCGCGGATTCTGTTCAAGTTTATCATTGCAAGCACTCAATAAGAATAGGCCTGCTACAGTTATTAAGCTTAGTAAGCTATATTTTTTTATAGTTTTCATTTTTTAAAATTTAAGTTCTAAAAATTAAGATTTAATCCCATTGTAAATGTGCCAACAATTGGATAAAAGCGTCCATCTGAATTCAATTCAGGATCCCAACCTTCACGATATTGACTTGTTGTGAAAATATTTTCGGCATTTGCATACAAGCGTAATTGTTTAATCTTAACTGATTTTAAAAACTTTTCAGGCAACCTATACCCCAATTGTAAGTTCTTAACTCTAAGATAAGAGGCATTTATCACCCAGAAATCTGAAATTTGAGTATTTGGTGAGACATTATTAGGAAGAATCTCTAATCTAGGATATTCAGGATACCTTACCGGGTTTGATGGATCAAAACGTCCTTCCATTTGCCATCTTTGTATGCTTCCTAAATTAAAAAATGCAAAACCAGCACTTTGACTTAGCGTACCTTGAACTCCAGCTACACCTTGTAATAATAAACCTATATCAAAGCCTTTAAAACCACTAGTTAAATTCATAGAGTAAGTATATTTAGGAATTGTAGAACCTAAATAAGTACGATCATAATTTGGATCAACTATTCCATCTGGTACTCCATTTGGGCCACTGATATCTTTATAACGGATATCTCCTGGCTTAGCACTTGGTGTTACTCTTGATTGATTTGCCCATTCTTGTACATCTGCTGTACTTGTAAAAACCCCATCAGATTGGTAACCATAAAACATTTGCATTGGAAAGCCAATAAATAAGTTGATACCATTTCCTACCAAACCATTGGGTTGATTCACATTTCCTAAACCTAAGGTCTTAACTTCGTTATTTATAATAGAAAAGTTACCCCTAACGCCATAGGTGAAATTTTTTATTTTATTTTGATGTCCTAGTTCAAATTCCCAACCTTTGTTTAAAACTTCTCCGGAATTTGTTTCACTAATATTCAGACCCAATACAGAGCTTACGCTAGAAGATGGGCTGTATAAAACACCCGATGTATATCTATCAAAGTAAGTTGCATTTAAAGTTAGTTTCCCATTAAAAAAGTCTGATTCCACTCCAATATCTCTAGTTAGAGTAGATTCCCATTGTATTTCAGGATCTCTGTATGTATTATAAGCTGCTCCAATTGCTTGGTTTCCACCAAAAGGATAATCTCTTCCTGCCGCAAGGGTAGTTTGGTAAGGATAATTTCCAATATTTTGATTTCCTAAAGCCCCTATAGAAGCTTTTAATTTTAAATTATACACCCAAGGTAAAGCTGTTTTGAAAAATTCTTCTTCAGTTACTCTCCACCCTAAAGCTGCCGATGGGAAAAATGCATACTTTTGGGCGGTTGGAAATCTAGATGAACCATCATATCTTACAGTGCTTTCAAACAAATACTTTTGTTTGAAATTGTAAGAAAAGCGACTAAACAAGGATTGTATAGCCCATTGTACATCGTCACCACCAACTTGCTGATTAAATGTACTTCCCATGCTTATTACTGTATAATCATTACTTGGGAAATCTTGCCTAAATCCATTAAAAGTTTCAATTTGCTGCGTTTCAAAAGAATATCCTCCTAAAACCTTAAAATCATGTTCTTTTATAGTTTTACCATATTCGGCTAAAAACTGCATGGTTTTATAGGTTAGTTTATTACTAGATTGATTAAGTGTAGATAATCTATTAGAAATTGTAGAGTTTAAAACCTGTGATGCTTGAAAAATATTTCTTTCAGTTAAGTTGAAATTATATCCTCCAATACCAGACAACATAAGTCCTTTAAAAGGCTTCCAGTCTAAACGACTGTTAATTCCTGTTTTACTAATTGGATTTCTATTATAACCTTGAGAATCTATCCAGGCAACTGATGTTCCGCTAGCATCTGGTCCTAGCCCATAATCTCCATTAGAAGCTCTTCCTAAAAAGGTAGATGGAAATCTAGTAGCGGAATAGGTGATTGTTTCCAACTCGCCATTTTTACTTGCTACAGGTGTTGGAGCGTTTGAGTTTTCAAAAGACGCTGATATACGATTAGTTAAAGTTAATTTATCAGATACTTTAGTTTCTAAATTTGCTCTAACATTATATCTATTATAATCTGTATGTGCTACTAACCCTTGATCTGATAAATAACCAAAAGAGAAAAGAAATTTATTAGCCTTAGGACCTCCAGAAATTGCTAAATTTGTTCCTTTTTGTTGACCTCTTCTTGAGAAAGTTGAATTAATAAAATCTGTGTTTGGAAAGTTATCTGGGTCACTTTGAGATCTAAATTTTCCTATATCAGCAGCGGAAAAGGATATTGTGTTATTAGCAATATTAAACATCTCTGCATATTCCCAAGAATTTACCAAGTCTGGCAAAGCGGTAGCATCTGATACACCGAAATATTGGTTAAATGAGATGCTAACTTTTTCATCCTTTGCACTTTTGGTAGTAACTAATATTACTCCATTTGCTGCTCTTGCGCCGTAAATTGCTGCTGATGATGCATCTTTTAAAACAGAAACAGATTCCACATCGTTCATATTGACTTCATCTAAACTAGAAGGAATTCCATCTACTAGGATAAGTGCCTCTGGCGATGCTCCAAAAGAACCAACTCCTCTAACTCTGATTGTACCTTGATTTGCGCCTGGCCTTCCTGAGCTTTGTGTAATGGTTACCCCTGCCATTTGACCGGTTAAGGCATTTGATAAACTTGGAATCGGTCTGTTTTCTAGACTCTTAGCACCTACCTGAGAAACGGAACCAATTACATTAACACGCTTCTGTGTACCGTATCCAATGACTACTACTTCTTCCAATGCTTTATTATCAACTTTTAA
>Ga0209355_1000539_pt1 | contig 22559 bp, 20 predicted proteins | sample LauGreSBDMM110SN_3_FD_187563 | JGI IMG/M metagenome (GOLD analysis project Ga0209355, IMG submission 187563) | Freshwater lake microbial communities from Lake Michigan, USA - Sp13.BD.MM110.SN (SPAdes) (version 2) | ecosystem: Environmental > Aquatic > Freshwater > Lake | place: Lake Michigan... | reverse complement strand
CCGGTTGCGGCCGGCTGGTCTTGTTCATTCTTCGTTGCTGGCAGTGGCCGGCTCATGAGTTGCGGAACGGAAGCCGTCGGTCAGCGCGGTGTGCTGGGCCACGGCGCGGAGAATCGAGAGCTGGGCGGTGGATTCCATGTGATCACGCACCCCATGTGCCTCCCAACGATGGACGGAATCCGCATCAACCGCGTCTCGGCTGGCTCCGGGTTCTGCATCGCGGTCTCGGTCGACGGATCGGTATACACGTGGGGCAAGGGCAACTACGGGTGTCTCGGTAACAGCATTACCGAAGACTCGCATATCCCGGTGCAACTTCGTGCGTTCGGTGGAATCCGCGTCATATCCGCCGCCGCCGGGCACTTCCACTGCCTGGTTGCCACCGAGGAAGGCCAGGTGTACAGCTGGGGGCATGCCCAGTTCGGCCGATGTGGCCACTGCCGCTCGCCCGGCAACAGTAATGGGTTGTGGCAAGTTGAAGCGCAACCGCGCCGCGTCTTGGCACTGGAAGGCGTCAGGGCGCGTTCCGTGGCGGCTGCTGATTATCACAGTCTTGTCGTGACCGAGTCCGGTGCGCTCTACTCTTTCGGCTACGGCGCCCACGGCCGGGTCTACCGCGGTCGAGACGAGGATGAGTGCCTTCCGTCGCTGGTCGATGCACTGGGTAACGTACGCATCGCCGCTGCAGTCACCGGTGGCCGCCATTCTGTCGCACTCGCCGAAGATGGCACTGTCTTTGCGTGGGGGAAAAACAGCAACGGCGAGCTCGGTCTAGGTTCCATCGGTAGGAATGAGCATTTGCCTCGGTGCGTCGACTTGTTGTGTGGCGTCAATGTGGTAACGGTCGCCGTTGGGTTTGCGTGCAGCTATGCGGTCTCGCGAGAGGGCGACCTTTTCGCGTGGGGCAACGGCGAGTCTGGGCAGCTCGGGCACGGGGATGTTGCGAATCAACCTGCCCCACGGCGGGTGGATGCGCTGCAGGGAGAGTGTGTGGTTGTGATCTCGCCGGGCCATCGCGAAAGCACGGTCGCGGTCACGCGCACAGGTGGTGTGTTTGGTTGGGGAACTGCGAAAGGCTATGGCCTCCCCGCCGCCGCCGCCGCCTTCGAGAATGCATACGGCGTGGTCTGCAGTTCGCTTCCGTGCCGCTACCCGCGCTTGTCGTGTGTGAGATGCGGCGATTGAGTGCTGGTGCGATGAGCGCGGCGATGATGAGCGCGCCGATGCGGCGACATGTCGTGGTTGTCGGGCGGACCCGTGGGCTCGTTCGTGACTTAAGTGCACGGTGGAAAAAAGTGCATTCGCGTCGCCGCACCTGCTTGCCCGAACTGTGTCGCATACCCCGCGTATCCGCGCCGAGTCGGTCGAGCCGCTTGTTCGTGAATCAGACTAGGCTTCCGTGGCGCCCGTTCCATTGATTGCGCAAGAAGCCGTGTACGGACCGTGTCTCCGGTCGAATGTGCGATGCTGCTTGTTCGAACTCGAGTATCGTGCCGTGTGTGAATCCCATCGCATATATATGGCGACCTCTGCCTGACAGCGCAGCATCACGATGATCGTGCATCGCGAGGATAGTGACCACGTGGATGACCGGGGGTTACCGGGTTCGATGCGTCCGTCTCTTGATCTGTGCCGCACATTTGTCTCCGCTACGGGGCCATAGCTTGCGTGAAACCCTAGCCCCGCGTAAATTCGTTCCGCTGTGTGTGTTTCGAGGCATGTTTCGTAGAACGATTGGCCAGCACCTGTTCGTCGGAGTATTTCATTTCATTCCAGAGCTTGATGAATGTCGCATTCACCATGCAAAACCGTGGCAACACCACACGTGCAGAGAAGTAGAAGATCGAATCCGAGACGGTGTTGGATTGCACCGTCTGATCGACCACGAGCGCTCCGTGATCATTCGTGAACGCGTCGAACGCCTGGGTAAATTGTGCGAACTCGAGCATTCCGAAGAACGAATCGTGCAACTTCTTCTTGTTCCGGATGGCATTGTCCTTGAGGCATACGATCACGTCGAGCTGCGATCTCATTTCTGGCCGGAACGCATAGCATTCTTGGACCGCCGCGATAAGTGTGATGCGGTAGTGACGCCCATTCATTAACAGGCACCGCATCGTCCGTGAGTTAAGCGATTTTTGGTCGAAGCCCACGTCATCCAGAATGACAAACACGTTCCGCTTCTTGTTCTGTTGTAAAAGGGCCTCCTGTTCGTCTATGAGGGCTTGGATGCGGTCGAGGTCAAACTCATGGAACACGCAACAAGAGGGCATGTACTGCCTGAACGAGGCGGCGGTCGGTGCCGTAACTGTCATCGCCATACCGAAATCAAATCTCGTATGCAGCTGATGCATGATGTCTAGAATCGCGATCGACTTGCCCGACCCGCGGCGTCCGATGATACACACTGCTCGGTGTTCTTTCAGTGTGGATGTGAAGTCGTATTTTGAGATATGAATTTTCTCCATTCCTTGTATTGGTTGAAATATAAAAAAGGGGAAAAGGACGCCCGTGCCATATACATACGTGGTTGCGCACCCCTGTGGTTGCACAGCTCTGTGGTTGCAACCCCCCCCCCTCCTGTGGTTGTACAGCCCATGTGGTTGAACCCCGCTGTGGTGGTGTGTGGTTTGGTGGTCCACTGCGTCCGTAAACTCGGCACGTCGCGCTCTCCCACTTGCTGTTGAATATGCATTCGCCCTCCACGGTGGACGATTGGTGCACCAACCAGTGTGTCCCGCTGTTCGCCCAACTTTGTGTCGGACAGCGCCGTCCTCCTGTGAAATAACCCCTGTCGTTCCAACGTGCATCCGTCCCGCTCTCGCGTGCGTCTGCGCTGCCCACCGCGGCACAGCTGCACCCGCCCGTGCGGACAACGTGATCACGCATCCGGTTGTATTCGATTCGGACATGTGGTGACATCGCGTGCACCACCAGACACTGTTCGCAAAATTGCTGAACCGCACATGGCGCATGGCGACGAATATGTGCACGGCAGCCGGCCGCACATCTGTCTCTAGACTCGTGGTGCGTCATTCGCCGCGTCGATCTCCTGGTGGGAACTGACCACCGCAGGTACTTTATGGAATTCGCGGGCAAGACGTGGTCGGGCGACCCGCGAGCGCGCTGGGGTGGATGAAGCGGTCGAGATGAAGGCGACTATGAAGACGGCAATGACGAAACTGGCCGCGGCACCGACTGCGGCGAAGACGGGACCGAAGGCTATGATGGCAGACGCGAAGACGAATACCAGCGCCACGCAGTTCACCGTGACTGCTGCGGACCTGGCGTTCATTTGGCGTCCGCGTACCGTTCGCGACTAGATGGGTTCGTTTGTATCAAATGATCGGCAATGCAGACAAGGCGTGGTTCGTCGGTATTTTAGGTGTGCTCTGTCGGTTTTGGTATATAATAAAAAACGTTCGTGTGTTCCGTGAAATCCATGGCGAGTTTGTGATTGGTGTAGTTGAACCATCGCAACCGTGCATAAATTGCCGGAACTCCAAGGGAAAGTGAATCAATTGTGTTCATGCTGCGCTAAACGTAATAGTCGCGGAGACCACGCACGTCGGGCCAGCCGCCGCTTACCTTGAACGCCTAGACGCAGATTCGTGTACAAAACGATAGAGAGGGCGTCATTTACCGTCTACCTATATGCAGTTGGGGAACAACCGAGGACGGTCGACAACGCAGACCCAACCGGTGCGGGCACAGATCGAACGGCGCACCCGCCGGTTTGTTCTAAAATATGTAGGGCATGTGCGCCCGCGTTTTTTTTGTTTGAGTCTTTATATAAGACAACCCAACTATGAATAATTTGCCGGTTGACGTAAACGCGAAAATATTTGAAAGGCTCGCTATTCAGGATATACTAAACTTAAGACGCACGGAAAGGGCACAGGACGCGTCAGTTGGTGCTGATCTTGAACGTCGACTAGCTCAAGAGCAGGTCCCCTTGCTGGACCGAACTACTCCGGATGCGATCGCTGCGTTAAGGGACGTGGTCGAGTCACGTAAGAATGGATGGATGCCAATTGCCGCCGGCGACGGTGAGTTCTTTCTTGCTGTCACGCGGGGAGGGGTGTTGGTGCGTTCCTACACCTCACCCGATGGCACGCGTGAAACGAATCCGATTCAAGTAAAGACCGACGGAACGGAGGTCATTTTCCGCAACGTGTACCATAGCGGCGGAAAGCAACGGAACTCCACGAGCGTCGCTGTCAGTGAGGACGGCCGTGTATACTCATGGAACCAAGCCTGGGGTCAAGGGTTTGTTTCCGTGAATCTGGTGCCTTCGATTGAACTGCTGCCAACTCTGGCAAGAGTTGCAATGGTTGCAATGGGACATTACCATTGCATCGCCGTATGTGATAACGGGTGTGTATACAGCTGGGGAAAAAACGAGGACGGTGAATGTGGCAACGGCGACAACACCGGGGCGTATGTATCCAAACCGACGAAAGTTATATTTGGTGGCGACCAGTCGAACAACCAACCGACCTGTCACCTTGGCGTCGGTGCCGCGGCTGGCTTTCATCACAGCCTCGTGGTGGCACGCGACGGAACGCTGTGGGCATTCGGTAACGGCGACCGGTGTCAACTTGGAACCGAGGAGGCGTATGGGGAAAGTGTAGCTGTATTTTCTCCAAAGGTGGTTCGATTCAATGAAGAATACGATTGGAATTATGAAAATAACGATGTGCCCACCGCTCGGAAACGCAAACAGGTGTTTATCAAGAAAGTCGCCGCCGGTGATTACCATTCTCTTGCGATCGACAAACGGGGCTTTGTGTTCGGCTGGGGGTTGAACACCTTCGGTCAGGTAGGTATGGCCAAGATAAACCGAGAAGATTTGTTCGACGAACCGACCCGCCTACGTGCCCTTAATGTGCCAATAGTTAGCGTGGCCGCTGGGCATGTGAACAGCTTCGCAATCACCGAGACCGGCACATTGTACACATGGGGTCTGGTGAATGCATGGGACGGTACTGACGAGCACACCGTGCGATACGATACTGATACGCCGGAGAAAGTGGAATATTTCCACGATCTCATGGTAGTAGCGGTATCTGTCGCCAAAGATACCTCACAGGGATACACCATGGTTGTCACCGCGGATGGCGAGGTGTATGGCTGCCCTGGTGGCGCAGTTCAGACTGTACACGTTGCAGAAGAAGGTGTTCAGGAAGCATATCACAATTGGCGATTGTACGGTGACATTGTGTGCGAAAGAAAGGATGTGTTGTTGGGTGCATAGCTCCGTGGCCTCGAGCTCGTACTCTGTGCGCGCCGCGTCGCCGAGAGTCGTCTCAGCGCGCGGTGCACATATCGACCATCACACACAGTTGGTTCGTTATATACTACGTAGGGTGCCTGTATTTTTTGTGGAGTCTGTATATAAAGCAAGCCAACTATGAATATGTTGCCTGTTGAAATACAAGGGAACATCGCTTCAAACCTCAATATTCAGGCGGTACTAAACTTAAGACGCACGGCGAAAGCTCAAGATGCGTTAGTCGCAGTTGATATTGCGCGTCGACTAGCGGAAGAGCAGTACCCCCTATTGGACCAAACGAATTCGAATGCGATCGCTGCGTTAAGGGACGTGGTCGAGTCACGTAAAACGGGGTGGATGCCAGTTGCCGCCGGCGAATATGAGTTCTTTCTTGCTGTCACTAAGGGGGGTGTGTTGGTGCGTTCCTACAACACCCCGAAAAACAACTCCGAATGGGGGTTTACGCGTAAAACAACGCAGATTCGCGTAAACACCGACGGAAAGGAGGTCATTTTCCGCAACGTTTACCATAGCGGAGGAAAGGGACGGAACTGTACGAGCGTCGCTGTAAGTGAGGACGGCCGCGTATACTCATGGAACCAACCATCTTGGACCATGGGTCCAGAGTGGTTGGAATCATTGAATCGGATGCCTGTCATGGAACCGATGCCAACCCTGTCAAGAGTATCAACGGTTGCAATGGGATTTGACCACTGCATCGCCGTATGTGATACCGGGTGTGTATATAGCTGGGGGAATAACAAGCACGGTGAATGTGGCAACGGCGACACAACCGGCGCGCATGTATTCAACCCGACGGAAGTTCGGTTCGGTGACAATCAGTCAACCGTTGCATCGAATAAACTTGGCGTAGGTGCCGCGGCTGGCTTGTATCACAGCCTCGTTGTGGCACTCGACGGAACGCTGTGGGCGTTCGGCGTTTCTAATTTCTACGGGACTTGTCTGATAAATGGTATCGAGGTAACAGAGTTCAGTGTTGGAACATCGGTATTTTCTCCGAAGGTGGTTCCATTCTATGAAGAATACGATTGGAATTATGAAAATAACGATGTGCCCACCGTTACGAAACGCAAACATGTGGTTATTAAGAAAGTCGCCGCCGGCTCTTATCACTCTCTCGCGATCGACAACCGGGGCTTTGTGTTCGGCTGGGGGTTGAACTCCAATGGTCAGGTAGGTATGGCTAAGATAAACAGAACAGATTATGTCAGCGAACCGACCCGACTACGTGCCTTGAATCTGCCAATATTGAGCGTGGTCGCCGGACCTAAGAACAGCTTTGCAATCACCGAGACCGGCAAACTGTACACATGGGGTCTGGTGAATGGGGACGACGAGGAACGGGCCACCGTACCATACGATACTGATACGCCGGTGAGAGTGGAATATTTCCTCGATCTCAATGTAGTAGCGGTATCTATCGCCAAAGATACAGACCAGGGATCCACCATGGTGGTCACCGCGGATGGCAAGGTGTATGGGTGCCCGGGTGGCGCGGTTCAGACTGTACGGGTTTTAGAAGACATGGCCGAATTGGAAACATATCACGATTGGGTAATGTACGATGAAATTGTGTGCGAACGAAAGGATGTGTTGTTGGGTGCATAGCCCCGCTGCCTCGAGCTCGTGCTCTGCGCGCGCCGCGTCGCCGAGAATCGTCTCAGCACACACCGTCGGTTCGTTCTAAAAGATGTAGGGCATGTGTGCCTGTTTTTTTGTGGAGTCTGTATTAAACAACCCAACCATGAATACGTTGCCGCCTGACGTCAACGGGAATATTTTGAAAAGACTCAGTATTATGGCGGTACTAAACTTAAGACGCACGGAAACGGCGCAGGACGCGTCCGTCGGTGCTGATATTGAACGTCGACTAGCTGAAGAGCATTTCCCCCTATTGAACCGAACTACTTCGAATGCGATCGCTGCGTTAAGGGACGTGGTCGAGTCACGTAAGAATGGATGGATGCCAGTTGCACCCGGCGACGGTGAGTTCTTTCTTGCTGTCACGCGGGGGGGGCGGTTGGTGCGTTCCTACACCTCACTCGATGGCACGCGTGAAACAAAGCCGATTCGAGTAAACACCGATGGAACGGAGGTCATTTTCCGCAACGTTTATCATAGCGGAGGAAAGGAAGGGTTAGGGAACTACATGAGCGTCGCTGTAAGTGAGGACGGTCGTGTGTACGCATGGAACCAACCCTGGGTTCAGGGATCGGTTTTAGCGAATCTGGTGCCTTCGGTGGAACCGATGCCAACCTTGGCAAGAGTGGCCACGGTTGCGATGGGATTTCGCCACTGCATAGCCGTTTGTGATACCGGGCGTGTATACAGCTGGGGTAATAACAAAAACGGTGAATGTGGCAACGGTGACACAACCGGTGCGTATGTATCCAGCCCGACGGAAGTTCGATTTTGTGACGATCAGTCAACCGTTGAGTCGAATGAACTTGGCGTCGGTGCCGCGGCTGGCTTTAATTACAGCCTCGTGGTGGCACTCGACGGAACGCTGTGGGCATTTGGTAACGGCGACCGGTGTCAACTTGGAACTGGGGTTGTAGTCCGGCAACCCGTAGCTGTATTTTCTCCGAAGGTGGTTCCATTCTATGATTACTGTAATTGGAATAATCGTGTGGTTATAAAGAAAGTCGCCGCCGGAGATTTCCACAACCTCGCGATCGACGAAAGGGGTTGGGTGTTCGGTTGGGGATGGAACGCCAGTGGTCAGTTAGGCATGGCCCAAATAGACCGAGAAGAGTTTATCATCACACCTACCCGCCTATGTGCCCTGAATGTGCCAATAGTTAGCGTGGCCGCTGGGGCTAGGAACAGCTTTGCAGTCACCGAGACCGGTGCATTGTATACATGGGGTGTGGTGAATGATTTTTACGTCGCTGACGAGCACACCGTGCGATACATGACTGATTTGCCAGAGAGAGTTAGATATTTCCAAGATCGCGTCGTAGCAGCGGTATCTCTCGCCAAATTTATAGGCCAGGGATACACCATGGTGGTTACCGCGGATGGCGCGGTGTATGGCTGCCCGGGCGGCGCTGTTCAGACTGTAACAGTTGCAGACGAAGGCATGGAAACCGACTATGTCAATTGGCGAATCTACGGTGACATTGTGTGTGAACGAAAGGATGTGTTGTTGGGTGCATAGCCCCGCGGCCTCGAGTTCGTACTCTGTGCGCGCAGCGTCGCCGAGAATCGTCGTCTCAGCGCTCGGTGCACAGATCGAGCGGCGCACCCACCCGTATGTTGAGTTTAAAATACGTAGAGCACCACACCGGGTAAGGTACGCGAGGACAGTTTGTTCGTGGAACTGGATGAAACGAATTCGGTCCCGGCCGAGCACGTATGTATCGCTGCGTCTTCCGCCGCCCGTTCGTCACTATACCGTATGTGCGCCACGTGATAGTCAAGGAAACTCGTTGCAGACACCAGACGGAAGCGAATGTGCGCTGTTGACGGAATCAGCGTAGGTATGCTCGCCTCGGAGAAATCGAACGAGGAGGGTGGACGGTCCGCTGGTACCCAGCGCGCACAGTGTACGATATTCCCCTGAGTTAAGCGACAGGTGCCGATGCATCCCAGAACCGGGATGTGATAATATCTAGTGTATACATTCAAAGCCACACATGTTCCTTCCAGTGCCCAACGTCGACGCGAACGCATATATGGGTCATTGGATACAGGCGAGTGAACATGCGCCGCTAGATACGTGCGAGTGTACGTTGGATTCACACTGATCACCGAAAATCAGGTGTACGCCTCGTGGAGCGTGAAGTACACGTTCGAGTTGGGTGGGAATGGCGTCACTGCTGATTATGCACTAACTGCTGTACCGCGAATGATATCCGTGATTAACCAATGCAAGCCTCCGTTTTTACTGTCGGCATTCAAACGAGTCGAGGGCGTCGCCATGCAGTCTCCCACACACCCGGGTGCATTCTCGGTGTCGTTCAACAAGAGAGATACGGCGTCCCTTCGGTTCAACCCACCTGGCAACTACTGGATCATCAAGCTTGGGCCGATCATAGATGGTGTGCGCCTTTCGATAGTTCCATATTTAGCAAGCCTTCACGACCGATTCTCGCCGCGCAGGCAGTTATGATTTCGCAATAGTTACTGACGGACAGCGGAAGACGCAGCTATACGTGCTCTGCCGGGACCGACTTCGCTTCAGTCAGTTCCATGAAAAAAATGTCCTCGCGTACCTATCCCGATGTGGTTTCACCGGGTTCTTCAATAAACCGCGCCCAACCCACTAGGGCGCGGTGTCTCTGTGACCTGTGCTCCAACTTCAAGTAGAAACACACTTGGACGGGACCGCCGAGAATACTGCCGCGTTTGCCCGCTCGTGACAGCTCGGTGTGCGGTGGTGGCCCTCTGTGCACTTTCGGCGCACACATGGAGTGGGGGCTATCTCCCAGGAGATAGCGTGAATTCATCGAGCCCGAGCCACGCGACCGCCACCTCAGACTCGCTCACGGTGGACTTGTCGCGTCCGCGCGAGGTGTATAAACTGGTGCATACACAGCCGCTGGCTGGCTATATTGATTTGTATTTACCTGCCAGGTTGCCCGAGTGGTTTAAGGGGTGCGGTTCAAGCTCGCATATCGAAAGATTCACGGGTTCGAACCCCGTACCTGGCAGCGTGTGCGTGCTCGCCTTTTGTCGATCGCCAAGGTTGTCAATTGGCAATCGTAGTGGGTGGGGGTACGCGTTGTCGACGCAAAGCTTGTGTGTGCACCGTGATCGCACTGCGTGGGGCGCCGGTGACACTGCCGCACGAGGCCGCACCGGGCCGCACCGGGTCGCACCGGGCCGCACCGGGCCGCACCGGCTCGTGTCGTGATTGCGCCACGCCCAGCCCCCTCCTCCCCCTCCCCCAACCCTTATGGCGCCACTTTGATGCCATTTGCGACGCCACTTGCTACGCCACCGCGCCTCGGTTTGTTATAGCGGGGCTCATCTGCACCTGTTTTTGTATGGCCATACTCGGCAAACGCTCTATTTTTTTTATTTGTAGCCCAATAACAGACGCATCGTAGATGGCAAGCAAGGTGTTGAAGAAAGCAATTCCGTTCATTTTGAAACGAGCCTTCACTTCCAGGTCGGTTGTTGCATCGGCTGCCCCTGGGTCGACCCAAACCCCTTCGAAATCGGGTGCCGATCCACTTGCCGTTTTTAAACAAGTCTTCGCTTCCAGGCCTGCATCGGCTGCCCCTGGATCGACCCCAATTTCCTCTTCGAAATCGGCGGGTTCAGATGCACTTGTCGTCGCGATTGTTGTCGGTATCGGTCTTGCTTTGTTGTGGAGTGCTACATCTAAAATACGCTGCTTTTTCACGTGGAAGAGCGCTCCATTAACCTCGGTTGAGTTGACGAATGGTAAATGTGCGTGCTCGTCGGGTGCTTCTGCGCTGTGGAACGACCGGGGTCCGACGCCGGGTACGATGTGTTGCCGGTCGAAAAATGTGGTCAATAATTGGGCCAAGGGTTGGTGCGTTGACATGCTCGAGGGCGACACGTGCCTGTTCAATGATCAGTGTGTTTCTAGGTACTGCAAGCCCGGTATGACAGCCGATAGCAAATGCGCGACGAGGTGAATATGCCTTCCGTGTGGGACTGTGCAAGGGCGGGAAATTGGTTCGTTGGAACGACCTGGGTGTGTTGTCCTGTGTGCATCGCAGTGAACAATTGGGACAACGGGTGAGTTCCCCGTTGCGTTGTCAGTTTCCTGTTGTGCTGGGTATAATCGGTTTACAGCGACCTTGAATCTGCAGCCGAAAAGACCCATAAACCGAATTGGCCAATTTGACTGAGACAATCGCGTACCGTATTAACACATTCGTGCGTTGTGTGCACAAAATAAAATAAAGACTCCATACTAAACGACAACTGAGATATGGCTTCAGTTGTTATTGTTGCTATTGGTCTTGGGTTGTTCTGGGGTTTCATTGAGAAGATACGCTGCTTTTTCAAATGGAAGAATAGTGCATTGACTCCGGTCGAATGGGATGATGGCCCATGTGCGTGCAAATCAGGTACGTCTGCGCGGTGGAACGACCTGGGCCCGACACCGGGCACTATGTGTTGCCGTACAAAAAACTGGGTCAATAATTGGGCCAAGGGTTGGTGTGTTGACATGCTCGAGGGTGACACGTGCCTGTTCGACGATCAGTGTAATTCTAAGTACTGCAAGCCTGGTATGACAGCCGATAGCAAATGCTCGCCGAAGGATGATGTGAATATGCCTTCCGCGTGGGACAAGGACCACTGCAAGAGCGGGAAATCTGCGCTGTGGAACGACCAGGGGAGCCAGTCTGAGCCTCGATGTTGTCCTACGAGCAACGCCGTGAACAACTGGGGCAAGGGGTGGTGCACGGAGCTCCCGTTGCAGAGTCAGTGTATATTCGATGATCAGTGTATATCGAAGAATTGCAGCCCGGGTCTTACCGCGGGCAGTATCTGTGAACTAAAAAAACCGGCGAACACTGTAATGGGTTGGATGAATGGTAAAGAATGCGAAAGCGGTTCGAGTGGGCATTGGAACGATAGGGGCGCTGCGTCTGAAACACGGTGCTGCCCGGTGAATGGTACGATTAACAATTGGGGGAAGGGTTGGTGTAGGGAGATCCCCATCGGTGGCCAGTGCAGTTTCAACGACCAGTGCGGAAGCAAAACCTGCCGACCCGAACTTTCAGCCGACGGAATATGCGTAAACACCGATTTCAACAAAGCGTGCAGTGAGCACAATCAGTGCAAATCGGAGTGGTGCCACGCCGGCAAATGCAAATAGCGTACGGGTGCCATTGCCCCCTTGTTTGAATGCCGCGAAGGAGGCGAGGTATTTAGCGGGGGTCTATGTGCGTTTGGGTTGTGCTACAGAACCCTTCGCCGCGACACCGGTAATTGAAATCCTCTTCGAACGCGGTGCGGTCCGCTCGGTCCACTTGCCACCGGGTGCAGACCCAGCACACCCAGCTGCTTGCACATACGCGCGTGGCAGAAGAGGGTATTTTGGGTGGTGGTGTTGAGGTTCCGTGGTGCCCCTGCGTTAGGCTCGTTCATGTCGCCAGTCCTTTTTTTGCACGAACTGTAGTGATTTTGTCTGTTCCGGTCGGTGATAATAAACTATGTTTTTGTGTCGCTTCGAATATGGCTTCGATTTTGGGCAACAAGGACGTTCGTGTGGTGTGTGGACCGCCGGATACCGGTGTAGCGTAAAGCTCGGGTGCCACCATTAACGTCGTGGTGACGTCGAGTGCCCTGATATACTGATATATGGAATGAATATAAATGCTTCATTGCGTGCACGTGTTAAGATGATTGGTGCGCTGACGTCCAAATCGCATCGCACGCGCCCTCTTCACTCGTTCTTGGAATTTGTGGCCACGGACATCGCTGCAGGCGTGTTGCCCGTCCGTCGGATCATTGCCTTGGCGATATACGGCCATATTAATGCGACGATCCCGATCCCCAAAATAACATTGCTTAAAATTTCAATGGACATTCTGTATGGAGGTTGTGTGTGCAAGATCAACAACCAGGCATAAATAATGGCGCCAATCAAATTCGCGAAGAAGAAGCATAGTTGAACGGTGACAGACTCTTGCATTCAAATATACTTTGTGCTTCTCATGTGATAATTATTTTCGCCGCGTCGTCACCGCGTGCCATATTCAGCGTCGTGTTTCGGTTCGACACGCTATATGCGAGATCATATCGCGTTCGTTTTCGTCTGCGACCGAAATGATGCAGAACCGCTTTGAGTTTATGTGGCTGGTCAACACCACCACCGTAAACGAGATCAATCTACGGTGGTCTGTGTGAGATGAAAAGGGACGCCGAAGGGACGTTGTGTTTCCGATGTTGCAACTCGTAAATGGACTCGTAAGTGGACTCGTAAATGGACTCGTAGGTGGACTTGACACGTGGCCGATTGGCAACGATTTTTATTCACAGGGGGTCCGTGAAATGCATCGGCAAGATAACGCCACCTACACTGCATACCTGCATATGCTACCCGATGGAATCCGACCCGCGCCCGACAATCGGGTGCTGATCGAGTCGGCGACCGCGTGGGCCAAGGAGGTGATGAACCACACCGACATGCGGAAGCTTCTGGGAGTCGTCGGCACTCTGAAACATCGCATTCGAACCGTGCGGGCGTTCAGTGCAGCGCACTTACGTGGCTCTGGTACTGCGTTGTCCGTGTTCTATCCATTCAGTGGCTTCGACCTCCCTACCGCACTCGCCCTCTTTCCAAACGCGTCGCGCCTCACTATGGTCGCTGGTTTGTCGGTCGGCGATCCCGCATGCTTCCTCGTCAGTGCATGCCGTTCCCACCTCGCCGTGGTTGCCATGATGACGATCCGTCACTGGGCGCATCATGAATACGCGTGGACAGAGACGCACTTCATGGAGAGAGTTCTGCACACGAGTAAATGCTGCGAAAACCTGGCATTCGCCGGCTCGCCGCCGCTCCGCCCGGGGATCATCGGATTGCTCATTCTCGGTTCAGTGTTTATGGGACACCGCCTGCGTGAGCTGGAGCTACGACCGGGGGGGCACCTCCGTATGGTGACCGACCTGGTGGCGATTGATTATTTCAGCGTCGCCATCGCGACGGACACTGCGGTGCAGGAGGTGCAGCTGGAGAAACTCAGGGTCCGTGTCTTTGATGGCCGACCCGTGGCGACGCTCATTAAGGCGGCTGGTGCAGGTGGCGGCTACGTCTGGCTGCCGACACGACCCGTCTTCTCGCGCTGGGTCCTGAACAACAGCTACGCGGTCGTGCAGGACGAGACGGGACTCTCGCCCGCCGCATTCGACCCGGTTGCGTTCGGGCCACCCAACCGCACCCGACGCCGCCCCGCCGAAACCGGCGCCACCGTGTGGCGTGTGAAGACGTTCGGTAACCTGTCGCAGCTAGAGTTCGGCCACTACCCTTGTCTCGGTATCGTCCCGCACTGGAGGCCGGGTCGGTTGCTCTCCGCGTTCGCCAAGTCACTGGCCATTCGAGGCGACGACATCGACAGCATCGGTAGCGCCCTCGATCGCGCGTACGCCGATTCGCCGAATCTGCCGTTCCGTTGGGGATACGCCACTGCCCCCAACTCGTGCCTTCGTCGTTGGCGAGTTGAAAGCAACCAGAGGGGCGGGGGCGTTTTGCTCAGCGCATGGCGGCGGTGAAGCCGTCGGCGGGTGTTGATGTTGATATAAAAACAGTGGGTGGGCCACGCCGGCGTTCGTGGTAGCTGGGGTTTGTTGCATTGCGGTTTGGGTGTGGCGCGACTACCAAAAAACAAAACGGCGCTTCCTGTTGGTAAAAAGTGAAACGTCGGATCCGGTGCCTGATGAACCATACGTAACGTGTTTTTGGTCACTTTCCGTGTTTCGTTAAGCCGGCACGGAAACTCGTCGGCGATTTCGCCTGCTGCTCCCATTTGTGAACCTGGTGATACCATTTCACGTGAGCGTTCCGATGAGTTTTTCGGTGGCGCCCGGTAGCCGCTGCTGGGGCGAGGCGTTATGCGATGGATCGCCGAACAGGTGGTACGGTCGTCGTCACGCATCCATGTGCACCGGGACGGGGCGTAGCGCCGGCAAGAAGAACGCCACGTTCAAGGACAGGTTCTGTGTGGCGTGCTGTCGTGACGGCGTGATGGTGCCAACCTCGATGGTTCGTGCGATGATCGCCCCGACCAGTGTGCCGTTTCTTCAGAACAGCCGGTCCGCGGGATGTGCGTGGTCTGTTGGTCATGTGAGTGGATGTCCGCCGTTCCGCGTCGTGAATCACACAAACGCATGCAACGGTCCCCAGCTGGTGATATTTGATTCGGTGCCCACTATCGACGGTGTGGAGCACGTACCACATGCTCCGTCTGCACCTCAGTGGCATCCGATCTTACATGCATCGCTGGTCACAGAAGGCTCAATTCGGTGGATTGTGATTCCAGTGGCATGGCTAAGCGCGGACGGACAATTCATTCATATGTGTGTCGCCCACGGCACCCTTGTCCCGCGCGACCACATCGGTTCACGCCGCGCCCCGATCGCCGGTCCGGTTGTGCGCGTGCCGAGTATGTCCTCGATGTTCGACGTGGTCCGCGGCAAGCGTTCGTACTCGGTGTGTTTCCCATATAGCTGCACACCCGGGGTCTCGCCGTCTGATACGAATGTCGCATCAGCTTGCGATGTCGCCCGTGCCGGCGCCCTTACCGGCGCCCGTGCCGACTCCATTGCCGACTTCATTGCAGACTCCGGTGTCGATTCCCGCACCAATTTCCGCGACGACTTGCCTGATGTCGCGCGTCGCACACGCGTGTGTCGCGCGACAGACACATACTGCGACACTTACGCCGACACCGATACCGTTTCTCTTCTTGAGAACCGCTCCGTTGTCGTTGCCGTCCCCACCGTCAACACAATGGATCCCGCCTTCGCGCAGAACAATGTATACGGCAAACCTGTCCGGTCTGTTGGGTGCGTGCAAGTGTCCGCGCCGGCTCCTACGCCCGAGCCGACCGTGCCGTATCCATTGTCTGCGCCGTCTGCTCCGCCGCCACGTGCATCTGCCCCATTCAACCCGTCGGAGTCTGACACTGAGTTGTTCGCCAGCGACAGCGAGGTGGAATTGCACGCAACCGGTGACCGCCGCGACGAATCCGCCATCCACTCGACAACCACCGAGGGGAGCTTCTGTCGCCGCTCCGCCTGTCAAATCGATCCGGTCGAGTCACGCATGCGTGGCATTGCGGTGCTTGCGATGCTGGAGTTGAATGCGAATCGCTCGGTTCCGCATCCGGCGTTGCATTGATATACTGCAGGAGGTAGGTGGGGGTCAATTAACCCAGCCCTGGTGCATGCGGGCTGGGTATACCTCCACCGGTTCCAAATTAAAGAACTCACGCCTACGTGTCCGACACATGTGAATCACCTTACTACGCGATCGTCTTTATGACGGTGCGCGACATGATCGGATCACCGACTCATTTGCGGACCGGGTTTTGGTAGGGAACGCATTTTTTATGCCCAAGAGAGAGGTTCGTGTCAGACGAGTCGTTCAGGTGCAGCCGGGGTTGGTCGGGAGTTGTGTGAAGGACATGCACGGTCGTCGAACCTTGCACATGGACAGACCTGGGTTGATGTAGCTGCGTGTCCATGTGGATTCGCTAACTTGTGAAACCGGATAGCGCCAATTGGCTTTTGTTGAGAAGATGAACGAATGACTGCAAATCCTGCGAACTGTGTTAATTTCGTAAACTGAACGCGATTTCAATGGGAATGTTGTGTTAACTTCAGTATACCGTAATCGTGGCGAATCTGTAGCGAATTTGTGTTTTTAAGAGACGGGTCGTGCCCGACAACTCGACCGAGAGGGCCTGTTCGCAGCCGGTCACTGTGGATATGTCGACCCATTCGGTTTTTCTGATAAGCCCACCCCTGCCCGTGTAGCCTCTTTGTGCCCGGGAGTGCCTCTCGTCCGTTAATACAATGCATCCTTACCCTTCGTCCACTTATCATCGTCAACATCCAAATTGAAATCAGTAAAGCACATACGTTTTACCGTCTACGGTTGGATTTCGCGCAAGCCGCAATGAGCGCCGGTCATCACAAACCCACGTAATCGCGGAAATCAGGTTAATTACGCGTATGAATTTGTCACTGTGGTGCATTCCTCGCCGCCATCTCCGCCGCCGCCCTCACCACCACCGACCTCGACCTCGACCCCGACGCCGTCCGAGGCGAAGACGCAACTACCTGCGCCGTCGTTGCCGCCGCCGTCGCCGGCACACGCGGAGGCGGAGGCGGAGGCGGAGGCGGACGCGGAGCAGCCGCCAGAGGCGGAGGTGCAAGCATAGGGGCCTCCTCCGCCACCGCCGTCGCCGCCACCGCCTCCACCGCCTCTGCAGGCGGCGCCGCCACCGCCTCCACCGCCTCCGCCGCCTTCGTCGCCGCCTGTGGCGGCCTCTTCACTGTAGGTTTAGGAATATCCCCCCACGCTATCTTACTAGGAGTCACCCACGGTTTCGGATTTGCGTCTTGTTTTTCCTTTTTTATTGCCTGTGTACGTTGCAAATCTTCCACCATTGTGATCTCTTTTTCCGGCATCGGGTTCGCTTTCGGAGGAACATGAGGCTTAGTCTCACGCACAAACGGTTTAGCTGGTGGCGGAGCCGCCGCCAGAGGCGGAGGCGCAAGCACCTGTGAAGCCGCCGTCAGAGGCACAACCACAGGCGGAGGCGCAGTAGCGCCGCCGTCCGCGGCGTTGCCTACTTGCCAGTTAGACGTCAGGCGCGGTTTATTTTGGATCAGTTGGTTTATAAGGTCGAAAATTTTATTCAACCTGTCCCTGTGACGAGAATGAAAATCAAAATTTGAAGCTCTCGACTCAGGCCAGTGAGTTCCCATTGCTTCCCTGAGATCTTTATTGCCGTTAAATTGAGATTCGATGCACATTATGATCTCATTGATAACGTCAACCTCGAGTTCGTGTTTGAAGAAACGCGCTGTCTCGTCGGTGCTTATACGTTGTTTGGTTGGTTTTCCTTTTGATCTTCTAGCTACGTGTCTGTGTTTTCGAGGTGGCACAGATTCGTCATCTTCCGCAGCAACATGACCGTGCGACTCTGCAGTTGTACGCACGTCCTGACTATTTAAATTATAACCGACAAACACTGCCGATATACGCTTTTCGGGTTGAACGCCATCCTCGTCCTCATCTTGTTGTTTCGTGGTCACCTTCCTTGGGTTGTATGGTTTGTTTACACAATTTCCCTTCAAATTGCGTTCTTTCCCCTCTGTGCATTTGAGTCTGCAATTACCGGTTATTTCATTACGCTCCTTACCCACTTCACATGGTTTTCGTGGTTCACCTTTAAACAAAGAGTTCCCGCGTCTCTCGTCAAGTATCGCTTGCATCAAGTCTGTGGGGAATCCACTGAAGTCGTCTTCGGACAACGTCCCACCCGCATTGTGGATTCCGGTGATAATACCATTTAGGTTCTTCACGAACCTGTCAACTGCGATATTCATTGTTTGATTCATTAATATCATCACAGAAAAAAATCACGGGTATGTGTAGAGTGGAACGTGAAGGCACGAAGCGGCCCTCCCTCACCGCATGGCGGGTGGAATCGATACCCGACGCGACGGCACCGCGCACGTCTCTCGTGCCAATGTCAGGCACTGTTGCGAGCGTCGACTGCATCCGCGTAACCTCACCCGCATAAATAGCGATAAACTGTGCACCAATCGCAAGTTGAGTTCGCACTAAGAAAATGAACACATTCTGTGGTCAAAGTGCGCAGTCGCAAATGCGCGCAAACTGCCCCGCTTTGAATCGGGTAATATTTCAAAGTAAGTGTCGGTATCTACGATACACACACGGAATATAAGTGGGACAAGAATCTGATGATCGACCATTCGTTTACATGCGTGTTTAAATCCATGCGGATAATTCCTGGCGTCGACAGATCCGCATATTGCATGAAAATCACAGAAGTCGTTGCACTCCTTGACTGCCTTATTCCATATGGGTTTAAATGCCTTACAGAATCCACAAGACGGAAGATAGTGGAGAACGACACGTGGTTTTCTTCTCGGATTCGTGACGTCGAACGCGTTATCGTCATCTACCGATGAATAGAATCCATTTGCGTAATACAAATGTCGTTCGGTATTTGAAAACATCCAGTTGAAACTGAACTGAGGCATACCCGACGGCGTCGTTTGAATTACGTGTTTAAAAACGCACGAAGGTACCTGCGCGGAACCAACTAAAGTACCACCGACGCCGCCGCTGTCGCCGTTTAAGCCACGCACGATTGTCTTGTGAGCGAACCGGCAACTACTACCTCCATGACCTGTCAGTTCTTCGCCTAGCTGCAATCGCGTCACGGACCCATCGCATATGACCATCCCTCGCCGTGCCGGACTGTCGTCTGTGAGCGAAAGCGCACCGAAGTCGCTCATTGCTTGTGTGACGACGCGCGTGAGTACGCGCCTTGTTGCGTCTCCCATATACGGAGCAATTTCAGTGACAGAGCTCGTCGAACTCCTCCTCGAACGCTGCGCGGTCGTTCTCGGCCCACTTGCCGCCGGGTGCGCACAGCTGCTTTCCCACGAACTCGTACCAGAAGAGGGCATATGGACGCACGATGTACGCTTGCGCCGCTGTCGCCCAGTTGAGCCGCGCGCGCCTCCTTTTAATCTTGATGCGTGCATTCTTCGCCGCGTAGCGCACTTCAAATTCCGCGTCGTTTAGCATGTTCGTGGCTGCACTGTAAGTGAGCGCGGACGGTTCGAGCTTGTCGAGTGCCATCAAAGCCGCATGGCGGATCATCGGATCTGCGTTCGCTAGCATACCGACGACTGCACCTGCGTGCGGCGTCAGTGCCGATTGGTTGAGCTTGCTGAACGCATTAACCGCACTCCTCCGCACCGTCGACGTGGGGTCCGCGATCATGCTTACGATGGCACCGGCGTGCGACGTCAGCGTGGCCGGTTCGAGCTGGCCGAGCGCCAGCACAGCCGCGTCGCGCATCATATAGTGGGAGTCCGTGAGCATGCCCGCGATGGCATCGACGTGTGGCGTGAGCGCCGATTGGTCGAGCCTTCTGAACGCCATGGCCACACACAAGCGCAAGCTAACCGCGAAATTGGAATCCGTGAGCATGATCACGATGGTACTGGCGTGCGAAGCGAATGCGCTCGGTTCGAGCTCGAGCTCAATGAGCGTCTCCATAGCCTCTGTGCGTGTCTTCGAATCGGTGTCCGCTAGCATTCTCACGATGACTCCGGCGCGCGACGCGCGTGCCGACTGTGTAACAACCATAGAGGCGGAAGCTGCGGCAATTGAAGCGGCGGCAGTGGCAGCGGCCGTAGCGGTTGCCGTGCGCGCGGCAGTTGTGTGGCGGAGGAAAGGCGGCGGTGGCCTCCGACGGTAAAAAACGAAACGTCGCCTCCGGTAAAAAACGAAACGTCGCCTCCGACTGTAAAAAACGAAACGTCCGCCGTGCACGGATCGGTTATTTAACTGATGTCAGTTAACAGCCAGTTAACAACTGAAACGCGCGGGTTTCGGTCGACGCCGATCACGTGATGCTCGCATAAGCCAAGGATGCCCGGGTGGCCACAACGTCGGCCGCTCTCGCTTCGCGGAAGGCCGCCGCCACCGACTGCTTTGGTGTCGTTGCCGCTCTCATGCACCTCCGACCTGTTCAATGTGGCCGTCGCCGGCAACGCCGTGGCTGGAGCCAATGCGGCGCCGCCGCTCGCTTCGCCTCCGACCTGGTAACGGTGGCCGTCGCCGGCAACGCCGCGGCTAGAGCCGATTCCGTTGTCGCCGCCGTTTCCGCCGACGCCGCCGCCGACTCCGACGCCACCCTGGTCGCCGTCGCTGCCCTCACCGCCCTCGCCGCCCTCGCCGCCCTCGCCGGTGCATCCCTCGTGTGTGAATAGACGCAGGCTAGTGCAGCGCCGCAGTGATGGTGGCCTCCGGTGTCGCCGACACCATGGCCACTACCCGCGCCACCATAGCCTCGCCTTCGCCACATCCGTAATCCGCGGAGGTAGCTGTGCCTGCCAACTGGGCCGTAACTGGACCGCTGACTCCGGATTGCGCCGCGTTCTGGGGTGGTCGCTCGCAACGGGGAAAGCCGGCTGCGTCCACCTCACACACAGGCACCGGGACGGCCAGATGGACGAGCGAGTGGGTGGGCAGGTGGACGGGTGGGGGCGGGTTCGCGTGTGTTGGTCCTGTCAGCGCTCAGCGCCGTCACATAAATAGGAGACCCACCTGTTCGATGGTGTTCGCGTGCACACATCGTGTTTTTAAAAAACCTGCATGCTACCTCTGTGCACACTTGCTGCCCGGTGTGCCTCCCGGGTTGCAGTATCCGGAAACACATTGCTCGTTAAATGAACATGTGTCGCCGTCAATCATGTCAACGCACCAAACCTTTGCGGAATTTGTAACCGATTTGTTCGATCGGCAACACATTGCATACGGCGTCGGGCCAATGTCGTTCCAAAATGCAGAAACCCCTGAAGAACACGCGCGCGGGCCATCACTCCATGCAACCGGCGTCAATGCTCCGTTCTTCCATGTGAACAAACTCGTAATGCGGTCAATAAAATGCCAAACCAATGCAGCGCTAACACACACTACGATCGCGATTAACAGTGTAGCCGTGATCGATTTCGAAGAGGGTCGTGTGATCGGAGTGAGTACCTTACCCGAGTCTGCCATATTTCCTTGTGAACTGTTAAGAAAAAAATCCAGTGCATTTGTCGAATTTGTTAAGCATCGCGACACCACATAGGATGCTCTGTTATCAAGCGGTTGTGTTGAAAATTAATCGGGACTAACACAGCGAGTACCGCCGGATGGCGACGCGCACCGGTAATTTAAACGGTACTCCATCATATCCGTGCGGTTACGCGAAAGGGACGTTCGGATGGTTGTAAAAATCACATGTTTAATAACTGCAAACTTAATCAAGCGTGTACCATCGTCGCGTGGATACGACGTGGTTCAGACATCGTGGAGAGAATACATCTGCAGTGTATATCGCCTGCACCGTAAGTTGTAAGAGCACAACGAGGCGCCACGCGCGCACCTCACCCGCAAACCAATCCACGGCACACCACATATCGCGCAAAATGAATGAAACAAACATTAGTTGTTTGTAATCGCCGCGTAAGTCGGGATGGGATGGACACCTGCCATACTATTATGAAAACTGTGTGCATAAAGAGTCAAGTGACTCTTAACATCGGAGGTCAATGTGTCAAGGGGGGTGTTTCGTTGCGTAAAAGTGTGTTCATCAGTGTGTTCACTTGCACATATAAATCATCTACAGTAGTATCATTCGTAACTACGTGATCAAACTCGGTACCAACCCATGCAGTTTCGCTCGCATGAATACCCAACCGTTGAATGCGTTCTTTTGCGATTGCAGAATTTACACACCGATCGCCGGCATTCATGCCTGCGGCGTCTTGATACCATTCGGGGTCTGGACCACGTTTTACGTGGATAACAACTCCGCCTGAATTTTTAATTGACTTAATTTCACTCGGAAAACGACAGTCACTGATAACGATGTCCTCTTTTGAGTTTTGCAGTTTATTCTCTAGAGAAGCAATCCAAATATCGTCGTGAAATGCTTTACGACAAACCTCGGTGCCCCAATATTGTAATATCCATCGCGGAGTCAAGTGTGGCATATCTAAGCGTTTTGCCCAC
>Ga0209355_1000536_pt1 | contig 22635 bp, 13 predicted proteins | sample LauGreSBDMM110SN_3_FD_187563 | JGI IMG/M metagenome (GOLD analysis project Ga0209355, IMG submission 187563) | Freshwater lake microbial communities from Lake Michigan, USA - Sp13.BD.MM110.SN (SPAdes) (version 2) | ecosystem: Environmental > Aquatic > Freshwater > Lake | place: Lake Michigan... | reverse complement strand
TCCTCTTACGTCTCTTTTTGGTCCAAATGGTGTGCAGCTTAGCGTAAACGCAAGATGTATTGGGGCTATTGAAGACAGTGCTAATGAGACGGTGTATTGGTTTGTACACGATAGTACCTTTTCTGTTGGGGCTACAGGTATTTGTGATTTAATTGTTTCATTTAACGTATTAACAAACATACTAACTTATCACGTTATTAGTGTTAATGATGGGAGTGGTATTCAGTCTACTTTAAATTTCAATGAGAAGTATTTGATTACAGGAGTTAATATTATTGAAGACTTGTTATTTTTTACTGATGATTACAATCCTCCACGTTTCATAAATACAAACAGGAATTACCCTAATCCAATTGCATTAATAGATAGTATTGACGCAGAACAATTATTGGTAATTAAAAAGCCACCAATTGAATCTCCTACAGTAGTTCCTATTGTATCTAATGGTCAAGAGAATTATATGGATACAAGATTTATATCTTTTGCTTATAGATATAAATATATTGATGGAGAATATTCTGCTACGTCTCAGTGGTCTCAAGTTTCATTTGTGCCAAATCCTTTTGAATTTAGCGTAAATAGTATGCTTAATGAGGGAATGGTAAACCTTTGTAACACAGCTAATGTTACATATAATTCAGGAGGCAACCTTGTAATTGGTATTGACTTATTATTTAAGCAGTCTGCAAATAATATTATTAAAGTAATTGAGAAGTTAAACAAGCAGAACTTAGGTCTTGCTGATAATACAGATTACACCTATATTTTTAGTAACAGTAAAATATTTACAATCTTGAACTCATCAGAGTTGCTTAGATTGTATGATAATGTTCCAAGATTTGCACAGGCTCAAACAATTATGGGTAATAGGCTTATGTATGGAAATTATGTTGAAGGATATAATTTAATTGATAAGTTTGGTAGTCCATTAAAATTAGAATATACTACAAATGTAATTACAGAAGCAATAGGAACTTCTATTGTTCCTGATTCTACAATAACCGGAAATTATAATATTGATGGTCCTCAAATTATTCCTGATTCAATCCTAACAGTTGATTTAAGTGGGCTTGCGTTAGTTGAAGGAGCCGCTTTAAACATACAGATAATTTTTACCCACGAAGCATTTAGTGGAGATTTGCCATATCCTGCAGAAACAACAGATAATATCTCTATTGATTTTTCTTTTTACTTATCAACTAATTATACTTCTGTTTATCAAATGGCAGTAAGCCCTGAATTTCAGGCAGCAGTAGGAACTGCATTACCTTTTGGAAATATTAAGCCTGTTTATTCAGGGGTTCCGGGAGTTGAAACATCTTGTGATGGAACTACATTCACGGATGCTTTAAACTGTATTATACCAAACAACTTGGATGCTTTACAAAAATTTGCAAGTGGTGTAAGTATAACAGGGCAGCCAATTACAATAATTGCATCTCCGGCAAGTACAGAAATTGGATTTCAATTTATTGCAATGCAATTTGTAAATAATACTATTACTCCAACACAAAGTGTTTACGAATATTATTCTTTTGTATTTGCTGATGCTACATTTCAAGAAATAGCAAACCCTCAAAGTTTGCATAGTAATAGAGGTTATGAGATTGGTATTGTTTATATGGATGATTTTAATAGAGCATCAACAGCTTTAGTTAGTCCAAATAATACTCAATATGTTCCTTGCGGATATTCTGCAAATAAAAATAGTATTCAAGTACAAATACCAATAACACAGCGTGCCCCTTATTGGGCTACAAGGTATAAGTTTGTTATAAAACCTGATGCGGAAGGATATGAAGTGATTTATACAAATTTGTTTTTTACAGACCCTGATACTAATGAAGTATGGTTTTATCTTGAAGGAGAAAATACAAAGAAAGTAGAAGTAGGAGATAGATTAATTGTAAAATCAGACACTTCAGGTCCTGTTATGAATTGTGCTTATGCTACAGTATTATTAAAAGAATCCAAAGAATCGGCATTTATTACTCCTATAGAAAATGTATCAGTACCTGCAGGAGTTTATATAAAAATAAATCCAAATAGTTTTTCTGCTGTTATTGACCCTCTTGCAACTATTGCTGCAGGACAACAACAGGCTTGTGCCCCAAAAGGTGGTAATTATTTGCCTCTTGATGGACCACCATTGGAATATCCAATGAATATTGTAGACACTGTTAATCCGGGAATGTATATTGATTATAGCGTTCCTGCAGGAAGTAGAATAAATTTAAAAATAGATTGGGAACGTGGAGGTGTTGGTCAATCTTGTGAACACAGAGGATATTTATTAGAAAAACAATATGTTTCATCTGCTTCTTATGATAATATGGAAGATTGGTGGAATGGAGATAATATTGGTTTAACTGTTAATACAGGGACATCGAAAGACGGAAGTACAGAAGTAGTATATTTACCAACAAATGCTATACTTACAAGTTACGATTTTGAGACAATGTATCTTCAGTTTTATAGAAACTTGGTTAACAACCGGTTAATCCTTCAAGCAAGTACAGGTAAAAGCTGTACAGGGGCGGGGTATCCAAACTCAAGAAAATATTGTGTAACTGCTGATATAGAAGTTTTTCGTGCAATTGATACAATTATTTTTGAAACAGAGCCAACTGACGCATTACCTGACGTTTTTTTTGAGAACAACTTATCATTTGCTATTGATGTAGATGGTAACCATATGGGCAATGTCCAAAACCAAAATATAGCAACAAATACACCTGCAATTATAGACACAATGTTTTTTAATTGTTTTGCATTTGGAAATGGAGCGGAAAGTTATAAAGTAAGAGACTCTATTATTGGTAAATATTTTAATCTTGGGGAAAGGGTTACAACTGTATCTGCTCAAGACTATAAAGAGGCAGACAGATTTGCTGATATTACTTATAGTGGTGTTTACAATGCGGAGACAAACGTAAATAAACTTAATGAGTTTAACTTAGGGTTATTAAACTACAAAAACTTAGAGACTTCTTTTGGTCCAATCTTTATAATGGATGGAAGAGAGACAGACGTTCTTGTTTTGCAAGAAGATAAAATATCTTATGTACTTGCAGGGAAAAACTTATTGTCAGATTCTGCTGCAGGCGGTGTAATTACATCTGTACCTGAGGTATTAGGTACGCAGATTGCACGTGTAGAGAAATACGGTATTAGCTTTAATCCTGAGAGTTATGTTCAGTGGGGGTATAATAGGTATTTTACAGACGTAAAACGTGGGGCTGTGCTTAATATAAAGGGGGATTCAATGCAGCAAGACCAATTGATAATAATATCAGAAGCCAATATGAGGACTTGGTTTAGAGATGAATTTAATGTGTCATTTAATACTCAGAAACTTGGAGGATATGACCCATATATGAATGAGTATGTCCTTACTACTAACGATATACTAATCCCTGCTGATGAACAATGCCTTGAATGCGGAACATCTCAGACATTAAATTTAACCAACAGTGCTCCTTATAATGAAACGTCATTTAATTATTGCGTTGATTTAGGACCATTTGTGGGAGATTCTACAATAACTTGGAATGTAATATCAAACTCAGGAGACCCTTTTAATATTATTGTTACATACGATGGTAATACTTATGATACAGGATTTATAACTACTTCAGGGCAATTTGATTTTCCTAAGGACAATATATCAATTGAGACTGCTGAAATTGAAATATTATATACCTCAGCTTCTTTGGTAATTGACGTATTAATTGATTGTCCTGAAAAAGAAGAAATGACAATTGTTGAGGTTGTATTAACAAATAACGAAGAAGCAGGAGATAGCAATCACGTTCAATATAGATATACAAACGGCTCCTTTATTGGACCGTTATTATCAGCAGGCGTTACTTTTACAAGTAGTACAACACCTCCTGTTGTTTCAAGATATAATTTAACCACAGGATTTGCAGGTGGTGGAGGATTCCCTCCTCAGTTTAGCACAATGAGAATGCAATCAAATTCTATAGTGCCTGATAACTTTGTGTTTAATCCTCTAAATGACAAATTTAGATGGTTAAGAAGCACTACGCTATATCCTAATACTACAGTTGGCATTAATGCATTAATTGCAGCATCTAATATTGCTACTCCTAATGTAGGGAGCGGTACTTTATATTCATCAACATTTGTTGTTCCATCAAAAACCTTAGGTAACTATTTGTATTTGATTTGGGATTATAGAGATGCGTTACCATTACAATTATGCTATGCTACACCTGAGGAAGAAAATGGAAGAGCAGAGATTTGTTGTGATTGTGAGGCTTGTACAACAAGTTGCATAACAGTTTCAATATATAATCCTATTTATGGAGGACTAACGGCTGAGGTATTATTCCCAAGTGGAGATAGTTGCAGTTCAGGAACTCCGGGACCATTATCTGTAGAAGTTCCTCCTTTACAAACAATTGAGGTTTGTGTTAATAATGATTTTGAAGGTGCAAATATGTGGTCAGTAATTGCAGGGACAGCAGTAGTTACAATTACAAATTGCAATTGTACGGTAATTCCTTGCGAGGAGACTTGTTCTCAATGGTATTACGTGAATGATTCTTTAGAAGATTTCGTTGAAGTTGCAACTATAAGTTGTAACTGTGAAAGCCCTGAGAATTATATTATTCCTCCTAATAGTGTTGGATATATAAACGCTTGTATTAATAATACTCCTATAGTTTTAGACCCAACAGGATTAATATTAACTAAATACTGTGGTATTTGTCCTTTAGATGAAATATTCTGTTTAAATTGGGAGATTTATGATATAACAGGACCAACAGAGGTAACTTATGAAGAGTGTAATGGTCCGAATAATATATTAGAACTTGGCGGAGAGGAAGTACCTTTTACTATTTGTGTTCAGTATCCATTTATCCCTAATATTTCTAACCTTGCAAATGCTAAGAAAAGAATAGTTCCTGATGGATGTAATTGTTACCCTACATAATAAATGATTAATAAAAGAAAAATAAGATGCCAATACCACAAACATATTACTTAGACTCAGCTACTCTTGGCGGAGCAACAAGTATTTATATGGATGACCAACTTACAATTTGTGCTCCTAATGGATATTATTCTGATGGAATTATAACAAGAGAACAAGTGTCTTGTGTACTTTTGCCTGCACAAGCGTGTGAGAGTTGCTCATTACCGTGCGACACTCCTACCATAGAGGCTTCAGGAGGAACAGGCGTGTATGCAATTAATTTTAACGCAGGAACAAGTATAGGTGCTATATTAGTTAGATTTAATCCCCTTAATATTCCTGACGGTATTAGAGCAGTATTTAATTCAATTGTTTACAACAAACTATCATCTCCTGTAGATGGGTATCATCAAAGCACAAATCCATCTAACTATACATTTGTAGGAAATGTCGGTTCAGATTGTGGGCTTTCAGGGTCTACATACCCTGCATTAGTTAACTATGTTTATGATGGTACTGCTTTTGTAAACCAAGGGACAACTTCTTCAGTAAGTGTTGCAGCCGGAGATGTTTCTTTAACAGCAGGAAGCCCCGGTCAATGTTTAATGGTAATACCAAAAAATACATCAACAGCTTCTATATTAAATGTACTTATAGTTGGAGCGTGTTCAGGTACAATATTTGAACTTAATGTATCTTGCCCTGAATTGCTTCCGGAATTTCCATCAACTTCAGTAAACGTTTCATCTGAGGCAGCTTGTGAAAACGAGGTAGAATTTACTTATTATTTTGCATCATTAACAGGCGTTGCTATAATAAATGTTTTTGATTACGTATTTTCAGATGCAAATGGTCAATACGCTTTAGCTGATGGATTTTATCGTACAAATATTTCAGGACCAAGTCAATGGATACAAGTAGATAATGGTATTGTCATTGCAATAGGTAATTGTTAATGTTTTAAAAAATAATAATAATGGCAAATTATACACTAACATATAGCGAAGGAGTAAATGGATGGGTATCGTTTTATTCTTATTATCCTGATTGGATGGTAGGGATGAACAATTTCTTCTATACCTTTCGTGGAGGTAATCTATACCGACACAATGTAAATCAAAATCGAAATACATTTTATGCAGATTGGTGGGTACGAATTGGTAGTCCATCATCAGCATTTGTCTCTACTCAATTACAGAGTGTATTAAATCAAGCTGTACTTGAAAACAAATTGTTTAAGACAATTAACTTAAAAGGAGATGCTCCGTGGGAAGTACAATTAGAAACAGACCTTCAATATTCAGGATTCATACAAACCAATTGGTTTGAGAAAAAAGAAGCATCATATTTTGCATTTATAAGAAACAATTCAAATGGACAGCTTTCTCTTCGTAGTGTAAATGGTATAGGAAATAGTGTTACTGTTACTACAAGTGGAACTGTAATAAATTTTAGTATTAATCCATTAATTGAAATTGGCAATATAATAAGTATTGGGGATTATTTATACTTTGGCACTGCACCACTTCTTGCAGGAGAAGTAATTGCTATAAATGTAAACCTTCCGGCAGGTATAAATCAAATTGTAATAAACAATTCAATACCGGGAGTCACACCAATTCCCGGCAATATAAATTATTTTTTATACATTAAAAACTCTGTAGCTGAGTCTCACGGTGTCTTAGGACACTATTGTACATTCACAATGCAGAATGGATATTCAAGTAAAATCGAATTGTTTACGGTAGAGTCAGAAGCTATGAAAAGTTTTCCTTAAATTTAATATCTTTGTAAACAATATGGGAATGTTAAATATACGGAAGTTGAACAGTACAGACTATGAGAACATACTTGTAGGATGGTGGAAAGATTGGGGATGGGCTCCCCCACAAAAAGACTTTCTTCCTGAAGATGGCGAAGGTGGTATAATTATTTTAGATGGGGAGATTCCTATTTGTGCAGGGTTTATGTACATAACAAATTCTAAAGTTGCGTGGGTAGATTGGATTATTTCAAGTAAAACCTACAACGAAAAACCTTTTAGAAAAGAAGCTATAAAATTGTTAATTTCGTCTCTTACAAAGTTTTGTAAAGACACAGGGAATAAGTACACATATGCTCTAATAAAAAATCAAAGTCTCATAAAAGTATATGAGGAACTTGGTTATATTAAAGGAGATAATTATACAACAGAAATGATAAAACTTTTATAAAATGGCAATAGCAACAGCAACAGCATTAGCAATAGGGGGTTTGGCAATATCAGCAGGGTCAACCGCCAAGTCTTTTATAGACGCAGGCAAGCAAAAGAAACTACAGAAAGAAGCGGAGCAAGATGCAAAAAATGCAATGGATGCTGCACGTAAAAAACTTGAGGTAAATTTCTTTGACCAAATGGCTGTCAAGAAAGAGCCTTATGAGTTAGAAAGAGAAGCTATGCTTGCTCAAGGAGCACAGGCTATAGAAGCGGGTCAAGAGCAAGAGAGAGGTGCAGCAGCTACAGCAGGTAGAGTTCAAATGGCAATGAATGAAGGGCAAGCAGGAATACGTACAGCGATGGGTAAAGAAATGACTGACATTGAAAAAATGCAGTTAGCTGAAGAAAGCCGTCTTCGTGATGTTGGTATTCAGTTAGACTTAGGAGAAACAGAAGGTGCTCAGTTAGCTGCACGAGACGCACAGCAAGCCGCAGCAGCAGCTACAGCACAAGGATTTGAAGGACTTGCTAAGACTGCTCAACAAGGGCTTGATATGGTACCTTTATTAACTAAAACTCCGGAAGCACGTCAGTTAGCTAACCTTCAACAATCAGCTATGGGGACAGGGAAGGGGCAACTTGGATTAAGCCAAATGGATATGCAAAAAAAGATTGCTGCTATGGGGACAATAAATAATGTAGATTTTAGTAAAGTTTCAAGTATGAAACCAATGGAATACAATACTTTTATGTTAGGTCTTGACAAAGGAACGCTTCAACAAGTTAATTCACGATTCCGCACTAACCCATCATTACAGTCTCAAGATAATCTTCCAAACCCCCAAATAAACTTCGTAGATTATGTGCAATAATAAAATTAAAAATTTAGGTAATTAATAAAATAACTATAAATGGCAGGTACATATTATAAATACGCAGAACGAGAAGCAGACAGTTATATCAATTGGGCGGAGATAGGTAAGAATATGAGCGATATGCTTGCGAACGAAAATAAAGTTCGTGAAGAGAAGAAAGCTGCTATTGACCAAGCGTCTCGTGAGTTTGGAGAAATACTTGCAAATGCACCTCAGGGAGAGAGTAAGTTAATGAATGAATGGGCATTAAAGTTTGGAGGAGATGCACAGTCAGCAAGACTAATGCAAGATAAATTATTAAAGTCAGGACTACTTAAATTAAATGATTATCTTGTTATGCGACAGAACGTGACGGATGGTACTACAAATGCTTTTAAATTATCTACAGAATATCAAGAGGAATTTAAGACCAAGTGGGATAGGATGAAAGAAGACAAATCACAGGACTTAGAACAATTCTTAATGGCTGAAGCTGAAGGATTTGGTAACTTTACTCAGACTCAATTATATATTAATCCAACTGATGGTAAAGTGAGTGTAGCGTATAAAGAGAAGGGGGAGGATGGTGTTTATAGAATGAGTGCTGACCCAAGTAAGTTTACAGATATAAACTCTTTAAGAAACCGTATTAAAGGTCAGTTTGACAAGTATGATGTAAATACTAATATGGAGACTTTTGTAGCAGGGTTAGGTGCAGAGGTAAGTGCCTATCAAGTAGCGAGAGCGACATTAGGGTCAACAGGATTAATTAGCGAGACTCTTGATATTATGCAAAGGGATACATTCCCTCAAAGGGATGCATTATCTATAGACCCTGTAAAAGTAAAAGAATTATATAATAAAGCCGTTGCGGGTGGGTATACGAAGACTCAACAACAATGGTTACAAGACCAAAAGAGTTTAAAAGGAATTACAACTACTTTCTTTGAGGCTGAAACAAAAGCATTACAAAGTCAATTAGCAAACCCTTACAATGCTGCTTCTATATTGACAAATGCTCTTGATATTTGTCCATCAAATAAGAAGCTATACACATACACTTGGGACCCAAAAGATGCTGAGGAAAATCCTGAGAAGATTTTGCTTACAAATAAATCTGATGGTAGCCCTCTTCCAAAATTTAGCGAACAACAAGAAGCAGATGCATTACAGTATTTGCGTACTGATGCTCGTTTGAGATATGATAAAAAAGAAGAACTTAAAGTTACAGGTCAATTAGAGAGGAGAGACCCACCACCAAAACCACAACCACAACAATGGGTGGACGAGGCTTATAGGAAGAGTAAAGAAGCAGAAACAGCAGCAGGTGCTTGGAACCAATTGTTTACAGGCACAACTGCGGCAGATAAAACTGCAGCAGCAAACATCTTATTAGGTACTCCTAAAGCTATTGACCAACAATTAGTAGGAATAACATTCCCGGGCTCCGGTAAAGTTGCATTACAATACGCTAATTCTGCTAACAATAGGACCATATCTATGATTGATAAAAGTGGTAATCCTATGTCATTAGCCAATTGGGCAGCTATAGGAGTTGAACTACACGGAGTTACTGACCGTAATAAAGCAATGCGTGCCGGTGGTGGCGGTTCAGGATATGGGAATATTACAGAGGAAGATTGGAAAACTGTTAGTGCTCAAAGAGAAGGAGCCACAAGTGGAGGGGAGGAAAAGACTGCTCCTGTAGTAAATATACTTCCTGAATTATTTACTATCAAATCAGTTAAATCATCTAAGTCATTACAAAGAATATTAGGTTCTACATTTACAGTAACTGATATTGGAGGATATACGGGAAATGATGTTAAAGTTACTGCTCCAAATGGTCAGCAATTTACTTATAATGCAAACTTAAATAAATCAGAAGCTGCAGTAGCAAAACAAGACCTTGAACAGTTTATAAAAGATAATAGTGGTAAGGTTAAGGGCAGTACTATAAAAGGAGGAACGGTAAGAGAATAAACGAAAGATAAAAAAATAATTATGCCGGATTTAAAACAAGCATTAAGAGACTTTATAGCCACATCTAATAGTGGTAAATATGCTGATGAAGCTACATTGCTTTCAAAATTTCCTGAATTAAGTGGATATAATATTCAATCATTAAGAGATTTTGTTGCAACATCTAATAGTGGTAAATACGCTAATGAAGATGAGTTGTTTTCAAAGTTCCCTGAATTTGGGATTAGTAAGCAACAAGATGTTTCTAAAGAAAAATTTGGTACGGCATTGCCTTCGGGAGATGTGGCTTTGGCTTCTAAAAAACTTAATAAAGTTGAGAAGGCAGTTGAAGTCCCTGATGATTACAAGCGTATTAACTCTTTATCTAATAAATATACACCGGTAGTATCTCTTGATAAAGAGGGTAAAACAGTGTACACTAAAAACCCGGAAGGGTTAGTTGAAATAGACCTATTCCCCGAATTTACAGCAAATAAAAAGAAAGACCCAATAGTAATGAGGGAAGCTGCGTCAAGGCTTAGGGTAAATATTGAAGAAAAGATTAATGATATTAATACAGGTAAAAAGAAGGTCCATTACCTAAGTGATACAAAAGATAAATTAGAAAACGACTTAAATGAAGTTAAGGCGTTACAAATAAAAGCTAATAAAGAGGTGTGGGCATTAGATGATGCAGAGTACGAAGAAATGGTTGCAACGGAAAGGGTAGACCAAAGTGGTAGTATAGCCAAAAAAGCGTTTAATCGTGTTATGGCAGCTATATCTCCTTATAAATCTATTCAATTAATGTCTAATGAAACAAGTTATAACAAAAAAAAATTGACCCCTGAATTTTCACTTGGGATGAAGGTTCTATCAGGCATTGAGCCCGTTGAATACGAAAGAGTTTTATCTGCATTAAAAAATGATGAGCCTATAAGTTCAACTGATATTGCAAATATTACAGCATATGGGTATGATATTAAAGATGAAAGACTAAAAAAAGAACAAAAGAAAATTGAGGATAAGTATTCAAGTCAGTTAGGCTTACTAAAGAATGACATACAAAAATACGAATTAGCTATTAATAATAAAAAGACATTATCAGAAAGTGATATAGCAGATTACAATTCAAAAATAAATAATTACAATGCTATAATTACAGAAATAAAACCATTACAAGAAAAGGCGGAGACTTTGAGAAAGGCAAAGGAGGATAACCTGTTAAATAGCCCCGAGGTGTTAAGGGCTTTTATTTCAGAAGACGTAGCTGAAAGGCTAAATAATCTAAAAAAAGGTATTAATCCTGACTTTAAATCTGAATTTTTGTTTGGGCATACGTGGAATTATACTGACGATGAAATAAAATTTGCAGCAGAAGAGGGTCTTAAGGAGTTTGGAATAGACCCGACAGATAAAAGAGTTGTAGCTGCTATAAAGTACCTACAAGATAATGAGGGTGTTTGGCTTTTTCAAAACTCAATTGCTAAAAGTGGCGGGATAAGAGAGTTAGGTAAGGGAGTCTCAGGTGTTGTATCAGGAATGTCAAATTTTGTTGAGAACTTACCAAAAAGTGAATACGAGATTTATGCGGAAGCAAAATCAGCAGGCAGCGTAAATGTTGCAGAAAAAAGATTAAAAGGACAAGATGAGGGTGTTATAGGCGTTGCAAATGATGTACTAAAGGGCGTAGGACAATTTGGTGCTCAGGCAGGGATTATGTATTTAACAGGAGGGGTAATAGGAGCAGGAGGTAAGGCTATATTAGGCAGGGCAGGAACAACAGCATTAGCGGGAGATATAGCTATAGCTGATATGAGTGTAGGTAACTTAATTGGTAGTACAATACTAAAAGCTAAGAACCCATTATCTGTTGTAACTACTACATACGCTATGGAGTACGATAGTAATCTTAAGCAAGCCCTTTCATACACAAGCGACAATAGTCTTGCAAGAAACGCAGCAGCTTTAAATACGGCTATATCATCAGCGACAGAATTGATTTTAAGTCCGCTTGATATTGCAAAGGGTATAGTTAAAAAATTCTCAAAGGGAGAGACAAAAGATTTATTAAATATACTTTCAGATAAGAGTTTAAAAAATGACCCAAGTAAACTAAAAAGTTATATTACTAAAGCAATAAAGGGAGTTGGTGGTGCAGGAAAAGTTGTAGTCGCTGAGATATTAGAGGAAGAGGTAGTAGCAGTTGCTGACTATTTAACTAATCAATATCTTAACCCTGAGTCTGAATCATTTCAAAATAGGAAACTATCATCAGAGATGGCTGAGGTTGCGTATCAGACAGGGGTGTCTATGGCTCTTCCGGCTATACTTAATGGTGTAGGTTCTGCAAATGCAAATACATTCTCAAAGTCATCAATTTTAGTTGCATCTCAAAATAGACTAAAGATGATTGAGGGCTTAGGTGTAAGTTTAGCAAATAAAAATATAAGTAAAGAGGAGTACGCAGAGAGGGTACAATTGGTTAATATATCAGCTAAGGCAAATGATGAGATGCCAAATAAAGCTGATGGTATTAAATTAAACGCTGATGAAAAAGCTAACTATATATGGAGTAGGGTAACTGAGTCATTTATGAATGACAAGATGAAGGCTACTGACGATGAAGCACAGAAGATGATTTTAAAAAAGAAGATAGCTGAGCAACAAAACTACAGGGCAAAGATATTAGAAGGAGAAGAGATTTTAGTAAAACCCTCTTATAAGGTTGATGATAATGAGGTAAGTAAAGATGAGTTTATTAGTTTAATGGATAGCGAGGGGAGTGACAGGTTTAGGTTTGAGGTAACAGGAGACTCTGAGATGAAAGATAAATTACGCAGCGAAGCGGGCTTACAGCAAGAGGAGGCTCCTGAGGTTACTTCAAAAAGAACAGATAGAATTGCTGAAATAGAGTTTGCATTATCTCCTGAAAGTACTATTGTTATTGAGGATGCTGAGAAAACAAAATTACAAACAGAATTAGAAACTTTAAAAACTGAACAAGATGCCATTCAAAAGCAAACAACAGGTCAAGTACCTGTACTCACAGAAACCGGAGTTAGCCAAGAAGTTCCGCAAGGACTCTCCCAAACAGGACTTGAAGTCGTTACCACAGGGACCCAAGAAGTCGCTCCTGAAGGCAAAGTAGAAAGTAAGGAAAGTTCTCAAACAGAAAAAGAAAGGTATAGGGAGCAAAAAATGAAAGAAGAAGGGCTAATGACTCTTATGCTGCCTTTCTCATTAGAAGAAACAGTAAGCCAAGAGAGAAAGCAAAGAGAAAAAGAAGTTGAAGAAAATAATAATAAAGTAAAAGCAAGAATTAGAGAAATTGATGCTGAATTTGATGCTAAATCAGAATCCCTACTATCTAAAGAACAACCCTCACAAAAAGGAAGTGTAGAGGTAGTAGGTAGTGTTGAAGAACCATCTATTGTAGTTCACGGAACTATAAACGGATACGGGTTGCAATATTCAGAAGGTAAGGATGCGAAGGATATTGTTGAGCCATTAGACCCAAGAGCAGGTACTATGGAACAGCGAATTGAATTAAATAAAGGAAACGCTATAGTTATAAAAGATGAAGTTAATAGCAATGGGGGCAAGGATGTTTCAGTAAATACACCTATGACTGATTCGTTTGGTAGAGAAGGTGGAGCAGTTTATGAATTATCTATACCAAAAGACAATAAGGCTACGGCAGAAGGCATTAAAAAAATAGTTCAAGAAAACCATAAAAAAAGTAGTAAGAGTGGCAAAGAACTTATAAACGAAACAGTTGGATTAGTTAAAGATTATATCAATTCTAATAAAGCAGTAGAACAATCCCTACCCACCCAAGAAGTAAAGGATAAGGTAGTAGGTAGTGGTGTAGGGGGAGATGAACCCTTGAAATCGTGGAAGGGGAATAAAATAGGGGCAGTCGTGAAGCAAGAAGATATACCTAACGATTTTGGTGATACTGCTCCAAAGGGGGAATATAAATTGGATGTTATTTCTGTATCTGCTACTGATGTTACTATAAAAGGGATTGCCACCCGTAAGCATTGGGATAAAGATAATTATGACGGGTATCAGACAGAGCAACTTGATGATATTAAGAAGGGCTTTGATACTGAAAGTAGAACACCAATAATCGTTGAAAAAAATTCAGATGGAACATATAAGGTGATTGATGGACATCATAGATTAACGATTGCCAATGAATTAGGCAGAAAAGATATATTGGCATTAGTTCATCAATCAAAATCCCTAACCACCCAAGAAGCAAAGGATAAGGTAGTAGGTAGTGGTGTAGGGGGAGATAATGTTACTGTTTCTACAAATGATAAGAATTTTAACAAAGAAGAATTTGTTAGGGATATTGATAAGTTAGAAAAAGAAAAAGCCAATGGTAGTAAAAATATTGGGTTGTATTCTTTTAAAGATAAGTTTGTAAAATTAGTTAAGAGCAAAAGGAAGTTATCAAAAGAAGACCTAAATAGGTTAAGGTTTAGAGTTAGTGATATGGATAACGTATATCCTGCATTAGAAATTATTGATTTGCCAAATGGTAGCCAAGCTATTGTTATGGATAAAGCGAGTGGTAAAATCGGCAACGAATTAACATCAGAAGAAATCGATAACATACCACAAGAACATTGGGATAAATTTGAACAAACTATAAGGGGATTATCTAATCGTGGTATTCAAACCGATTTGACAAAAAGAAGTAATCTTCTTTATGATAAAGATAAAGGATTCCAATTTATAGATTTGGAAGGGGCTTCTATTGAAGGAGATGCTACAAATAAGTTTTTTAAAAAAGATGGCAAAGAATACTATTACAATTTTGAAAAATATACATTCTTCCCAAAGGAATACAAATCAGCAAAAGAAATATTTACAGATATAAAATCAGAAGCAGTAGAACAATCATTAACAACTAAAAATAAAGAAAATGAAAAAGTACAACCCCAACGAACAGGAGACGGAACAGGACGGATTGATAGCAGGAAAATTACGCCTCTTGAAGGCACGCCATCAGTTCAAGGCATTAACGGACCGGACGCACAACTTTTTGCCGTTGCCGAGCAATATGCAGCAGACAACGGAATCGACCTCAAAAGACAAGGCGAATACGTTGAAGTAGATGAAGAAAGAGCCGAACGTATAGCTAATGCTTACGAAGAAATGGCTAATGACCCTCAAAATCCAAAAGTAAAAGAGGCTTACGCAGAACTTATTAAGCAAACCATTGCTCAGTATAAAGCATTAGTTAATGCAGGATATAAGTTTTGGTTTATAGATTTGAACATACCAAGTAATGTTGAGTATGCATCATCTCCATTTAATGCTATGCGTGATTTACGACAAAATAAAACTATAGGAGTATTCTCTACTGTTGATGGATTTGGGACAAGTGACCTTGATGTAAGTAATAACCCTTTATTAGAGGATACAGGTATTGAATGGGCTTTAGGTGGGTTAGATGGGGAAACAATGATTCCTGTTTTGGCAAATGATTTATTCCGTGCAGTTCACGATGCTTTTGGACACGGATTAGAAGGCTCAGGATTTAGAGCAAGAGGAGAAGAGAATGCTTGGCAGGCTCACGTTAGACTTTTTACAGGTTCCGCTATTGGGGCTATGACAAGCGAAACAAGGGGGCAAAACTCTTGGCTAAACTACGGTCCTAACGGAGAACAAAATAGAACTGCAAGTGTTGAGGATACAGTTTTTGCTGACCAAAAAACAGGGCTTATGCCTGAGTGGACTTGGACTGAAGGACGTGCAAGAGATATGGAAGTTGCTCCTGAAGAGCAAGCTGCACCTGAGGCAAACATAAATGAACTTATGACGGCAGACACTAAAGACCCTGCTGTTTTAGAAAAGATATTCAATGCATTAGACGGTATAGATAAAAGTATAGATAAGTTTCTTAAAAGTGGACCGAACTCTGTAACAACAGTTATACCATTAGGGGCAATGAAAATTATCGTAAAGGCTTTAAAAGCCTTAGTTAAAGGCGGAATGATGCTTCAAGACGCAATTAAAAAGGTTGCTGCTGACAATAACGTGAAAGAGGCTGATATTATCTCTTCTTTAACTATCATCAACAGTACGGAGGCTAACGTACCTGAGGGACTCTCAGAAGGCGATTTGCCGGGGTTTGATAGGATGATGGAGCAAGTAGACGGAATCGTTCAGAAGTCTAAAGATAGAGGCGTAGATGAAGCTAAGATTAAAGATAACGTAATGCAATACGTTATGAAGTCTAAGGTATATGAAACAGCTTCTGATGTACAACGTGAGAAACTTGTACGTGAAGTAAATAAAATGTTTGGCGTAAGAGAAAAGTCTGCACCAAGTGTTGGGCGTATTCTTGGTACAATCAAAGACATTAATAAAATTACAATGTCTGAGAAAGACGCTCTTAAGAAACAACTAAAAGATTATAATAAAGGGGCTAATAATGCAATAGCAGCTTGGACAAAAGCAAGCACTGATTTGACTAAGGCTATAAAAGAAATGCAAAACTCAGGCAAGCTAACCCTAAAACAAGTTGCAAATGTATTGAGAAAATTCAGTAGCGTTAATATGTTCAACGAAGGCTCTGTAGATAATTTTGTAGATTATATGTCGAATGTGTTTCAAGATGCTGAGTATGCTGATAAAATTAATACCATTAAGAAACAATTACCAACTGCAAGAAAAAATGTAAATACAAAACTTGGAGCAGCAATGAATTTGATTCCTTCTATGGAAAAATTGTTTTCTATTAATCCTGACCTTATACCGTCATCTGTCCTTGACTCATATATGTTACTTGTAGATATGATGGGTAAGAGGCAAGAGACGCTTGACTTGATGGAGATAAACGTAGCAACCCGGATGACTAACACCGTTCTTGATGCTGTTGATGAAGAGCAATCTAAAGCAGAAGAACTATCTGACAGATTTAATTGGTATAGTGACCCCGTATTAAATGATGACGGAAGTATAAACTATGCCGATACCATTAAAGCGATGTTGAAGGATGGAACTATTACAGAAGAAGATGCTGAACTTATGCGTAAGTATAAGAGTACAATAATGCCACGCCCTGAGAAAGCTGAAATGACTGAGCAAGAAATAGAAGATGAGAAGCAAGCACTTATAGACAGCCTGAATAATATTACTTTAGACCCATCTAAAATGGCTTCTATTGATGACAGGCGTAAGGCTATATCTTTGAAGGAACTTTTGAAAACAGAAGCTATAAAAAAATTAAACGCACAGCAACTTAAGAACTTAATAAAAGTTGTAAACGCAATTAATAATGGCTACTTCCCTCACTCTGCACAATTAGTAATAGAAAGACTAAATGCTATCAATAACGCATTGTCTTTAGTTGATGCATTACAAGGAGCAAAACCTCTCCCTATAACTAAGGTATACACAAGAATTAAAAAGTTATTTACTGATATATATTCTGATAAGGGTAAAACTCCTATTCAGGAAATGGTAATTAGAAGCCCACTTTATTTTATTGACCAAGTATTTGGAGACTTTAAAACAAAAAGAATATTCAATGCTATATTTGAAAAAGCAGCACAAGGTCAGTCAGCTTATGATGCTCAACTAAATAAAGTTAATAGACAGGTAGATAAAGTTAGAAATGCTGTTTCAAAATCATTTGGAATGAATCCAAATAAGACAATAATGTCATCCTACAAGATGATGTCTTATATGATTCAGAATGAATACTTATCTAATCCTGATAGCAATCAAGTTAATCCGGCACATAAATATTTGGCTGAGACAATTAAGTTCCTTGAGAATGATAATAGGGATGCTCAAGCAAATATGTTGCAAGATATTCTTGATAACTATACAGATACTGATGGTAATATTGATGCAAATAAACTTTATAATTCTTTTAATAAGGCTGAAAGAGAAGCGTTAAAAGTAATGAGAGAAATAAATGATGGGCTAACTGATAAGGCTGTTCATACTGCAGGTGTTATAAGGGGTCAAAAAATAAGCCCTTTAAATAACTATGTGCATATGCCTGTAATTTCAGACTTTGATACTCAAAATACAACCTCTATTACTGCTGCTGCTGATGCATATAATCGTGCATTGATGCCATCAACAAAGGGTAAATCTTTGATAGAGCGTGATGGAAAGGTTCATCCTTTAAACTTTGATGTATTTGCTTCTGTTCAACAAGGGTCTAAGTCTGTATTGATGGATTACAATTTGACGGAGCCAATACGTACAGCAAGAAAAACATTAGCTGAGGCTGAAAAAATGATGGCTGAAAGTGGTCGTATTTCAAAACAAAAACGTCAGATATTTAGTGCTATTAAAAAGTCATTCAATCAGGCTACAGAAGACTTGTTATTAAACAATTACATAGCCACTTCGTTTGGAGATGATGTTATGAACTTTATTACGAAGCAAGGGTACAGAGCGATTCTTGCAAGTGCTCCAAGATTTATAACGGAACTTACCTCAAACATTGGATATGCCGTTATAAGCGACCCAAGGTCTTTTATCACAGGATTATCATATCAAGGGTTTTTAATGACTCCGGGGGCTGTAGACGTAATCAATAATGTAAGTAGTAAGCAGATTATAAGATTATTCCACGGAGATGCATTAAGTGGAAGGTTTATTGATACAGGCATTCTCAGTCAGAAAACAGGAGTAAAAGCAGGTAAGCCAAAGGGGACTGTAAGAAATATTGCGGAGATGGTTTATAATAGGTCTTTAAAGAAATACAAAAATGCCATTGAACTAACTGCGGATACATTGATTTCTACTCCTGATAAATTAGTTATGCGTCCAATATGGTTTGGTGCTTTTGCTAATAAATTTGAATCAATAACAGGACTCCAAGTCGACTTTGAAAAAATAGCAGCAAATGATGAGTCTTATATGAATAAACATAAGGCAGCTATAGAACAAGCCACAACTACTGCTGATGACAAATCTGTATTAGCCGGTGCTACTGATAATGCTTATATGGGAATCCTTAAAGGAAAGTCTCCCAACCAATCAGCCACATTAAAAGTGTTTAATAATTTCAACAACTTTATGACTCGGTTTGCAATTTATGAATACACTGCTGCAAGAACAGGTGTTTATGCTATGGTTGGGAATGGAAGTATATCTAAAAAAGATGGGGCTGCGTTATTAGCAGGTGTTACTACAAGGATGGTGGTTTATTCTTTGTTAACTCAGATGTTAGGCACTTTAATGTTATCTATGTTTTCTGATGAACCTCCTGAAGATGAAGAAGATGAAAAAACATTTATGCAAAAGTTCGGGCAAGCATTTACTTCTGCTACAACAGGGATGTTATTTGGTAGAGATTTTGGAAACGCTACAAGAAGTATTATAAATTACGGAGTAGAAGAAATGAATGAAGAATTCTTAACAGGATTGCGTAACGGAGAGTATGACCCATATAAAGATGCAATATCGTATTCTATTATGCCAAAAGAAAAGAAAGGACAAAAAACAAACCTTTCTGATTTCATAACAGTGTTGGGAGGCTCTATGGGTCCGGCATTAAAGACTTTAGACTTAGCAATTAGGAAAATTTATGAAGCCCCTAAGAAAGAGGCAGGTGCGATACAAAGACAGAAAGATGAAATAGAAAAACGCATCCCTTTAGAGATAGCAGGGAACTTAGGGTTTATTCCTTTATATAAAGATGTTAGAAAAGTTATTGTAAATAATATTTATAACAGTTTAAGAGAAGAACAGAAATCTGATAAAATAAATAAGCAAGAAAATGAGGCTGAAGATTATTTAAAAAGTTCTGAAAAAATAGAAGTGTTAGAAAAGTTGCAAAAAAGAACTTTTAATAACAAGATGAAAGAAGAAATAGAGAAGCGGATAAACATATTATCAATGTCTGAAGAAGATAAAAAAGAGTATGACAAGGGAAACGAAGGTCTTAAAGAATTAAAAAAGTCTGAACATAAGGCTTTGCTTCAAGAGTATGACAACGAGACTGATATGAAGAGGTATAACCGCAGTTTATGGGAAAAAACATTTGGACCTAATTCATCTTATTACAAAGAACATAAAGTAGAAAATGAAGTTGAAAAAATGCTTCGTAAAGAGTTGAGATTAAAAGAAGATAAAGAATATAATTATCGTGCACCTATGAAAAAGAAGAAATGGTAATTAAGTGAACCTTACGTACTTTAATTCTTTCTGCTTATCATAGTAGACCATTAGTTCAGCATCGTTAGTAGAGCCATCTCGTGGGGTACGTCCGCCCCACTTGACTTCTCCAACTAACTTATTTACTTTGCCATAAATTATACCATCTTCACACGCCCATATGACTACAGGAGTTAGTCTTTTATCTATTAGCTTTACAAGTTTTCTTGCAGCTATCGGTAATGGGTAAGCCATTCGCATATTTCTTAATCTTCCTTTTACTTCTGCGTAAGCAATAAGGTTTCCGTCTTTGTCAAATATCTTATAGTCAATATCAAGCGGGTCAAGTTTTTTATACGACCCCAAGAATATATTTACAAACAATTCAATAGCTTTTTTCTCTCTTATTAAGTCTTGTTCTGTCTCAAAAATCGTCATCTTCAATTGATTTTTTAATTAATCTTAAGTCCATTATGACTATATTGATGTCTCGCTCAACTAATTTAAAATCTCTGTCGACCAAGTTCTCATATATGTTTGCCATCAGCAGATGGTTCTCTCTCATTCTTAATGAGATTCTGAAACCCCTATTGTACTCTGCTTGTTTTTGGTTGGTATCAAATTGAATCTTCAATTGATTTTGTTCTTTCATAATTATGCATATTATTCTTGTTGATAAAGCCCGTTAAACATTTTAATAATTTTTTTCTCAATTAATTTTTCATCTCCATTCCTTGTTTGTCGTTCAACTATTTTCATAATTGATTCTATCCTTCTAAATGAATCAATCATATCTGAAACATTTTTACGCTCCAATATTAATGTCTCGTTTTCTTTTGTAAGTTTCTCAATTTTTACAATCAAATCTGTTTCCTTAAGTTTATCAGAAATGAAAGGTTTGTCTTTTAAAAAAATATTTTTACACGTAATATATTTTTCAGCAAGACTAACATCGTGTTTTATTAAATGGTCTATCTGACTGATGTAATAGAGTATTGTGGTGTGGTCTTTTTTTAATGACCTTCCAATTGCACTAAATGTATGTCCTCTATCACGTAATATTTTTGCATAAATTAAACGAGCGTCAACAATGTTTCTCGTTCTACTGTTCTTCATTATGTTAATACTAAAAACATTATCAATTATATTCTTAAGTGTTTCCGTTTCTTGCTCTTGGGTTTCCATTATATTTAATTTGATTTAGGTTTGTATATTTCTGTTTTTACTCCGTGTTTTTCCAATTCTTTTAATCTAAACTCCTGCAACTTACTGACTTTGCCATTTGGTCCTTTGACTTCAACAAATAAAACATCAGAGTTGGGAGGTATAGCTATTAGGTCAGGTATTCCATTCTTATTGGTATTTACCAACTTTATTACATAGTATCCCTGAGCCTCAAGTTCCTTTATCTTTTTAGTCTGTATCTGTTGCTCACGCATTTAATTTGGTTAATGATTAAACAATTTTGTATGTTCCATTAATTCCTTCTAAGATGGTAGTTTAAATACAGTGATTTATATGGATAGAAATATCCACCATAATACATTCATTAATAGCCAAAACGCCCATAATAGTAGTTTTTTCATAACTATTTTTTTGTTGATTTACCATTGTGACCATTCCTTGCCCTGTTTGATTTCATATTCTCCTTTACCACGCCCCCAATCTTGGTGTGGCTCATATCTAACCTATCTTGGTTCCCATAGGTGTCGGCATCTCTGTTTGCTTTATTAAGTGCAACTCTATAGTTCTTTCTTTTCTCAGTAGCTTGATACTTTGTATCGTATGCTAACTTTCTCTTTTTACTTTCATCTGACATTCCTAATTTGTCATAAGATGGGTGCTTGCCTGCTAACTTGTTTTTCATAATTTATTATTAAAAATTCTACGAATAATATATCCTCTTGCAAAAGATAATACAAAAAAAACAAAGGTAATTATTAAATTCTGATTAAACGTGACAGATATATTTAATATGGGGTAAATAATCATCTGTGCAATAATTGATATTAGCAACCCAACTACAACATTTGTAATTGATTCTAATGCTGAATGTCTTTTTGATTGTTTCATAAATAAAAATCTTTTTTAAAATGGTTAATAGTATAGTCTTTCTTTTTTGTTACAGCTTTGTAGATGTCTTTCTCAATACCACCTTTGCTGAATATCCAATACACATTGTTCTCAAGCCTATCCTTGGTAGTCATCCTGTCTTTACTCTGCCAATAACTTGTAGCACTGAAGTCTATGTTGTAGTAAACTAAGTAGTCAGCCTTATTCAAAGAGATGCCTTCTCTACCCGTTACAATTTGTAACGCTATGGACTTACTTGTGTCTTCAAAGACAGATAGTTCAGTGGTTAAGTCGTCTCCAAAAACTTCCTTCAACGCTTTCAACTCCTCCTTGAATTTATAAAAGATTCCAATTTTGCACCCTTCAAAATGTTTTTTTATAAACTCAGCCTTGCTTAAGTCAACTATCATCGAATTGCCACTCTCAAACTTTATTGTCCCTGAGAAAAGTTGGTGCATCTT
>Ga0209355_1000533_pt1 | contig 22695 bp, 18 predicted proteins | sample LauGreSBDMM110SN_3_FD_187563 | JGI IMG/M metagenome (GOLD analysis project Ga0209355, IMG submission 187563) | Freshwater lake microbial communities from Lake Michigan, USA - Sp13.BD.MM110.SN (SPAdes) (version 2) | ecosystem: Environmental > Aquatic > Freshwater > Lake | place: Lake Michigan... | reverse complement strand
TCATGGTCTATGGTGCAATGACCGCTTGGCGCACGCCTGTCGATGTGTTTCCCGACCTCAACAAACCCCTCGTCACGGTGCTGACCGAGGCAGGCGGCATGGCCCCCGAGGAGGTTGAGCAACTGGTGAGTTTTCCCATCGAGACAGCCCTTAACGGCATGGCTGGCGTAACCCGCGTTCGCTCCACTTCAGGCATTGGCCTGTCTGTGGTTTATGCCGAGTTCGATTGGGGTACTGACATTTATCGCAATCGGCAATTGGTCGCCGAGCGTTTAGCACAGCTGCGAAGTCAACTGCCTTCTGATATTACGCCGGTGATGGGACCTGTCTCTTCCATCATGGGCGAGATCATGCTGATTGCCTTGCCACTGCAAGGCGGCGAGGGTGCTGCTAACCCCATGCAGGCCCGAGAGTATGCCGACTTTGTACTGCGGCCTCGCTTGCTAGGTATCGCTGGCGTTTCTCAGGTCATTCCCATTGGCGGCGAGGTGCGTCAGTTGCGCGTAGAGCCAGACTCGGTGCGCATGGCTCAACTGGGTATTTCACTGAGCCAAATAGAGCAGGCACTGCGCGGCTATGCCGGCAACGTTGGGGGTGGCTTCATCGATTTGAACAGCAGGGAATACCTTATTCGTCACATGGGTCGTACCCAGCGCCTAGAGGATTTGCAGGGTATGGCCGTCGCTTGGAAGAACGGTCGGCCCGTGCTGCTGCAGCAGGTGGCTGAAGTTCGCTTCGCTGCTGGTCTCAAGCGCGGTGATGCTGGTTATCAAGGACAGCCTGCTGTGATCCTAAGCGTTCAAAAGCAGCCTGCCGCTGATACGGTCAAGCTGAGCCGACAGATTGAGCAAGCCTTGGATGATCTTCAGGCGGGCCTACCCAAAGGGCTTGCCAAACCAGAAGTGCTTTTCCGACAGGCCGATTTCATCAAGGCCTCCGTTGGCAACGTCACAGAGGCGCTACGCGATGGTGCGGTGATTGTGGCCATCGTTTTGTTTGCGTTCTTGCTGTCTGTTCGCACCACCTTGATTTCCTTGGTTGCCATTCCACTGTCGCTAGCAGTGACGGCCTTGGTGTTTCGCTGGCTCGATCAGTCGATCAATGTCATGACATTGGGTGGACTGGCGATTGCAATTGGCGAGTTGGTGGACGATGCTGTGGTTGACGTTGAAAATATCTTACGTCGTCTCAAAGAAAACCGAGCCCTTGCGCAACCTCAGTCGGTTATGACAGTAGTTCAGCAGGCCAGCGTTGAAGTGCGCTCAGGCATTGTTTACGCTACTGTGATTGTTGTGCTGGTTTTCGTGCCCTTGTTTGCGCTACCAGGCATCGAAGGCCGTCTGTTCGCGCCGCTTGGTATTGCTTACATCGTTTCTATTCTGGCCTCCATGGCGGTGTCGATGACAGTGACGCCTGTACTTTGCAGTTACTTGCTTCCAAAGATGAAACAACTGGGACATGGTGACAGCCCCTTCGTGACGCGCCTGAAGGCTTGGGATCGAAGGCTGCTCAGCTGGTCCTTTCCAAGGGCACGGGGCTTGATCTTGACTGCGGTGGTGGCTGTCGCTTTAGCCGCAGCCAGCGTGCCATTTTTTCCGCGCGCCTTTCTGCCTGCGTTCAACGAGGGCTCCTTGGTGCTGTCTTTGTTGTTCAACCCTGGCACCTCCTTGGCAGAGTCCAACCGCATGGGTGCTGTGGCTGAACAATTGATTGGCAAAGTGCCTGGTGTTAGTCAGGTGGGTCGCCGTACCGGACGAGCTGAACTCGACGAACATGCCGAGGGCGTCCACTCAACCGAAATCGACGTGGACTTGCATCGCGATGGCAAGCCAGTAGATCGCGAGCAAGTGATGTCGCTTATTCGCACCCAACTTGCTGTGTTGCCCGCTCAAGTTGCCATTGGCCAGCCGATCTCGCACCGTCTAGATCATTTGCTCTCGGGCGTTCGTGCGCAGATCGCGGTCAAGATTTACGGCGACGATACCGACACGCTGCGTGGTTTGGCTGAACAGATGCGCGGCAAATTGGCCACCATTCCCGGCTTGGTGGACTTGACCGTGGAGAAGCAGGTGCTCATTCCGCAGATCATCGTACGTCTTGATCCGCAGCGTCTGGCGCAAACAGGTCTGCCTCCCGGCGAGGCACTGCGCATTCTGAAAGCCTTGACAGATGGTGCCCATGGTTCACAAATTGTGGACGGGGCCAGGCGCTACGAGTTGGTGCTGCGACTTCCTGACGACAAGCGCAGTCCGCAGGATCTGGCACGCATGCTGGTTGACACGCCAGCCGGCCGCTTACCCGTGTCAAGTTTTGCCACCGTGACCGAAGCCGATGGCCCTAATCAAATCGGACGGGAGAACGGCCGTCGGCGAATTGTTGTCTATGCCAACAGCGATGGCTCGGATATGGGACGCATTGTTAGCGATATCCGCCAAGCCATTGCTGCCACTGAGTTGCCCACCGGTAGCTTCATTAACCTTGAGGGTCAATTTCAAGCGCAGGAGCAGGCTGCCGCTCAGATCTTGGGCTTGTCCCTGATTTCACTGGGGCTCATGTTTCTAGTGCTTTACTCTCGATATCGCTCGGTGGTGTTAATCGGCATCATCATGGCCAACATCCCGCTAGCACTGATCGGAAGCGTTGTGGCAATGTGGCTGGCAGGCGTAACGCTGTCGGTAGCTACCATGGTGGGATTCATTACCTTAGCGGGCATTGCAACTCGAAATGGTATTTTGAAGATCAGTCATTACATCAACCTCTGCCGATTTGAGGGCGAGACCTTCAGCCAAGCGATGATCGTGCGCGGCTCACTTGAGCGACTGACGCCGGTGCTTATGACGGCATTGGTAGCAGCCTTTGCATTGACGCCATTGCTGCTGGCCAGTGATGCGCCTGGTAAGGAAATTTTGCATCCTGTGGCGGTGGTTATCTTTGGAGGATTGATCAGCTCTACGCTGCTGGACACCTTGCTCACACCGTTGCTGTTTTGGCGTTACGGCGCTGATGCGACCGATCGGTTATTGAAGCAAACTGGCACTGAAGATGAATCAAAAAAATCAGTGCAAGATGCGTTCTAAGGATTTTTTCTAAAGGCTTTATGGTGCCGCCTTCAAGTGCATCATGTTTTTTAACGGGATATGAAAAATGAAGTTGAAGAATTTAATTTCAGTATTGAGCTTGGCCCTTTCTTGCCTGTGCATGAATACCGCTCTGGCTCACGGTGCTGCCAAGCCGCTACATGGCGGCATCGTACAGATGGTCAATGACATTGGCTTTGAGTTGGTAGCGCAGCCTGATGGTGCCACCATTTATTTGATGGACCATGACAAGCCCATGGCCTCAAAAGGCATTACTGGCAAGCTGACTGTTTTGCAGGGCAGTAACAAAATTGAAGCAGACATTAAAGAAGCAGGTGACAACACGCTGCGCGTCATGGGTGTTAAGCTGGGCAAAGGTGACAAGCTGGTCGCTGCTCTGAGTAATGTGGGTGGCAAGAGCATGACCGTGCGTTTTACGATTAAGTAAAAAAAGTTGACTTCAATTGTGAGCTCTGGATTGAAACTTAAACAACTTAAATACTTACGTAATGTTGGTATTTTTGACAAGTATCTTTAGTGTGCTTTTTCACGCCCAATGTATTTCAATCACCATTAGACTGTTACAAATAATTTAAGGATCTATCAAAATGAAAAGTGCTTCATACAAAATTATCTTGATTTTCTTTTTAGCATTTAGCTGCTACAAAGTTTCGGCGCAAGCCAAAGTAACCGATCCACATGCCGGGCATGGGTCGCACGCAGGAAATAGCGCTTCTGCAGCAAGCAAGTCAACCACAACGGCAGCCACAAAAAAGTATCAGCAAATTAATGACAATATGCACAAGAGCATGGATATAAAATTCACAGGAGATGCTGACAAAGATTTTCTTGCCGCCATGATTCCACACCATCAGGGAGCTGTTGAAATGGCAGAAGTAGTTTTACAACATGGTAAGAATCCAAAGATCCGTCAACTTGCCCAAGAAATTATCACAATGCAGAAAAAAGAAATTGCTGAAATGAAGCAATTATTGAAAGATTCAAAATAAAAGACTTCAACTTTTCGAAAAAATTCTTCACAAATAGGATGCTCTTGCAAAGTTAATTCTTTTAAATATTTTGAAAATAATCAGTTAGAACATCATGAAACAACATTTAACTGTGACCTATGGCCTTACGGGACTGCACTGTGGGGCCTGCGTCAAAAAAGTAAGCCAAGCCCTTGAACCGCTGGCCGGTAGCGTTGAGGTCAGTCTATCGCCCATGCAAGTGACTCTGACAGACCCAATGGCTGATGAAAGCACTGTCAAAAAAATTGTGGAGGCGGCTGGCTCCTACGGCCTGGTATCCGGTTCGACCGTCGGTCAATTACCAGAACACGCGTCAAGTCAAGCCGGCTGGCTGCAGACCTACAAACCTTTGTTGTTGATTGCCGCTTACATTTTGATTGCCAGTGTTTTGTTACAAGTTGGATTGGTTGGTATGGCTGGTTTGGAAGCCATGGAAACCATGCGTTATTTCATGGCAGGTTTCTTTTTGGTTTTTTCATTTTTCAAGTTGCTAGACCTCAATGCGTTTGCCGACGCGTATTCTGGCTATGACCTGCTGGCAAGCAGGTGGCGAAATTGGGGTTTGATTTATCCTTTCTTTGAATTGTTTTTAGGGCTGGCTTACCTTTCAAACTTTAATCCCTTGTTAACCAACTGGGTCACTCTTGTATTGATGAGTTTTTCAGCTTTAGGTGTGATTAAAGCGGTGGCAAATAAAACTCAAATTCAATGTGCTTGCTTGGGTACTGTTTTCAAGCTGCCTATGAGTACAGTCACTATCGTGGAAGACGTCGGCATGGTATTGATGGCTGTCCTAATGCTGGCGATGATCTAAGTTAACCTTGAGCATTGCTTCTGAAGGGGGCAGGTCACCTAAGGCAAAAATTAAATGACTGATAATTCAGGAATGACACAACTATTCCAATTCGGTGAAGACCATCCCAACTACCCCGTCCGAGTTCTGAACGAGAGAGAAGCCCGCGGTGCTGCAGGAATCATGTTCTTTTTCGCTCTGATTGCCTTCATGACCGCATGGTTCAAAGGTGACTTCTCGCCAACGAAATTAGTCATCGTTGCTTTCTTCATTGACTTCTTCATTCGAGTCATCATTAACCCGCGCTATGCTCCAACGCTCATCATGGCGAGATGGATGGTCAACAACCAAACCGCTGAATATGTAGGTGCGCCACAGAAACGCTTTGCTTGGGGCATAGGCCTAGCCTTGGCAACTTTGATGATGTATGCCGTCGTACTCAACGACGTGCGCGGCCCCATCAATATGATCACCTGCCTAATCTGTCTGATGCTGTTGTTCTTTGAGACGGCATTTGGTATTTGTGTTGGCTGCAAGTTATTTAACCTGTTTAACAAAGAGAAGGCGCAACTTTGCCCAGGTAATGTTTGCGAAATTAAAGACCGCGAACCTATACAGAAGCTGGCTTGGCATCAAGCCTTGATTGCTGCTGTCTATGTTGGGTTGCTGCTTGTGTTGTCACCCGTGCTTTTCGCTACAACCCCGCAAGCTCGAAGCCTAGAGCCTAGCGTTCCATCTGGCTCAGTCAGTCCTGCTGAAGAAGAACGCTGTCGTGTTCCCGAATTTGCCAAAAAGATTGGTCATGAGGAAAAGTGGAAGCTGCACAATAATTGCATGTAAGCACCGGTAGCAAGTGTGAACCACAGCCCCTAAAGCGTCCTTAAGTCAAAAAACACCAGCACGCACATTTACCGGACGTTCACCAAAGGCATTCGCATTCATGACACCGATCCAAACATTGTGCCTTTACGCACTAACCGCTTGCGCAGAGATTCTTGGTTGCTACTTGCCTTATTTGTGGCTTAAGAAAAGTGCGTCTCCATGGTGGTTGATCGTTGCAGCAGCAAGTCTGGCTTTGTTCGTGTGGCTGCTGACGCTGCATCCTCATCCCGCTGGACGTGTGTATGCCGCCTACGGTGGGGTGTACATCGCTGTTTCAGTCTTGTGGCTGTGGTTGGTCGATGGCGTGTTGCCTGATCGCTGGGACTTGGTTGGTACGGCAATCGTTCTTGTCGGAGCGGCTGTGATTTATTTTGCACCGCGCAATGAGATGCTTTTTTAGGTGACTTCTCGATCTATGTTTTGACCGCAGAATCCCTGACTAACAGCCCGCAGCTTAGTCGTATTTGATTAATGCTGCTTCCACATTTGCTTTCACACTCCCGTAGATCATTTGTAACCTATTGATTCATAATAGGTTTTATTTCTTGAAGCTGCTCATAATCCTTTGGTCCCTTGTTCGAGTCCAGTTGGGCTAAATACATTAAAAGCTACTCATTCGACTAGCTTTTTTCATGAACCCACCAAATCTAATGTCCATAATATGTTTAGTTTTTTCAAGAAGTAACAGAATCAGTTCTGTGCATAACGAATCTCAACCACCCATTTAAGGAAAATAATGTTCAGTCACGTAATGGTAGGCACCAATGACCTAGAAGCATCTAGAAAGTTTTATGACGCTGTTTTAAACACTTTGGGAATTCCACCAGGAGTCTTCAATAACGGCACTCGTTATTTCTATCGCACGGCAAAGGGCTCTTTTTCAATCAGCCAACCTATTGATGGGCAGCCTGCAACGCATGCCAATGGTGGGACGATTGGATTTCTTGCTGAAACAGCAGAGCAGGTTCATGCGTTTCATGCTGCGGGTATTGCCAATGGTGGAACCACATGCGAAGACCCACCAGGCACAAGAGAAGGGCCCTTTGGTTCTTTGAACCTAGCCTATCTTCGCGATCCAACTGGCAATAAAATTTGCGCGCTGCATCGCCCTCCCAAGGCTGCTTGATAAACATTATTTTTTGTATGGATGAGAAGGGTTGACGTGTCTAAGCTTAACGATTCAATGCCCCATCTTGATGAAAATTGCTTCAAGATACCTCAGCAGAACTTGTTAACGCCAAAGCTGGCCTCAACTCATCCTCCAAGAATTTTGATGTTGTATGGTTCTTTGCGAGAGCGGTCGTACAGCAAGTTATTGACGCTTGAAGCATCCAGATTGCTTAAGGCCATGGGCGCAGACGTGAAGTTATTCGATCCTTTGAATCTGCCGCAACCCGACGCAGCACCCGATACACATCCCAAGGTGCAAGAATTGCGTGAACTAGCAGCTTGGTCAGAGGGCATGGTTTGGTGCTCGCCAGAGCGTCACGGTGCCATGACGGGCATTATGAAAAGTCAGATTGACTGGATTCCATTGTCACTAGGTGCTGTACGTCCTACGCAAGGTAAAACATTGGCTGTGATGGAAGTCAGTGGGGGCTCGCAATCTTTCAATGCTGTGAATCAAATGCGAATTCTCGGCCGCTGGATGCGAATGATCACAATCCCCAATCAAAGTTCTGTGGCCAAAGCATTCTTAGAGTTTGAAGAAGATGGACGCATGAAGCCATCGGCTTATTACGACAGGATGGTGGATGTGATGGAGGAGTTGGTGAAGTTCACGCTCCTGACGCGAGACAGTTCGCCTTATCTGGTTGACCGTTATAGCGAGCGTAAAGAATCTGCCGACGAACTTTCAAAGCGAGTCAATCAGAAGGCTATTTAGAAAGTTGTGAATTGGCTGAAGACTCAGCATGTTTTTGTCCATGCCCATGGCCATTTCAATGTCAAAGTTTCCTAAGTGTTTTCCCTTGAATTTAGACCTTGCAGCTTCATTTGGCACTGCGAATCTTTGTAAGTTAAGAGTCAGAAAACTCTATTTCCCGAATGAAGGCTCTGAAAAAATACAAAAATAAGAATTGGCGCATTATTTAAAGGGAATTTCGTTTGATTTGGCGGATATTCAGCTAATAAATAGAATCCGCGGGTTAATTGACCTAAGTCAAGAAAGACCTATGCTGCTAGCCGTTGTCATTGCCAAAAGTTTGATTGAGCTTTCGCTCATGTTCATCATCGGGCGGTTCTTGTTGGGACTGTTGGCTGGGCCCAACCGAGACAACAATGTTTTCTGGCAATTGCTAGACGTGGCTTCCAAACCTACACTGTGGCTCACTCGCAAAATCAGCCCTAGGCTGATCTTGGACCGGCACATTCCTTTGGCCACCAGCAGCTGGCTCATCATTGCTTGGGTCTTGGTGGTGCAAATCAAAATTGAAATGTGCCTTGAAATGGGAGTTTCGGCATGTCAGTGAACACCCATATTTCACCCGCCCAGTCAAACACTGCCATTCGCAGCAGATGCCTGTGGTTGAAATTCAAGGCCAAGACGCTGTTGGTGTTTGGTCTGCGCGCCCAAGCCCATGAGGTCTTTCAAGAAATTCTAGAGATCAACCCTGCGGATGCTTTAGCGCTTAACAGCCTCGCTTACGAAGAGCTGAACAACCGCCGTCTGGTGCAAGCCTTGAGCTATTTCGAACGCGCTCTGGCTCAAACACCCAACAACGCCAATGCCCACTTCAATGTCGGATTTGTCTGTGAAGAGCTTGGACGAAGCCAAGAGGCGGAAATCGCCTTCAAAGCTGCGCTTCAGTTGGATGAAAAATTAGACCGCGCCTGGTACGGCTTGGGCTTGGTGTTGGTGCGTCAACGAAGGCTTGAAGAAGCCTTGAAGGCCTTCAAACGCAACACTGAACTGCAATCAATGAGCCCCTTCGCCTGGTACCAAATGGCGCGGGTTCACATGGAATTGGATCAACCCGAAGAAGCTTTGGCGGTGATCCGACACCTGAAGGGTTTCGAGCCTAAAGTGGCCGCCCAACTCGAGAGAGAAACAGGGCTGAAATTAGACGCACCTGTTTGAGGGCAGCAGCCACAAAGGGTGGCTCATAAATTCAATTGTGAATGTTGATGTTTTTTTAACAATAAGGAGATGAAGATGCAACTCACTGCAAGGCACCAGGAGTACTGGAGCAAGAACTTGAGAATCACGGGGCTGCTGCTGGCCCTTTGGTTCTCTGTGACCTTTGTGCTTTTGTATTTCGCGCGAGATTTGACGTTCACTTTTTTTGGTTGGCCATTTTCATTTTGGGTGGCCGGCCAAGGCGCACTGATCGTCTATTGCCTGATCATTTGGTACTACGCCCGCTATATGAACAACCTTGATAAGGAATATGGCGTTTCAGAAGGAGAATCTTCATGAGTGTATTTGGAGGGGAAGGCCAATCCCAAGGCCAGTTTCAGCAATCGCTGAACAAAGTTTTCATTTTCTACGGCGTAGGCTTTGCAGCCTTCGTCATTGTGCTTGGCGTGCTTGAGCAAATGGGCATGCCTAAAGAGTACATTGGCTACGCCTTCTTGGCAGCCACTGTACTTTTGTACGGCGGCATTGGTGTGATGAGTCGCACCAACGATGCGGCCGAATACTATGTGGCTGGCCGCCGTGTGCCAGCCATCTACAACGGTATGGCCACAGGCTCTGATTGGATGTCAGCGGCATCCTTCATTGGTATGGCCGGTACGCTGTACCTCACAGGTTACGGTGGTTTGGCCTTTATTTTGGGCTGGACAGGTGGCTATTGTTTGGTGGCCTTGTTCTTGGCCCCTTACCTGCGTAAGTTTGGCCAGTTCACCATTCCTGACTTCCTGGGCGCACGCTACGGCGGCAATATGGCTCGTCTGATTGGTGTGTTTGCGGCCATCTTGGTCTCTTTCGTTTATGTGGTGGCCCAGATCTTCGGTGTAGGCTTGATCACTGCACGATTGACTGGTTTGTCTTTTGAAGTGGGTGTCTATGTGGGCTTGGCCGGCATTCTGGTCTGCTCATTCTTGGGCGGTATGCGTGCTGTGACTTGGACTCAGGTGGCTCAATACTTGATCTTGATCGTTGCCTACATGATTCCTGTGGTCTGGCTGTCGGTGAAACACACCAGCAACCCCGTACCTCAGGTTGCTTATGGCTATCTTCTTGAAAAAGTGACTGCCAAAGAAGAGCAGTTGTTGAAAGATCCCAAAGAACTTGAAGTTCGCGGTATCTTCAAATCACGCGCTGATGCAGCCGCTGAAAAACTGAAAGATGTTCCTGCCGCTTTGGCTGCTGACAGAGAAGCCGCCACCAAAAAGTTGGAAGATCTAAAAGCTGCTAACGCACCAGAAGCTGAAATTAAGGCGGCTACAGCTGCAGTTGCTGCTTTGCCAAAAGATGAAGCTGCTGCCAAGGCGGCTTACACCGCTGCCCGCACGACCAATACGGCCCGTGCTGCGCCACCCCTGCGTCATGCAGAGCCATTCCCTGGCAAAGATGACGCTGCCAGAGATATTTCGCGTAAAAATTTCTTGGCATTGGTCTTCTGTTTGATGATTGGTACAGCCGCCTTGCCGCACATTCTGATGCGCTTTTACACCGTGCCTTCGGTGCGTGAGGCACGCGAGTCAGTGGCATGGTCCTTGTTCTTCATCTCATTGTTGTACTTCACAGCGCCTGCTTTGGCGGTTTTGGTGAAATTCGACATATATACGCTGTTGGTCGGTACACCGATCGATCAGTTGCCGGGATGGATTGCACGATGGAATGCGGTGGATCCCACTCTGATGTCCGTGTCTGACATCAACAAAGATGGCATCTTGCAGTTGGCAGAAATTCGCTTAGGCGGTGACATTGTGGTGTTGGCCACCCCTGAAATTGGCGGCTTGCCGTTCGTGATTTCCGGTTTGGTTGCGGCAGGTGGTTTGGCTGCAGCCTTGTCTACTGCCGATGGCTTGCTGTTGACCATTGCCAATGCGTTGTCTCACGATCTGTACTACAAAGTGATCGACCCCAATGCATCTGCTAGCCGTCGAGTGGCGCTCTCCAAAGTGATTTTGGTGTTCGTTGCTTTGTCTGCTGCTTATGTTGCATCCTTGAAGATGGCGGACATTTTGTTCTTGGTGTCGGCGGCTTTCTCGTTTGCTGCGGCAGCCTTCTTCCCAGCTTTGACCCTTGGCATCTTCTGGAAGCGTGCCAATAAATGGGGCGCTTCTTTGGGCATGATGGCGGGCTTGGGCATTTCGTTCTACTACATGACGAAGACGCATCCTTGGATGTACGGCTTGTTCCACAATGGTTCACTGACGCCTGAAATCTTGAAGGCCAACACCTGGTGGGACATTGCGCCTATCTCGGCTGGTATCTTTGGTGTGCCGCTGGGCTTTGCAGTGATCATCATTGTTTCGCTGCTGACCAAGGCGCCTGAGCAAGAAGTTCAGGACCTCGTAGAGAACGTTCGCTTCCCAAGCTTCGACGGTTCTACCTCACAAGGTGCTGCCATGCACTAAGGTTTCAAATTTGCAAGATCAGTCTTGCAAACTTGAGTCCCGCTTAGAAAACCCCCGATCGCATTTTGCGGTCGGGGGTTTTTTCAAGCGTGCATTGAAATCAGGTGTGGAAAGACAAATGTTTGAGCGGCAAGGTGAAGAGGTGGCAGTTTGCGCATTTCCATTTCTCCCGCTATCATGGAGAAAACCAAAACTTTCATGGATGGGAGACAAACATGCCTAGCAATATTCAATCCAAAAGACGTCAACTGATGACGGGCGTTGCATCTGCAGCGGCCTTGTCAGTGCTCACACCCACTCAGTTATTTGCGCAAGGTGCTTACCCCAACAGGCCCCTCAAATTGGTCGTGCCATGGCCTCCCGGCCAAGCCACTGATTTGGTGGGGCGTGTGGTTGCGCAAGAGTTAGGCAAAACTTTAGGGCAGACAGTTGTCGTTGACAACAAAGCAGGAGCGGGTGGCGCCATCGGTACCGATGCAGTTGCAAAGGCTGCGCCTGACGGATACACATTGCTCGCTGCGTCCAGTGGCCCGGTATCTGTGAGCCCCTTGTTTGGCAAAACACCTTACGCACCCGAAAAAGATTTGATTCCTGTTGCGATGATAGGAATGTCACCGTATGTGTTGGTCACAGCGCCCAACTTTCCTGCCAACGATTTGCGTGAATTTATTGCAGTGGTCAAAGCCAATCCAGGTAAATACAGTTTTGCATCATCAGGCACCGCAGCCACTGCGCATTTGATTGCAGAGTCATTCAATGCATCGGTGGGTTTAAAAGCGGTGCATGTGCCTTACAAAGGCTCTAGTCCTGCGTTAACCGATGTGATCAGCGGACAAGTTGCTTATTGCATTGAAACAGCTGCAGCTACCATGCCTTTTGTACGCAGTGGTCGTTTGCGAGCTTATGGTGTGTCGCTTGAAAAAGGCAGTGCTGTCACACCTGGCGTGACACCTTTTGCCAGCGCTACAGGCGTTCCTGGTTTGGCGGGCTTCGATTTGGGTGCGTGGGTGGGCGTGATGGTGCCTGCAGGTACGCCACCAGCAGTGGTTGACCGCTTGAGCAGTGCCATCGAAAAAATCATGTCTTCTGCTGATTTGAGGCAACAGTTTTCTAACATTGCTGTTGAAATCGATTATCGACGTGTGGATGAATTCAACAAGTATTTAAGATTCATTTCTACGCGATTCACTGATGTCATTAAAGCCAACAACATCAAAGCCGAATAATCATTTACAGGGCTTGCAGTACAGGATAAGCGCCATCGCTCACCGAGTGAGTTTTGAGAATGTGCGCTGATATCTGTTTGCGGCTGACTTTGCCTTGCGGATTGCGCGGGAGTGTTTTAAAGTGAAAAAATATTCGCGGTTGTTTGTGGCGAGACATCGTCTTTAATTTTTCTTTGGCAGCATCGACCCAAGATAAATCTTCTGATTCAGCAACAGCCACGATCACTTCGCCCCAATACTCGGATGGCAGTGACGTGACACACATCCCACTGGTATTGGATAGGCCGGTCAACACTGATTCAATTTCATCAGGGTTGACTCGGTAGCCGCCTGTTTTGATGACGTCGGCAATTCGACCTGTGAGCATGACGCGACCGATAGCATCGATATATCCCAAATCTCCCGTTGGATGCCATCCATCGGGTTCATGCAAACGCAAACCATTGGCATCGATTAAGCCCAATGACATTTGCTGAGCACGCAGCCATATTTCACCTTGTTTGAAATCGATTGTTTCGTCTTCGTTGTCTTGAGTTTGTACGTCAATTTTGATTTCAACACCCGATGGCGGCCATCCCACGCATGCACCTGCAGGAACAACATCTTGCGTATAAAAAGCGTGTGTTTGTTCAGGTCGCAAAATTGTGATGGGGTTGACGCATTCGGATTTACCGTAAGTGATGCGAACAACAGGCCCAAAAATCGCCAAGGCTTTTTGATACAAAGCGGGCGGAAGAGCCTGTGTGCCCGTAAAGATGCATTGAATGTGCGCAAATGTTTGTCCAACAAACTCTGCGCAGAGTTTGGCCAGCACCGTCGGTGGCGCAAAGATCGCTTTGAGAGCGGGGTCATGAATATGTTTTTTTACTTTATCTAATTCAACACCATCGAGCAATATCAAAGGCGCACCATGATCCAACCAAGCAAAGGCGATGAGAGACGCGCCATGGATATACGGCGTCATCAACAGTATTTTGTCGTTGACGCTTGGAATCCAAGGCAAGTGTGCCTTTTGTTGTTGTTCACCTTGCCAGCGTTGACCATGCGTATACACAACGGCTTTGGGTTTGCCGGTGGTGCCCGATGTAAACAACAAGCGTCCCCAAGTGTCTTGTTCTACGCTTGGCAAAATGTGCGTTGGAGAGTGTGGAATGTTTTGGCATAAAAGCGCGTTGATACCTAGCACTTTCCAATCGTTTTCTCGTCCTGGTTGAGTCACCACATCTTTGAACTGCGACAGTTGATGACACCATGCCAATTCTTCTTGGGTGTATTTCCAGTTCAAAGTTGTTTCGGCAGCGCCGCAAATTTTGATGCCATAAGACACCCACACCGCATCGATGCCGTTAGGCAAACACGAAGCAACACGGTCCCCAGGTTTAACACCGCGATGGATTAAATACGCAGCGAGGTCGTGCGCGCGTTGACACAGTTGATCAAAGGTGAGTTGTGCATCAGCACCATCTTGCACAGACAGACGAGGGCCGTGTCGTGTGGCGGTGCCAATGAGGTCAGATGACCATGCAATCGGTAAAGACACTTGATTCAGTGTGTAATTTGTTGAATGCGACTCACGCCTTGAAGATTAGACAGCGATGCATACAAGGCTTGATTGTCTAGTCCTTGAATACCGCGTGTGCAATCCAGAAATTTAGTTTCCATCTCGGCTTCTTTGAGTGGGAGCATTGCATTGCCACGAGCGAATCGAATATCACCCGATTCAAATATAGAGCCGTCTTTTAATTCAATTTGTACGCGATCGTTCATTGAAAAAATCGGTTCAATTGGACAAACCGTATCGACCACAGAAATTTCTACTTTTTTCATGAGCTCGCGTATCGCAGGCGTGCCCACAAATTCATCGGTCAATTCTGATAGGCCCACTTTGCCAGCCACCAATGCAGAGGCCGCTGCAAACTCCATGCTAAATTTGGCCTCTAAACCTGTGATGGGCGAATGGTTGCGAAGCATTGACGCTTGTGATTTTCCGATTTGTGTGCGAATCGATTTAACCTTGTCAGCCAATAACGCGTGTTCTTTTTTAAGATCCAGTAATCCATCAATCACGCGGTGTGTAGCATAACACGTAGGATATTTTTTAATCGATAAACCATAATCGAGTGCGCGGAATGTTTGTCCAATTTTGGATGCCGATGAAGTTTTGTCGACATTTTGCATGGGAGAGAGTGCAGACAAATAACCTGCATGGTGTTCGAGGGCATCGGGTGAAGCCGTGAGTCCTAATGCAACCATTCGCACCGCATCAACGGCGCACGCTGCTGCGCGTCCTGCATGCAAAGGCTTGGTCATCGTTCCAAAATTGGCAACCAATCCACTGGCCATACTTGCAGACAAGGCCAATGCGTGTTGACATTGCAATGCATTCAATCCAAACAAATGTGCAACAGCTGCTGCTGCACCGACCGTGCCGAGTACGGCGGTGGGATGCCAGCCTTTGATGTGATAGGGGTCTTTTTCGCGTGAAAATAATTCAGCCCAAACTTCATAGCCCACCAAATAAGCTCGCAGGGCGTCTGCACCGGAACAATTTTTGAATTGACCCGCCGCTAGTACCGCAGGAACCAAAACCGTACTGGGGTGACCGCCCAATGCCACATCGTCAAAATCTAGTGCATGACCCGCAGCGCCATTGATGAGTGCGGCGTCGGCACAAGAAGCCATCTCCGATGTCAGAAGAACAGAGGCTTCACGCGCTGTGGATTGTCGTTGTGCAACAAATTGACGCGCAATTTTGACAACCGGTTCATCACGACCCGCGAGCATGGTGCCAATCGTGTCGATAAAACCCGATTGAACAATTTCAACAACACGTTGTGGGTAGGCAGGAAAATTGGGTTGATGAACAAATTTTGCAAGTTCTGAGGTGAGTCCGGTCATGTTTGTCTCTCTATCTGAATTGAAGTTGATCAAAAAGAACGCGGCATACCCAACACGTGTTCGCCTACGTAAGAAAGAATCAAGTTGGTGGAGATCGGTGCGATTTGCATCAACCGAGTCTCGCGCCATTTTCTTTCGACATCGTATTCTTTGGCGTAACCAAAGCCGCCATGGGTTTGCAAACAGGCCTCACCTGCATGCCATGCGGCTTCAGACGCGAGCATCTTGGCCATGTTGACTTCACCACCGCAGGGAATATTGGCAGCAAACATCGCAGCGGATTTGCGCAACAAAATTTCTGCTGCTTCTGTTTCTGCGTGGGCTCTGGCAATTGGAAATTGAACGGCTTGGTTTTGTCCGATGGGTCTTCCAAAAATAATCCGCTCGTTGGCATATTTCACGGCTGTTTTGGTAAACCAACGTGCGTCCCCAATGCATTCGGCGGCAATCAAAATGCGTTCTGCATTCATGCCATCCAAAATATATTTGAAGCCTTTGCCTTCTTCGCCAATGAGATTTTCTGCAGGCACTTTGACGCCGTCAAAAAATACTTCGGTGGCGTGGTGATTGATCATGGCCTTGAGAGGTTTGATCTCGAGTCCTTTGCCAAGGCTCTCGCGAATATCAACCAAAAACACCGATAAGCCTTCTGTTTTCTTCTTCACTTGATCCAGTGGCGTGGTGCGCGCAAGTAGCAGCATCAAATCAGAATGCAACGCGCGAGAAGTCCATACTTTTTGTCCATGCACCACGTAGTGATCGCCATTGCGAACCGCACGTGTTTTGAGTTGCGTGGTGTCGGTGCCTGATGTGGGTTCGGTAACGCCAAACGCTTGCAGTCGCAATTCACCACTGGCTATTTTTGGTAGATAACGTTTTTTTTGTTCTTCCGATCCGTGTCGAAGCAAAGTGCCCATGATGTACATCTGTGCGTGACATGCGCCTGCGTTACAACCGCTGGCATGAATCTCTTCAAGAATGACAGAGGCTGCGCGCAAGGGCAGGCCTGCACCGCCATATTCTTCTGGAATCAGAGCGCCCAAATATCCCGCATCGGTTAATGCTTTGACAAATTCGGTGGGGTATTCGAGTTTTTCTTCTAAACGGCGCCAGTATTCACCAGGAAACCCTGCGCAAATGCGACGCACGCTTTCGCGAATGTCTGAATAGTCTTCGCCAAGTGATACGGAAACATGATCTAAATTGTTGTTGGAGTTCATTGTTTAATTTCTCTTCAATCGTTGAAATACATACAAGGCTTAGCGTCCTTTGAAAACGGGTTTGCGTTTTTCATTGAAAGCCAATACACCTTCGTATCGATCTTCGGTTTCAATCAAATGGTTGTATGCCTCGACTTCGAAACGAAAGGCGGTGCGCAATTCCATCTCAAGGCCATAACGTACAGACTTTTTAATTTGCTGGACCGACAAGGGGGCATTGCCCGCGATGATTCGTGCGGTATCCATGGCTTTGTTCAATACCTGATCGGGTTCGCACACTTCGTTGAGCAGGCCCCAGTCTAGGGCCTTGGCCGCGTCAATCGGTCGACCAGTCATCAACATTTCTTTGGCGCGTCGCTGGCCAATGGCGCGGGGTAAGTTTTGTGTGCCGCCTGCACCTGGCATGATGCCCAGGGTCACTTCGGTGAGTGCAAACCTTGCAGCGCTTGACGCATACACAAAATCGCAAGACAACATTGTTTCAAAACCACCTGCATAGGCGTGTCCATTGATGGCGGCAATCACTGGAATAGGCATGTCGGTGAGAGTCCAATACATGCGCTCAAACAATTGATGTTGTTTGAGCCATTGATCTTTGGTCATGCCTTTGCGTTCTTTCAGATCGCCGCCCGCACAAAATATTTTATCGCCTGCGCCTGTGAGAATAATGCAACGAATATCTCGTGTATCTTCTGTCAGTCGAGTCCAAAGATCTAAAAAATCATGACCCATTTGCGTGTTGAGCGCATTACCCACTTGCGGACGATTCAAAGTGATTTTGAGAAGATGCGGCTCGACCATTTCAGTGAGCAAGGTTTCGTAGGTGGGAAGGCTCATAGGTCAGGTGTCTCCATTTTTTGAAAATAATAAATCGGTGTGCTGTCCTAAAGTAGGGGGGGCCGTTCGAATATCGGAGCGTTCGCCATTGATGCGCAATGGAAGACCAAAAAATTTCATCTCTGAATTGGGAACGTCTTGGATCAATTGCAAGGTTTGTGTTTGTTCATGCGCAACCATATCTGCAATCGATTGAACGGGAGAGCAAGGGATGCCTGCCTTTTCTAAAACCGCGACCCATTCTTTTGTTGATTTCGATTCAATGATTTCATCAAGCATGCGATACAGCTCGATTTGGTGTTCCACCCGTTTCGGGTTGGTGGTGAAACGTTCGTCATCACACCATTCAGGGCGTCCTACCGCCTTGGCTAAACTTTTAAACAATGAATCACTGCCTGCGGCAATTACTAATTCACCGTCTGATGCGGCATATGCTTTGTAGGGCACGATGCCCGATGCGCCTGAACCTTGTTTACCAGAGATGTGGCCATTGGCTAAAAATTGGGAAGCCAATAATGACACCCAAGATGTAGCGGTTTCAAAGAGCGATACATCAACGACGCCACCTTTGCCAGTGGTTTGTCTTTGCATCAGCATGGTTAATATTCCAATCACGCCCCACATACCTGTGCCCATGTCCACAATCGATGAACCCACCCGAACAGAAGGGCGTCCTGGTTCACCCGTGGTGCTCATGATGCCGCCAAAGGCTTGCATCAAAGGGTCATAGCCCGGCTTGTCTTGCAAAGGCCCTGGGTTGCCAAAAGCACCGATGTTGCAATACACCAATGAAGGTTTTCTTTTGAGTAATGTGGCTGAGTCCAGGCCTAAGTCTTCTGTTTGACCGGGCCTTAAATTTTGAATCAGGACATCAGCACGTTCATCAATGAGTTTTAACAGTGCTTCTTTGTGTTCGGGCTTTCTTAAATCACAGACCACCGATTGTTTGTTTCGATTGAGCGTTTGAAACATCGACGATGCGCCTTCCCAAAACGGAGGCCCCCATTTGCGAGCGTCGTCACCTTGTTCTTTTTCAACCTTGATGACGGTGGCACCCAAATCTGCAAATATTTGTCCAGCAAAAGGTGCGGCCACGCTGTGACCGAGCTCGATCACGACCAAATTTTGAAAAGGTTGAGAAGAGGATGTCATGGGAGATCAGATACAAAGACTGATTACCCAACGGCGCGCCGCACCGACTCCAATGAACTCAGCTTCAGCCGAGCGCCGGCTTTCATGTACTGGCCTGGCAACTCGCGGCCGATAGCGCCCTGTATGTCATTGGCCACTGCGGCCAAAGCGTCAAGATCAATGCCTGTTTGATAGCCACATTCGTGCAGCAGATAGACCAAGTCTTCTGTGCAAATATTTCCGGTGGCTCCTGGGGCGAAAGGGCAACCGCCTAGTCCGCCGATAGATGATTCGAATTCTCGTACTCCCAAGGCTAGCCCGTTCATCACATTGGCCAATCCTATGCCTCGCGTATTGTGAAAATGCAGCGCAATGATCGCCTCTGGAAAACGTTTGCGGATGGCTTCTACTGAGCGGGTTACAACCGGCGGGGTCGCCATGCCAGTTGTGTCACCCAATCCGATGTGCAGCGCTCCTGCGCGCATGTATGTTTCGACAACGGTTAACAAATGATCCAGTGAAACCTCCCCTTCAAAAGGACAACCAAACGCGGTGGCTATACCGCCACGCAGAGCGATGCCATATTGTTGTGCGATTGGGGCGAATTCAGTGAAATCGGCTAAGGCCTCAGCACGGGTTTTGTTGAGATTGGCTCGGCAATGGGTCTCAGAAACAGACACAAAAGCAGCCATCATGTCTACCTTGGCTGCTGCAGCGCGTTCCGCGCCTCGTGCGTTGGGGACTAATGCTGTCAGACGGACACCAGGCTTGCGCTCGATGAGCGCCATGACTTCAGAGGCATCTGCCATCTGCGGTACTGCACGAGGTGATACGAAAGAAGTCGCTTCAACGCTGGTGACGCCAGCATTGATCATTGCATTGATGGCTTTGGCCTTAGTTTCGGTTGGTACAAACTGTTTCTCAGCCTGAAAACCGTCCCTTGTTCCGACCTCAGTGACAAGCACGAAGCGATCGTTGTTGTGTGATGGCAATGACATGGTAGGTTCCTTTTGTTTGGAGGCGGCAGCTTCCAACAAGAGGAGATGCTGCTCACTACGCCGCGCTCTTACTCGGCTGCCAGCCCCATTTCCCGCGACAGCTTGCGGTAGGTTGGCCAAGAGCGGCTGATGAAGCGCTGCAACTCCGCGCCTACCAGTGGCGTGTCGTCCGCGCCCAGGGTCTCGCGAACCGACTTCACGCGCGCAGAGTCGGTTACCGATGCCGAAACCAGGCGCGCCAGTGTGTCAATGATAATTTGCGGGGTGCCTGCCGGTGCCATCAGAATGTTCATCTCGGCCAAGTCCTCATAGGCTGGGCCCCTGAAGCCGGCGTCCACCCAGGTGGGTATACCCGGCAACTTGCTTGAACGCGAGCCGATAACGATCACCATTGGCTTAATCAAGCCCTTTTCCAGGCCACCGGTCAGGCCCGCAAGCGAACCCGCGCCGATGTCAATGTGGCCCGCATACAGGTCCGTAACCATCGCGCCGGTACCGCGGTAGTTGACGACGTTCAGTTGAGCTCCGGTGTCCTTGACCAACTGATTGAGCATCATCTGCCATCCCGATCCGACGGCATAGTTGCCTACGTTCACCGGCTTCTTTTTGGACAGCGCTACCAGCTCCTGGATCGTCTTGGCTGGAAAGTCCTTGTGCGTCGACGCCACTACCGGACCCACGCCAATCGCAGCGATGGGCAGGAGGTCCTTGTCGGGGTCGATCGTTGGCTTCTTGATGAGCACGGGCATCTGGGCCATGACGCTTTGCAGGGACACCAGCAGTGTCGTGCCGTCTGGCGTTGAGCGCGCCACGGCTTCACCAGCCACCATGCCGACACCGCCGGGCTTGTTCTCCACCGTGACCGGCACGCCCAGCTTTTGGGAAAAGTAGTCAGAGTAGGCGCGCGCTGTAGCGTCTGTAGATGCGCCTGGCGCCTGGCCGCAGATCAGGCGGATAGGCCTCGTGGGTTTCCAGTCTGCAGCCTGAGCGAACGTGGCGCCGGGCCAGTACATGGCGGCCAGGCTGGCTGCGATCGCATCGCGCCGACTGATTGAAGAACGCTTTAGCTGGGTCATATGACTGTTTCTGTGTTGGTTGTGCCATCACAAGTTTTGCTGACGACATATTAGTTAAATGATTTTGACATACTTATCTGATGTCAGCAGAAGGTTATTTTTTTTGAGAACAAGTTTGCCGTATAAAATCTCTACCCGCGTTTGGAAGATAAGAGGTTTGGGTTCGGGCTTCTTACCTTAACCATCAAGGGTCGATGCGTGGAGGAATAACGAGAATTTCAGCCGAAAGTCCCATTGGTATGGTCCATTTGTCAGCCGACTATTTTGAAAAAATTTCCGAGTGTGATTGGCTCGAAGTTCGTAGCCGACTGAATCGAAAGGGCAAACGACTCCTTTTTTTGAGCTCTAAAGCCTTTGTTGAAGATTAAGTTGTATTTAAAGCCAAAGGGATTTTTCGGCAATTGCTTTTGACTACTGAGCCTCTTGTAACAGAAAAGCCGGGCTACTAAAAAACTTTTATAAATCAATAGGTTAGAAGCGAAAATAGTTGACGTGTAATATTTCGTGTAGTTGAACGAAAACTGTAAATTACAGTTTTCCCAGCAATTTCGTAGATTTTGTACTCAGCGATGTCACCGATCACGCGAAATGGGTGTCGTTATCAACCGAGCACGATCAAAACTTAAGCGTAAGCGGCCTTTATTTAAGACGTACGCCACGGCTGAAATTTACGAAGCACTTTTTGAGCGATCAGGTAATGCACCAGTCGTACTGCTAGGCACACATACACCAACAACATGGCCATCGCTGCTGCTGAAGCAACCCTTCCAGTTTCATCAATATGAATCACGGCGATTGAAGCAAGTTTGGTATCGGGCGAGTATAAAAAAATCACCGCTGAGAGGGTCGTCATGGCACACAAAAAGATATAAAGCCAAATGTCTAGCAGCGCAGCCAAGCATACTGGTAGGGTTACCCGCGTCAACATACGGGTGACCGAGGTGTTTAACGATAAGCCAACTGATTCGATTTCACGATCAAGCCCTTTCAAGGCAGTTAAACACGTGAGGTGCGGCACACTGTACAAGTGGGTTACCGTGCTGATCACCAAAATGGCCATCCCACCATACAACCAACCCGCGGGGTTACCGGGTGCATTGATAAAAATCAGGTAGGCCAGGCCTAGCACCAAGCCCGGAATTGCCATCGGTAACAACATGAGCAACTGCAAGAATTTTCTAAGCCACGTATCACGTCTGGCCTTTTCGACAACATAGGCACCGATAAAGACAATGAACGTTCCGAAGCTTGCAGCAAGTGTCGCCATCCAAAGCGAATTGCCAAAATTTATCCAACCAACACCCTCGATCTGAAACTCGTAGTGATCTAAGGTCAAGCTTAGGTTGTAGGGCCAAAACTTAACCAACGATGCAAACTGTGCTATGACCAACACGCTGGCAATGAAAAGTGTGATGATGAGGCACCAACTCAAAAATACGCCATCGCGCAAGACCGAAGGCTTAGGCGTAAATGGCAAAGAACGCCCGGTAAACTGCGCCATCTGTTTACCTGCAACTTGACGCTCTAACAAAAAAACGACAAAAGTAGGAATTAATAACATCACCGAAATGACGGCACCCATTTGAAAGTTTTGTTGGCCAACGACCTCTTTGTAAATATCGGTCGCCAACACACGGAAATCGCCCCCAATCACCTTGGCGATTCCAAAATCGGTAAAGACACTGACCGTGACCACTAAGAATGCCGTGGTCACACCATACCGGCATGACGGCCAGGTCACGTGCCAAAATGTACGCCAGACACTGGTTTTTAAGACTGCCGCCGCGTGATACAGACGCTGATCGACATGCTGCAGTGCCGTCAGCATGATGAGCACCGCGAAAGGGAAAGTCCAAATCACTGATGCGCCAACAATGCCAATCGGCCCATACAGAGGATGACCGAATAGCCATTCACGCAGCAAGCCTTGGTTACCAAAGAGATAAACCAGCGCAATTGCCTTGAGCACGCCAGGTATCAATAGCGGTATCAGCGCC
>Ga0209355_1000530_pt1 | contig 22744 bp, 24 predicted proteins | sample LauGreSBDMM110SN_3_FD_187563 | JGI IMG/M metagenome (GOLD analysis project Ga0209355, IMG submission 187563) | Freshwater lake microbial communities from Lake Michigan, USA - Sp13.BD.MM110.SN (SPAdes) (version 2) | ecosystem: Environmental > Aquatic > Freshwater > Lake | place: Lake Michigan... | reverse complement strand
TGCATTGATAGTTTGAACGGCTAAAAACACTGAAATAATTAGGAGTGTAATTTTTTTCATAATTATTTTGTTTGATTAATTTAATTGTAAATGTATTATAAAAAAATTGATGTTTCCTATCTCCTTGATTTTCTGACAATTGAATAATAAATCATCGCCTCAAACTTGTAACTTTCTCCAAGAGGGATTTCCTTCGGCAGTCGCTACGCTCGTGTGAGATTAAGAGGAGGAAGCCCAGTGGGCTTTAGGTACACGAACTTTAGTTCGTGCCTAGAGTGTTCTATCTTAAACCAATATACTATTGAGATACGAAAGTGTCGGGTTTTTTTGTTTTCTGGGTCGAACAGTTGTAAAACTTTCTCCATTTTCTTTACAGACCAAAGTTGCTTTGATAAAAAAATCGCGTTTTCTTATCATAACCTGATAGCGCGGATTTACAATCCGGGCCACTCATCATTAAAAAAACTTACTAGTTGTAGTCTGTGTTTCTTTTAAACCTTTTGAAGGCAAGGATTGCAAATCCGCGCCATAAAGTTACATTTGCTTATTATCTAAAAATTATTAATCCCATGAAAGTAGTACTCATTATTAGTTCCATTTTCGTATTAATCGGAATAGGACAAATTTATATATCCAGAAGCACGCAACAAACCGAACAACACAGGTACAAGGTCATTAAGCAGTTTGACAAATTTGAGATCAGAAAATATGACCCCGCCTTGTTTTCGAGTGTAAAACTCAACAAGAAAGGGTATAAAGAAAGCTCGAGTGAAGGGTTTGGTATATTGGCTGGCTATATATTTGGAGACAATCAAACCAATGAAAAAATAGCGATGACTTCGCCTGTTGTAATGGAATTAGGAGACACATCTAAAATGCTATTTATGGTTCCAAAAAATTATACGTTGAAAAATTTACCAACACCTAAAAATGGGAATATCGTATTTGAAAAACAGGAAGAGAAAATTATGGCCGCCATTCGCTTTGATGGTTGGGCCGATGATGAAAAGATTGAAAAATACAAGTCTATTTTACGGGCTGAATTAGACAAAGAGAAATTAAATTATATCCCTAAATTTATTTTTCTAGGGTACAACCCCCCGTTTGAAGTTATCAACAGACGAAACGAAGTGGTAGTGGAGTTAATTGACTATAAATAGCAGCGCAACAAAAACCAAATAAATTTACTTTTTTGATTTCAAGAGCATTGATATTGCAGCATTCTTCAAGAGGAAAGTAAAAGAAAACCCGACAGTATTTGTCGAGTTTTGTTTTGTAAAAGTATTGGTGGTGTTTATAATTTTACATATTCAATTAGCTCAAGAAAATACTTTACAGTGCTTAAAGAACTGTATTCTCAAAACCATTATTTTCCTTCTATTACAGTTCCTGTAATTAAAGCAGATGTACTACCGTTGTTTGTAAATGTTAGGTTATTTATGTCTATTGTAACAACCCCATTACTAACATTTACGTTTACTGGTTGATCCAATGTAAGTGTTCTATAAGTTGTTAATTCTATACCAATTGAAATACTACACTCACCCTCGATTAAATTATTAGATTCTCCAATTGTATAAACACCTGAAGATGTGGGTTTAGAAGGAAAAGAAACTATAATCTGAGCTAATTTCTCCACTACATTATTATTTACAATATACCCATTTACTTTAAAATAATTACCTGTATCATACCAAGTAGATCTACTTACAGTAACAGACCCTACTGGGTGACTACTGTAGTAATTATTATCTGCAGCAACAGAGCTATTGGATATGGTTATATTCGAATAAGCTGTTGGTGAATCATCAGATGAAGAACTACAAGAGTTAAAAATTGACGCTAAAATTGCTAAAATGAATAATTTTTTCAAATACATATTTTTTATTTTTTTTCAAATATAAAAATTTTAACAAAACAAACAAACCTTGGTTTTTAATCTTAGTTTTGGCGCCCATCTACATATTACAAATTGTAATGAAAAAATTAATTTTTACCCTTTTTATCAGTTTGTTTTTTGCAAACGTTCAGGCACAAAACATACACATGACCTTTCATAACGGGTCATTACAATCAATTCCTTTGGTAATTCCGGGGGTGATGAATCCAAATTTAAGCCCTTTATCCAATAGCGGCATCAGCTTGGATGTGGGACAAAAAATCTATTTTTTTCCGAATGGCAAACGAAAAAGTAAAGCACTACTATTTGAAATCGATAATTCGTTAAAACAAGACACCATCCTCGAAATTGATGCACTCATCATAAAAAGAAAAGTAGCTTTGCTTGAAAAGGAGTAATCATAGAACCTGATCAATTTGCTGCTATAATCAAACGCAACAAAAAACCCGACACAAAAAAATGTCGGGTTTTTTTGTGATCCAAATCGGGTCCCGAGACGAACGATTATAGAAGCCAAAAAAAATACAAGAATTAATCTCTGCGCAATCAAAAAATAACGAAAACCTATTTCCCTTTAATTCCCGCTGCCTTTGGAAACGACTGGGGTTCAAGCATAACTACCAATACCGGCACTTCTCTAGTGGGTACTTTTCACGGGGAGGTGGCAAATGCAGGCCAGACTAGCGCACAAGATATTCTTAACGGTCTAGTTAACATCAATTTTTAATTTTTCCCCGACTAGTCCTAATTAATTAGTACAAATACAACCAAAAGACCTCGCAATTGTGAGGTCTTTTTGCATTATATGAAGGTCTGAAAACTTGAAAAAAATACGATTTAGAACTTCAGTAAGCCGTATTTCAGGATGCAAAACAAAGCCCTGAACCCGTCTTTCCAACCAATTTTTTTGCCCTCTTCATAGGTTCTGCCGTAATAGGAAATTCCCACTTCATAGATTCTAATGGCAGGAATACGGGCAATTTTTGCAGTAACTTCGGGTTCAAAACCAAAGCGTTTTTCGTGGAGTTTTAGTTGCTTTATTACATCCGATTTAAACATCTTGTAACAGGTTTCCATGTCTGATAAATTCAGATTCGAAAACAGGTTTGAGGCAAACGTGAGTAATTTATTGCCAATCGTGTGCCAGAAAAAGAGAATGCGATGCGGCTTTCCTCCCATAAATCTAGACCCATACACCACATCGGCAAAACCGTCAAGGATAGGTTTCAACAGGATGTTGTATTCGGCGGGATCATATTCTAAATCGGCATCTTGTATCACGATAATTTCACCTGTTGCGTGTGCTATTCCAGTATGCAATGCAGCCCCTTTTCCTTTATTGACTTGGTGTCTCACGTATTGAATTGTGAGTGATGGATTTTGTGCTGTATAGGCCAAAATGGCTTCTTCGGTCGAGTCGGTAGAACAATCATTAACCAAAATAATTTCTTTTTCTAGGTTGTCTAGTAAAGTTACTTGTTTGATTTTATCTAAAATAAAGTGAATTGTTCTGCCCTCGTTATAGGCCGGAATGACAATGGATAATCGATTCATCGTTTTGGTTTTTTGTTTACGAGTTGAATGAGGTACTTATATTCTAGACATTTTGGCCGACTTTCTTGTACTAAAAAAGGTAATTTAATTTGGGTGATGTGGTAGTTTGGAAAACCCTTTTTGGTTGTTACCACATAATTTTGCTCTAGTCGAGGAAGGTCTTTTTCCTGAACATACAACCAATAAGGAAATTGAATCGTGTCTAAATTTGGGTTTTTAACAACTCGTAGAAACGGGTTTTTGGTGTAAAAATTAAACGCGCGGGCGGGCTCGTCGAGTACATATGTTTTTGCCGAAGGATGGGAATTACTGATCCATTTTCCTGCCATAGAATCAGCTTGGTACGTGAGTAATTTAGGATAAAACACAAAACTTAAAAACAAATTTAGTACGATAACCAGACTGAGTATCTTGGGCAAAAACGGGGTGTTTGAGGAAGCGCTTCGAAACAAAATATAGACTTGCAAAATCCCCAAAAACGCCACTATGCCATTTATCTCCTTGAAAAAGAACAAACTGTAAGCCATTAAAATTCCCAATACCAGAATGCCTAAAAAGCGGTAAAATCTAATCCAATTTTTTGCCTGATTATAGGATATCGTCTCCATGTAATTGGCGCTCAGGATGGCTGCAAATGGAAATGTTACAAAAATATAATGCGGCAGTTTGTACTTTGACATCGACAACATGATAAACAGCAACAAAAAACCGCTCAAACTAATTAACTCAGACACTTCCTGTTTTTGCAAAAGTTTTTTTGCCTGCATAAATAATCCGAAATAAAGCAGGAATATCCAGGGAAAATAATCCCAAACAATTGAGCCGATAAAAAAATGCCAAGGCAAGCCGTTGTCCCAAAAACTTTCGCCGGTAATTCTACCAAAACTTTGTTGCCAATAATAAAAATACAGTCCGCTTTGATTGAGTTTGCCGCCAATAATTTTTTCCGGATGCAAATCAAATTGCATATACAGTCCATAGGACATGGGCAATAGAATAACGGCTACAATTACTAAATAAATAATCCAGTTGTAGCTAATGATTTCTGCTGCCTTTTTTTTGTAAAGCAACTGTACTCCTATGGGCATTAGCACAGCAATAATTCCGATTGGTCCTTTGGCTAACATTGCCAAACCAGTAAAAACCGCCCCCAGTACTAGGTAATTTATTTTTTTTGTTATGAAGTAATTTGAAATTAACCAAATTGCTGTAATGACACTCGAGAGCAGCAAGCCGTCGGTGCGCACATCATTGGTCATCAGGAAAAAAGCTTGACAAGTAGCCAATAAAAGTGCGGCGTTTTTAGCTATTGATTGAGTGTAATAAAGCAATGTAAATTTGTAAGTGCTATAGACGGCTAGCAATAACATGAAAAAACTACCCAATTTATAGGTTAGTGTGTGTACGCCAAATGCTTTAAAAAACAAACTGCTAATCCAAAACAACAAAGGGGGCTTGTCTAAATAATCTACGCCTAAATCAAAAATAGCTAAATATGAATTTGTAGCGTACATCTCTAGCGCAATCGAGGCATATTGCGCCGCATCAACAATCATGATGTCAATAAATAAATTATGACCGTAGATTACAAGAACAATAAAGAGTAAGGTTTTTTCGCATGTATTGAGCGCTAAAAAGAATTGTTTCATGCATTGTTTTGATCGGTTTCGAGATGCAATTCAAACAAAAAACGATCTCAAAGGTTGTTTTATTTGCGCTTAATTTCGAACCTTGTTTATCACACAAATTTTGCTATACTTTTTAGTTTTAAAGCACATTTAATGCTATCAAATGATTGCTAAATTTTTAAATTTCGATAATTTAACAGCCTATTTGAAGATAATTTTACATTTGCTTAACAACAAAATAATTGAAACTCCATAACTCAGCACGTCAAATACTAGGTCAGGTTGATTAAAAAAGGATTGATAAGAGACCGTTTTATAAAAAAAGCAGACCAAAAAGTTGGAAGTACGCATATAAAATGGGAGAACGTTCAATCTACAATGTGCCGCTCACAGCGCTGTAGAAGAATTCAGCAAAATCGCCGCTTCTTTCGCAAAATAGGTCGAGATTAAACTGGCTCCCGCGCGCTTGATGCACATGAGTTGTTCCATCATAATTTTGTCGTGATCCAGCCAGCCTTTTTCGGCAGCGGCTTTTATCATGGCATATTCGCCCGAAACATGGAAAACCGTTACCGGAACATGTACCGCATTTTTTACTTCGCGCACAATGTCCAAGTAGGCAATTCCGGGTTTCACCATCACCATATCGGCACCTTCTTCTACATCCATCAAAGCTTCTCTGATGGCCTCTAGACGATTGGCGTAATCCATTTGGTAGGTTTTTTTGTCTTTCGGAACCACTACATCGGCTTCCCGTGGCGCACTGTCCAACGCATCGCGAAACGGCCCGTAAAACGCCGAAGCATACTTGGCCGAATAACTCATGATGCCCACGTTTTCAAAACCGGCTGCATCCAATCCTTGTCGCAAACGCAAAACGCGTCCGTCCATCATGTCGCTGGGCGCTACAAAATCGGCGCCGGCTTGGGCATGCGAAACGGCCATTTTTACCAGCGCGTCGTTGGTGGCATCATTGGCTACATCGCCATTTTGGATGATCCCGTCGTGGCCATACATCGAATACGGATCTAAGGCAACATCAGGCATTACAATCATTTCAGGACAAGCCGTTTTGATTGCTATGATGGCGCGTTGCATCAGTCCGTTGGGATTCCAAGCTTCTTTTCCGGTGTTGTCTTTGAGCGATTCGTCTACTTTTACGTAGATGTTCACGGCTCGAATGCCCAAGGCAAATATTTCTTTTACTTCTTCGACAGTCAAATCTATCGACCGACGAAAAATTCCGGGCATGGAAGAAATTTCAGATTGATAATTTTCTCCTTCTGTGATAAACATCGGGAACATAAAATCACTTGGACTTAAAGTCGTTTCACGAACTAAACTTCTGATGGATTCGTTACTTCTTAATCTTCTTCCTCTTTGTAATGGAAACATATGTATAGCTTTTGGCTGACAGCTTTTAGCATTTAGCTTTTTACTGTGAGCAGTTATTATTCAGTTAGTTTCAAAATTAAACCATTGAGCATCTTTTTAATTTCTTCAACTTGTGACAATAATTTGTGACCGTTATCTTTTTCAATAAAGCCCAGATCAACGCTCAATAAAAGTTGATATTCTAATTCATTGGCCGAACCATATGCGATATACAGAAATCGACAAAAATCTTTATCTGAATTTCTTCCACAACCCTCAGCAATATTCATTGGAATTGAACTACATGCCCTTTTAATTTGGCTTGTCAATCCAAAAACTTCGTTTTTAGGAAATGAACGTGTCGCTTGATAAACCGACAAAGTCATCGCGTGTGATTTTTCCCAAACGGAATATTTTTTGTAATCTCTCATGGCGTGTATAATTTTTCTTGTGGCTAATAGCTAATTGCTGACCGCTGATTGCTGATTGCTGATTGCTGACGTCTTATACCCAATCTACAGGTTTTTCTAATACTAAAATTAATTTCTCCTCTTCACTTCCAGGAGCGGGATGATGATCATAATGCCATTGCACATGCGGCGGCAAGGACATCAAAATGCTTTCAATTCGGCCGTTGGTTTTGAGGCCAAAAAGAGTGCCTTTGTCGTGTACCAAATTGAATTCTACATAACGACCACGGCGAATTTCTTGCCAAGTGCGTTGGGCTGGCATATAGGCTAAATTTTTTCTTTTTTCTACTATTGGCACATAGGCTTCTAGAAAACTGTTTCCTACTTCGGTTACGAAATTGAACCAATCTTGCGTTTTCATGGCTTCGGTTTCTTTGCAATAATCAAAGAATAAACCACCGATTCCACGTGCTTCGTTTCTATGTGCGTTCCAAAAATAGGTGTCGCACTGTTGTTTAAATTTTGGATAGAACTCTAAATTATGTTTGTCGCAAGCGGTTTTGCAAGTTTGATGAAAATGAATCGCATCTTCTTCAAACAAATAATAGGGCGTTAAATCTTGTCCACCACCAAACCAAGCGTTAATTACGTTTCCGTGATCGTCATACATTTCAAAGTAACGCCAATTGGCATGGACGGTCGGCACCATGGGGCTTTTAGGGTGAATGACCAAACTCAAGCCGCAGGCAAAAAAATCGGCTTCGCCCACGTTGAATAGTTTCTGCATGGAATCAGGTAATTTTCCGTGCACGGCCGAAATGTTCACGCCGCCCTTTTCGAAAATGGGACCGTTTTCTATCACGCGCGTACGTCCGCCGCCGCCTTCGGGTCTGTCCCACAAATCTTCCCGGAATTTGGCTACACCATCAACCGCTTCCAATCCTGCACAGATTTGATCTTGGAGATTTTGTATGTATTGATAGAATTTGTCTTTCATTTTTTAAAGCTTTTAGCTAATAGCTGTCAGCTGTCAGCTTATTTCTGATACTCCTTCACCGCCTCCACAAATGCCTTCGCATGATCTACGGGGATATTTGGTAAAATGCCGTGGCCTAAATTTACGATGTAGTTGGCTGCCCCAAATTCGTCAATCATTTCGTGCACCATTTTTTTGATGGTCGGGATTGGCGATAACAAACGTGAGGGATCAAAATTCCCTTGTAGGGTAATATTTCCACCCGACAAATATCGAGCATTTCTAGGCGAACAGGTCCAATCTACGCCCAAAGCCGACGCTTTTGATTTGGCCATATCATTCAACGCAAACCAGCAGCCTTTTCCGAACACAATTACTTTGGTATGCGGAGCCAAGGCTTCTACAATTTGATTGATGTATCTCCAAGAGAATTCTTGGTAATCTACCGGAGAAAGCATGCCGCCCCACGAATCAAAAATTTGTATCGCGTTGCAACCCGCTTTTACTTTTTCTTTTAAATATAAAATCGTGGTGTCCGTAATTTTTTGCAACAACGTATGTGCCGCTACTGGATTGGAAAAACAAAATCCTTTGGCCGTATCAAAACTTTTGGAGCCTTTTCCTTCTACGGCATAACAAAAAATAGTCCAAGGCGAACCGGCAAAACCAATTAAGGGCACCTCATCGTTCAGCATTTCTTTGGTTAGTTTGATGGCGTCAAACACATAACCCAAAGTTTCATTTACATCAGGAACAAACACTTGGTTCACTTGTTCCGTCGTGCGAATTGGATTCGGAATTATGGGGCCCAAATTGTCTTTCAATTCTACGTGAATTCCCATTGCTCTTGGCACGACCAAAATATCCGAGAATAAAATCGCCGCATCGGGCTGTACAATTCTGATGGGTTGCACCGTAATTTCAGCCGCCAATTCGGGCGTTTCGCAGCGGGTGAAAAAATCGTATTTGTCACGCAACGCTCTAAATTCGGGCAAATAACGGCCCGCTTGGCGCATCATCCAAACAGGTGGGCGTTCTACAGTTTGGTTGTTTAAGGCTCTTAGGAATAAGTCGTTTTTTAACATGTTTATTGGCTGTTGGCTTTTAGCTGTAAGCTATCAGCAATTATAATAGGTCATTACATCCTGGATCAGCTGCTCAACAGTTGCTTTGCCAGCGATGATTCTGTTTTTTGTTTTATTCTCCCGAAGCTTCGGGACTAGCGCTTCTGCAGTTGTTTCGCCAATGCAAAAACACAATTCATCATTTATTGAATTCAATTTCAAGTAACTCTCCACGGCTGATGGACTAAAAAAAAGGATCCCATCGGGCTGCTGTTTCATTTTTTGGGGCGTGAGGGCGGTTTTGTATACTTCAATTTCATTATACAAAACGCTATTTTCTTTTAGGGTATTGGGCAATTCATCTCTCCTCAAGTTTCCGCAAAAAAAGGTATAGCTTTCTTTGCTGTAAACCAGTGAAATAATTTCGGCCAAATCGGCGGCGTAACCTGTGTAGGCCACTACATTAAATCCGTTTTCTGTTAAGAGACTTTTGGTTTTCATCCCCACAGCAAACACATTTTTGCTTTTTAGTTGGTCGCAATTGGGATGTTGTAACACCGCTTCCACGGCATTTTGACTGGTAAAAATCAAATTATCATACACCTTCCCTAATTCAAAATCGATTGATTTTGTTGTGATAAAATCTACCTCTTCTACTGCAATATTGGCATCAAGCAGGATTTGCTTTTGCTCTGGGAAAAGGGATTTGGTTGAAAGTATGTAGATTTCTTTTTTCATTATTTGTCTCTAGTTCCCCTCTTGAGAGGGGTTAGGGGTGTGTTTTTCATATTCTTCAATATAAAATTCAATTGCCCTTAGCACATTTTCCATGTCTTTTAAAACTTGATCATCTGTAAATCGAATTACTGAAATATCAAATTCATTTAGTTTATTTTCTTTACTAATATCTTTAACATAGACATCTTCAAATTGATGGGAATAACCATCTACTTCAATTGTTAACATTAATTCGTGACAAAAAAAATCAACGATATAATTATCTATTGGTTTTTGTCTGTGAAAATCGTATCCATATATCTGCTTGTTTTTTAATTTTAACCAAAGAATTATTTCAGCTTTTGTACTATTATTTCTTAATTCTCTAGCTAATTCTTTTAGTTTTGGATTATATGGTATTATTTTTCTTTTCATTTTACACACCCCCAGCCCCTCTCAAGAGGGGAGTTTCTGCAACGATTTTTTAATTTCCGCCATCAGGGATGTCCCACCAGCGGCTATAATTTCTTGTGCCAACTCATAGCCCAATTTTTTCCATTGGGAAACGTCGACTGTTTTATGAATTTCCAATTTTTGTTTCCCATCAATTGACAATAAAACTCCCGTAAAATTAAAGGTGTTCGCCTCTTCGTTGTAGGTAGCTATAGCGCCAATGGGAGCCGTACAACCGCCTTCTAAGGTGCGCAAAAATTGACGTTCGATGTGGGTGCAAATCTCGGTTTCAATGTGGTTGAGTTGCGACAAAGCGTCTATTACAAAAGCATCATTGGCCATTGCCAGGACAACCATTGCGCCTTGGGCAGGAGCGGGAATCATCCAATCTAAAGCCTCCCCAATCCCTTCAAAAGTTGGGCTTTTGATTGTTTTATCGCTCATAAATCCCAAACGTTCCAAGCCTGCGGCAGCAAAAACAGCCCCGTTCCACTCGTTGTCTGTAAGTTTTTGCAAGCGCGTATTCACGTTGCCGCGCAAATCGACTACGCTGTGACTCGGGTATTTATTGAGCCACTGCGCCTGTCGACGCAAACTCCCGGTGGCAATCGTAGCGGCTTGTCCCAATAGAGGAAGATTGCCTTTGTGCACCAAAATGTCGGCTACATTGGCGCGTTCCAAAACAGCGGCTTGCACGATACCTGTGGGCAATGCGGTAGGAACGTCTTTCATGGAATGTACGGCAATGTCTACCACTCCATTGAGCATCGCGATGTCTAAGGTTTTGGTGAAAATTCCGGTGATTCCTAATTCGTAAAGGGGTTTGTCCAGGAGAATATCGCCCTGGGATTTTACTGCGACAATTTCAGTTTTATAGCCTAAATCGTGAAGTTGTTGTTGAACTGTATGCGCTTGCCATAATGCCAATTCGCTGTCTCGCGTTCCTATTCGTATAATTTTATCCGCCATCTTTTGCCCGTGTAGCTGCTGTGCAGTCTGTTATTTTGAAACCGATTCGAGTTGAAAAATGCGTTCAATCCACTCAATGCTCTGATCGACCAAAGTATCGTCGTCTTTTAAGTGATTGGCAAAATGGTTGGTGATTTTTTGGATAATGCGTGTGCTAATTATCTCGGCATGATCTTCGTTAAAATTGTCCAATTTTTTACGCTGAATAGTTAATTCGCCTTCTTTGATAGAATTCAATTTCTGCTTCAAGGCATGAATAGTTGGAGCAAACTTGCGTTGCTTGGTCCAATCCATAAATTCGCTTTTGATATCTTCTATAATTGCTTCGGCTGCCGGAATGTGTAGTTTTCTATTTTCTAGCGTTTCGTCTGTCATTTGTGACAAATGATCCATATGCACCAAGCGAACTCCAGGCAATTCTTGCACATTTTCGTGTACGTTTTTCGGGATTGACAAATCCAAGATCAACAAGGGTTTTTTCAGGTTGAGGATGGCTTTATCAATGGTAGGATTTTGAGCGCCAGTGGCCACGACTACAACATCGGCTTTTTGCAATTCCAATTGCAAATCGGCATAATCTTTTACGATTACATTCAGTTTGCGGGCCAAGCGTTCGGCTTTGTCTTTGGTTCTATTGATTAAGGTAATTTGCTCGTGTTTGGTGTGTTTAACCAAATTTTCGCAGGTGTTTCGGCCTATTTTACCCGTCCCAAATAGCAATATGTTTTTTGATCCGATATTGGCTACATTTTTAATGATGTATTGCACAGAAGCAAACGAAACCGAAGTGGCGCCAGAAGAAATCTCGGTATCAGTTTTAATTTTTTTACTGGCTTGAATCACGGCATTCACCAATCGCTCCAAATAGGCGTTGGCCAAACCAATGGCTTTACTCTCTGAAAAGGCTATTTTGAGTTGGCTGATGATTTCAAAATCTCCCAAAATTTGGCTATCCAATCCGGTTCCTACGCGAAACATGTGATTGACTGCTTCTTGGTTTTTGAATACAAACGCCACTTTTTGAAAATCTTCCACTGTACCGTGGCTGTTTTCACAAAGTAATTTGATGAGTTGAAAGGGGTGTTGTGCAAATCCGTAGATTTCGGTTCTGTTGCAGGTAGAAGTTACAATAAGGGCTTCAATTCCTTCCTTTTTAGCTTGTAATAAAAGTTGTTCTTTTGCTGGGGCGTCTAAACTAAATTTTCCTCTAGTTTCTGCATCTGCTTTTTTATAGCTCAATCCAACCGCGTAAAAAGTAGTAAATTTTGTTTGGTGTATAATTTCCATAAATCATTTAATCAAAATGCTTCAACAAAATTAGGGCTAGCCTTTTGATAAAAACAACGCTCAAAGTACTTTTTAGAACGCTGAACGAAATTTTGGACACTATTGAACAATAGCTCGTATTTTCTTTTAAATTTGCAAGGAAATTAGGCCTTTTAGAGTAGGTTATATAGAATAACTCTAAATAAAAGAACGAATCAAGGTTTTGTGCTTTAAAAAAAATATATCGCTATGGGTTCACAAGAAGTAATTGCCATTGAACATGATTTTACCCTCATCCGATTTCAAAATGATTCAGACGAACTATATCATGTTGAACGGGAAATTGAACAGGGATTAATTCAGTTTCATTTTGGTATTAAAGGCAAGGCCAAGTTTATTTTTAATAGCGGCAACTACGCGCTAAACCTCAAAGATGAAAAAGCGTTGTTGTTGTATAATCCGCAAAAGGAACTCCCGTTGCACTTAGAAATAGCGCCATCGTCTTGGGTGATTTCGGTGGTTATCTCCATCAAAAAATTTCACGCCTTGTTTTCGAATGAGGCCGATTATATTCCTTTTTTGAGTGAAGACAACAAAGATAAAAAATACTATACCGAGAGCGACATCAGTCCTTCGATGGCCATTGTACTCAGTCAGTTGTTTCATTATAATTTAAACCCCTCGATCAAAAGTCTATACTACAAAGGCAAAGGCTACGAGTTGTTGAGTTTGTATTTTAATAGAACCGAAGACCCCGATGCCGAGCAATGTCCTTTTTTAATTGACGAAGAAAACGTGCTCAAAATTCGCAAAGCCAAGGAAATTATTTTGGCCAACTTAGCCGAGCCGCCCGGATTACAAGAGCTCGCCGATCAGATAGGCTTAAATTTGAAAAAACTCAAAATGGGCTTCAAACAAATATATGGCGACACGGTCTATGGCTTTCTGTTTGATTACAAAATGGATTACGCCCGCCGATTGTTGGACACAGGCTCCTACAATGTTAACGAAGTGAGCCTGAAAATTGGCTACAGTACTGGGAGCCATTTTATCGCTGCCTTCAAGAAAAAATTTGGCACTACGCCCAAAAAATACATATTATCAATTAATGTAACCGTATAGCAAACGCGGTTAGCTAACAAAAATTATACGCATGAAAGGAGTACTATTAGTCAATCTGGGTTCGCCAGAAAGTCCAACTGCCAAAGACGTGAAGCCCTATTTGGATGAATTTTTAATGGATAAATTTGTAATCGATGTGCCCTATTTGTTGCGTGCGCTTTTGGTGCGCGGCATTATTTTGAATACCCGTCCCAAAAAATCGGCAGAGGCCTATGCCCGAATATGGACCGACGAAGGATCACCACTGATTGTGATCTCTAAGAAAATGCACCAAAAGGTAGCGGCCAAAGTTAACATTCCCGTTGCCTTGGCCATGCGTTACGGCACGATTACCATCAAAAAAGGATTGCAAGAACTCAAAGACAAAGGAGTTACCGAGGTGATGCTTTTTCCGCTGTATCCGCAACACGCCATGGCCTCTACCACTACTATTTTGGTCTTGGCCGAAGAGTTACGCAAGCAGTATTTCCCCGAAATGACGTTCACCATCGTTCCGGCCTTTTACAACAAACCCGATTACATTCAGGCATTAGCCACATCTATACAAAACCACTTAAAAGGCTTTGACTACGACCACTTGTTGTTTTCCTACCACGGCATTCCCAAACGACATATTCGCAAAACCGATGTGACTAAATCCCATTGCAAAATGGACCGCAGCTGTTGCGCAACGCCCTCGCCGGCACACGAATTTTGTTACAGCCACCAATGTTATGAAACCACCAAACAAGTTGTAGAATTATTGGGCATTCCCGAAGGCAAATACAGCCAAACCTTTCAATCGCGCTTGGCCGGTGACAAATGGCTCACCCCGTATACCGATGTCGAAATAAACAAAATGCCCGAAAAAGGCATCAAGAAATTGGCGGTGGTTACCCCTGCTTTTGTGAGCGATTGTTTGGAAACCTTAGAAGAAATTGCCATGGAGGCCAACGAACAATTTTTGCACCACGGTGGAGAAGAATTTATGGCGGTTCCTTGCCTTAACGACGAAGAAGAGTGGTGCCAAGTAGTCGCCAACTGGATCACCGATTGGGCTAAATAATCGATGCTAACAGGTTTGTAAAATGAAGTTTCATTCGATTCCAATTTGGATCTTTTTTGGCAAACTGTAAACTTAAAACTGTAAACGAAGCAATATGGAACTCTACAACTACCTCAAATCACTGCACCTCATCTTTGTGATCACCTGGTTTGCCGGTTTGTTTTACATCGTACGGCTTTTTATTTACCATGCAGAAGCCCAGGAAAAAGCATCACCCGAACGCGAAATATTAAGCAAACAATACCAGCTCATGGAATACCGTTTGTGGTACATTATCACTTGGCCAAGTGCTGTTTTGGCCAGCATTTTTGCCTACTGGATGTTGTTTTTTACCGATTTAGGAAAAGCTTGGCTCACACAACCGTGGATGCATGTCAAATTGGGCTTTGTGCTGCTGTTGTATGTCTACCACCTTATTTGTCACCGGTATTTTGTGCAATTGCAACAAGGCGATGTGAAATTTAGTTCTAATTTTATGCGCCTGTGGAATGAGGGCGCTACCCTTATTTTATTTGCCGTTGTGTTTTTAGTTATCCTGAAAAACGCAGTCAACTGGATTTACGGAGTGATTGGAATTGTTTTATTTTCAGTATTAATCATGTTGGGTTTCCGGTTTTACAAAAAAATAAGAGAACGAAATTCCTAAAAAAGCTATGGCTGGAATCTTAAAGCTGGAGCACGTTTCCCTACAGTTGCGGATATTTTTATCCATGATTGTACTGATACTTATTGCCTCTATTTTAATGGCGTCCATCTCGATCATTCAGTTTAAAAACGAAGCCAAAGATTACCACCAAGAACGCTTAGAACGCAAAGAATCGGCTATTAAAGAACACATTAATTATGTGCTAGCCAACACCAAATATGCCCTATCTACAAGTAATTTGCGTTATATTTTTAAAGACAAAATTCACGAGTTGTCTCAAATTCACAACCTCGAAATCAATATTTACAGCCTGAACGGCAAATTGCTCAAATCATCCAAGGCTTCCTTTTCAGTGGATAAAGACGCGCCACCTATTCCCAAGTACATAATTAAGCTTGTGCAGTCTTCGATAGACAAGCGGTATGTAAACATTAAGAGCATCAACGGAGTAAAAAACCGATCTTCCTACAGCCAAATCAAAGACGCCAAATTTAAGCCCTTGGGCATTCTAAACATTCCCTATGTAGAAGACGACGGCTTTTACGAGCGCGAACTGCAAAATTTCCTTCTCAAATTGGGGCAAGTGTATGCCTTTATGTTGGTAATTGCTTTTGGCTTGGCCTATTTTCTATCGACCTACATTACCCAATCCTTGAAAACGATTTCCGATAAATTGAGCGAAACAAGCCTCACCCAAAAGAACGAGAAAATTGTCTTGGAAGCCAACAGCAAGGAAATCAATTTGCTCATTCGGGCCTACAACGGCATGGTCGACGAACTGGAAGAAAGCGCGGTAAAATTGGCCCAAAGTGAACGGGAAGATGCCTGGCGCGAAATGGCCAAACAGGTGGCCCACGAGATCAAAAATCCGCTCACACCCATGCGCCTCACGGTACAAAGTTTTCAGCGCAAATTTGATCCGAATGACTCCGAATTGCGTCAAAAAGTGCGCGATTATTCCGAAACCTTGATTCAGCAAATTGACACCATGAGTGCAGTGGCCTCGGCTTTCTCCAACTTTGCGACGATGCCTGCCCAACAAAATGAAACCTTAAATGTGGTCGAAGTGGTAGAATTGGCTCTAGATATTTTTAATGAAGAATACGTGCAGTTTGCCTGCTCAGAAAAAGAAATTATTGCCAAAATTGACCGCACCCAGCTCATCCGAATCTTGACCAATCTGGTGAAAAACGCCATCCAATCAATTCCTGAATTTCAAGAAAAAAAATGGGTGGTGGTTACTGTAGCCCGCCAAGGAACGGATGTTGAAATTACCGTAACAGACAATGGAGTGGGTATTGAAGAGCAAGACATCCCCTATATTTTTGAGCCCAAGTTTACCACCAAAAGTAGCGGAATGGGATTAGGCCTAGGAATTATTAAAAACATCATTGAAAATTACAAAGGAACGATTACTTTTGCCACCGAATTGGGTAATGGAACTTCATTTACGGTTTCCTTACCGATTCTAAATTCCTAATTTCTGAATATGTTGTTCGAAAATATCTTAGTTTCCCAAACCGATTCGATAGCCGTAGTTACGATTAATCGTCCTACCAAATTGAACGCGCTCAATAAAGCCACCTTGAGCGAATTGCACGAAGCATTCAAAGCTTTAGAAACAGAGAAAACCGTGCGCGTAATCATCCTCACGGGGTCTGGCGAAAAAGCATTTGTTGCGGGCGCCGACATCTCAGAATTTGCCGGTTTTTCAGTAGCCCAAGGAAGTGAATTGGCAGCGCAAGGGCAGGAATTGGTCTTTGATTTTATCCAAAATTTAACTACTCCCGTTATTGCCGCCATTAATGGATTTGCGTTGGGCGGCGGATTGGAGTTGGCTATGGCGTGTCATTTTCGGATTGCATCCGACAACGCCAAAATGGGCTTGCCCGAAGTGACTTTGGGTGTAATTCCCGGCTATGGCGGAACCCAACGTTTGCCGCAATTGGTAGGCAAAGGCCGCGCCATGGAACTCATCCTTACTGCCAACATGCTCACGGCTCACGAAGCACTGGCTTGTGGTTTGGTAAATCACGTGGTTCCGATAGATCAGTTATTGGAACTTAGTCAAACCTTGGCCGCTAAAATTGCTAAAAACTCTCCTGTCGCCATTGGCCATGCCATACACGCAGTGAATGCAAATTTTGCCAAAGATCAAAATGGCTTTGCCACCGAGATTGCCTCGTTTGGAACCTGCTTTGGCACCGCCGACTTCAAAGAAGGCACCACCGCTTTTTTAGAAAAAAGAAAACCTGAATTTCAGGGAAATTAATCCATTATTTATTTTAACCCCTTTACATGGAATCTGACGGAGCTTTAACCAAAGAATCTGTATTTTTCATTGGTAGAAAAGGAAAGATAAAACAATTGTTGCGCGTGAGCTTGTAAGCGCAAGACTAGCTTAATAAAAAAGAGGACTTGAGGTCCTCTTTTTTTATGCTTCCCCCTCCCATTCGGCATAAAACCGGGAGAGAAATTGTTCCATAAATTGGTGGCGTTCGGCCGCTAGTTCACGCGCGGTTTCGGTGTGCATTAAGTCTTTGAGACGCAACAATTTTTCGTAAAAATGATTCAAAGTGGGCGCTGTGCTTTTTTTATATGCTTCCTTGCTTAGCTGTAAATCGGGCGGAATGGCCGGATTATACAGCGCACGGTTTTTAAATCCGCCGTAATTGAAGGTGCGGGCAATGCCAATGGCGCCAATGGCATCCAATCGATCGGCGTCTTGTACCACAGCCAGTTCCTTGGAGAAAAAACCTTGGACTTCGTTTCCGCCTTTAAACGATATGTTTTCAATTATAGCAATAACATGAGCCAATTGGGCTTCGGGCAATTGTTGGGCCGATAGAAATTCGTGTGCCAAACGCGGTCCGATGGATTCGTCACCACCATGAAATTTACTGTCGGCAATGTCGTGCAGCAAAGCAGCCAATTGCACCACCAATACATCTACATCGGCCTCGTTCTGGGCAATGCGCAGGGCCAATTTGTACACGCGCTCAATATGGAACCAATCGTGTCCGCCTTCGGCAGCTTCGAGTTGTTTTTTTACAAAACGAATGGTGTCATTCACTAAGGTTGATTCGACCATAGGGTTGTTTTAGAAGTGAAAAATGTTGCTATTTGAAGGAAATCAAACAGCAACATTTGGATTAGAATTAGAATGTAGTACAATTAGCTAATGATGGCCGGTTGTACCCATTTGAATACAAACGGATCAGGTGGAATTACCAAACGTTCGGCAATTCTAGCCATGCGATCGGGTAATTTCATCAAGTAATCACGGGCTTTTTCGGCTTCGTCGGTGAGGCCCGTCATTTTGTCTATTTCCCATTTTTCGATGAGTTTTTGTAAAATCTCCACATAGTCTTGTGAAGTATAGACGCCAATGCGTTGGGCAGAATTCGAGAATTGCTCAAAGGCAGAGCCCATTGCTTCTCCTGATTCTCTCAAAAACACGGCCGGCATAGTAATTTTTAGCTTCATCATATAGAGAAAAGCCATCATCATTTCGCTTGGATCTATCTTGAAAATTTGAGTGACAAATTCGGAGTAAGCGTGGTGGTGACGCATTTCGTCTCCGGCAATCATTTTGCACATTTTGGCCAATTTGTGGTCGCCATAACTTTTAGCAATTTGCGACACGCGGTTGTGCGAAACATAGGTAGCCAATTCTTGAAACGAAGTGTACACAAAGTTTTTATACGGATCACGTCCGGTTCCAATGTCAAAGCCGTCGTTGATGAGGTGTTGGGAAGTCATTTCTACTTCGCGCATGTTAACACGTCCAGAAAGATAAAGGTATTTGTTGAGCATATCGCCGTGACGGTTTTCTTCGCCGGTCCATTGGCGCACCCATTTTGCCCAGCCATTGCGCTCCACATTGTCTACGCCATCCACGTCCATTAACCAAGATTCGTAGGTAGGAAGGGCTTCCTCGGTAATGGTGTCACCCACCATAGCTACCCAAAAATCATAAGGTAAATCTTTGGCTAATTCGCGCAATTCTTTCACTTCTTCAAAGAAGGTTTCGCTTTCAGAATTGGGTAAAAAGTCAGACGGCTGCCAAATTTTTTCCACGGGAATCAAGTATTGATCCATGAACCCTTCGACTTTGTTTTCTAGAAATTGCATCACTTCCAGACGAATGTTTTTTATAGACATGCTTGCGTTTTTTTGATAAAAATTTGGCGCTTGGCTTTAAATCTTTACTTCGTTTATTGCTTTTTTTATGGTGCTTTCGGTGCGAACCATGAGTTCCTCAAACAAATAATCTTTTACAGGAATTGGCTCGTGGAGGGTAAAGATAATACGATTTCCCAAACCAAAAGGGAAAAATCCATATTTTACAAATTTCCACGAGTTGTTGATGCTGATGGGAACCACAAAGGATGAAGGCGCATATTTGCACAAAATTTTCAAGCCGCTTTGGGCAAATTCTTTGGGAACTCCCGTTTTGCTGCGGGTGCCTTCGGGGAAAATAACGGCAGTTCGGTGGTGTTTTTCGATGTATTCGCCCAATTTTTTAATCTCGGGAATGGCTTGTTTCGGGTCTTTGCGATCGATAACCGCGGAGCCGCCATGACGTAAATTGAACGACACGCTCGGAATGCCTCTGGCTAATTCTTTTTTGCTCACAAATTTGGGGTGAAAACGGCGCGTAAACCAGATGAGCCCAATAATGTCGTATAAACTTTGGTGATTGGCTACAAAGATGAGTGGCACCCCTTTGGGCAACAATTCCCTGTTTTCAATTTTATATCGCGTGCCCAACAAATGGGCGATGCGCAACAATAAAAAATTCAAATAATCTACGCTTTTTTTGTGCGCTTGGTAGCCAAACACGTTCAGGCAGATCCATTGTAGAGGATGAAAAACCAACAAAGTGATGAGAAATAAAACCATCGCCACAAGCGACAAGGGATAGGAAATAATTTTCTCCATGGGATAAATTAAAGGGCAAAAATAAGAAAATAAATGGCTTAGTTGCCGTGAATTGCGTTTCCCGTATTTGTGTGACTTGACAACTATTTTTTAGGGAAGAATTTGCTGATAATTTTTTGCGTAAACAAACGAGCCCCCGCATCATTGAGGTGGCCACAGGAAGAAAAATAACGGTCTTGATTCACAAAATCTTCGCAGTTGTGTATTTCGGGATACAATCGAGTTACTTTCTCAAAATACGCCATGCCTTTCACGTTTTCACATACCGGCGTGGTTACGGTAATGAGCCGAATGTGGTGTTGCGCACACAATTTTTTGATCTGTTGGTAGTAGCGATTGGGCCGCAATTTAAGCGCGCGGTAGTCGTTTTTCATATTCCCTTTTTTGTGCGAAGGCAACGGATAATACCCTTTATTGGACAAAGAAGAAGAGGGTTCGTGGGCAACAGTTTTCATCAATTCGAGGAAGCCTATCTGCGATTCGAAGGCCATGTACCGGTAAAACGGAAGGTAATACCAATAGGGAAATTCGGGTTCATTTTGGTAATGTGATCTAATGGTAGAATTGCTGCGCAAATAAGGCAAATAGCGCGCCGTGGTGCCTTCGTCTCTTTTTTCGTTGCTCAGGTTTAAATCGGCTTCCAAAAGCACATAGTTGATGCTGTTTTTTTGTTCGATCAAAAGCTCCAACAACAAAGCGTCTTCAAACAAATGCGAGCCGCTCATGCCAAAATTGAACGTTTTGAGTCCCTGTTTTTCAAACAGTTCAGGCACAAAATGATTATTGGCTCGGGAGGAACCCAAAATCACTACGTCATACTGTTGTGCCGGAGTATGCAGCACGTATTCCATCTTCCAGCGGTCTTTAGCCAGGGAATAAATATCGGTATACACCACGTCCAATAGCACGGCAATGCCCACAAGCAGCAACAACGCAAAACCAATATAGCGCAAAAAAGACTTCATTAGAACTGGAAATAGATAAATGATTTGTAATCAGAATAGGTGCCCAAGGCCAACAAGGCGGCAAAGCACAAGCCCAGTTTGAGCCAGGCGTATTTTCCCGAAATGGGCTGCATTTGGTTGCGGTGACGCCATTCGACAGCCACAAACAATACAATTAAGGAAAGCAATTCAAAATTATAACGGCGGTTAGCCAAAAATTCGGAATTCCAATTTCCGTTGGTTGCCAAGCGATACAAATAGTCCCAAGCCACGGTCATGGATTTGGCTCGAAAAAACACCCAGGCTATACAGGTAAGTGCAAAAGTTGCGAGTATGTTGAGCACAATGCGCAGGCCACTCAGGTTCCACGGCAGTTTGCTGCTTTCTAGATTGGCGCGGTTTTTTTGTTGCCACAACAAAGGCAAAAAGTACAGCGCATTCAAAAATCCCCAAAACAAATAGGTGTAGTTGGCGCCGTGCCAAAACCCACTCAAGATAAATATGGCAAATACATTACGCAATTGCATCCATTTGCCTCCTTGGCTTCCGCCCAACGGAATGTATACATAATCCCGAAACCAACTCGACAACGAAATGTGCCATCGACGCCAAAACTCGGCAATGTCGCGGGAGAAATACGGGTAGTTAAAATTGCGCAACAGCTCTAAGCCAAACAATTTGGAAATCCCAATGGCCATGTCGGAATAGCCCGAAAAATCGCCGTAAATCTGAAACGCAAAATACACTGCTCCAAGGGCCAACGATAGCGTATTGACCGAATCGGCATGGTCAAAAATGGCGTTGGCATAGGTGGCGCAGGTGTCTGCGATGACAATTTTTTTGACCAATCCCCATACAATCAGGTACACGCCTTCTTGGGCTTGGGAAAACGAAAATTTGCGGGTTTGTTTAATTTGCGGCAACAAATGCGTAGCGCGTTCTATGGGGCCAGCCACCAATAGCGGAAAATAACTTACAAACAGGGCGTAATCGATTGGATTTTTTTCAGCGGTAATCCGGCCTTTGTAAATGTCAATTACATACGACAAACCATGAAAAGTATAAAAGGAAATGCCCACGGGCAAAACCCATTTCAGTAAAAAGGGACTCACCTGCAAACCAAATCCTTGGAACAATTCGGCAAAGGAAACTGCAAAAAAATCGTAGTATTTAAAGAGACCCAAGAAGCCCAAATTGACACCTATGCTCAGCCAAAACCAGAACCGTTTTTTGGCGACACGCTCACTTTGGTGTATTTGCAAACCGGTAAAATAATCCAAAAAAGTAGAAAACAACAGCAGGAAGAGAAATCGCCAATCCCAGCAGGCGTAAAATACATAGCTGGTGAGCAATAAAAGGGCGTTTTGCTTGGCCACTGATTTGGCGCACAGCCACCAATACAAGGCAAAAACCGGCGGTAAAAAAAGCGCAAACGCCAAGGAATTAAAAAACATAAAGCTAGTAACGTATTGGGCCCGCAAGATACTGATTTATTTGGTTGGCGGTTCTCGGTTGTCTGTTCTCGGTTGTCAGTTGTGGGTCTGGAAGATTGAATGATTGAAGAATTAAAAGATTGAAAGATTTTGTCTTGAAGACACCGTTTGGTCCCGACGCTTCGGGATTGGAATTTCTTTAATTCGTGCATTCGTGGCTAAATGCTATCAGCTGACAGCTATCAGCAAACAGCGGTTCTTGGTATACTTCGCAAAACTCCCCTCTCGAGAGGGGCTGG